>WNGI01013312.1_pt1 | contig 12350 bp, 11 predicted proteins | sample 5400621 | NCBI WGS metagenome assembly WNGI01 (sample SAMN13153374, study PRJNA577476) | soil metagenome | isolation source: 20 cm soil or saprolite under Garry oak tree replicate 1 | place: USA:California | collected 2016-06-15 | reverse complement strand
TGACTACGATTTCGACGAGATTATTTATATGAGCAAATGGTAGTTCCATTGCCAGAAGTTTTCGCGCTTTCCCCTTTGAAAAAGCTTCTAATACTCAATACGTTGGCAGCATCTGATAGGTTACATATTGCAACCTTTATTTCAGTGCCAGTTCAGTTTGCGATTTCAATATCTATATTACATTAGACGCGCTAGATTGCAAAAACGGGGGTACCACATTACTATTGATGGCACCACAAGTACTGTTGAGCCTTCATGACCACTCTCACTCTGAGTGCAGCGAAAGGTCTGGCTCGCTGGGCAAAGAGACCTTTCGCGGAGTTTACACTGAGCGAAGCGAATGTGCTCAGGGTGACAATTCAGGGATGCACTCCCTCCCAGTGTATTCAGGTAACGTTTACTACTAGATTCATGCCTACGTGAACAGTACAGAGGACGTTGAACTTGCCCGCTGTATTAAATGGACCAATATCGGTACTCCCTCCGCTGATGTTCACATTGTTGATTGTAGGGGCACCTGGTTGCACAGAGAGTTGGGGAGTATCATTCACCCATTGCCCATTTGTAATAATATGCAAAACCTGGACATCATCGACAAGCGTCACTTTCGAGCCTTTGGAAATATTAACGCATGGCTGTGTAAAGTTGGACGCACTCATGTGAACGGTTCCGCTCGCGCAGCCTCCCGCACCTCCACCGCCGCCACTGCTGCTAGCCGTTGGAGTGGTTCCTATGGTGTTTGTGATAGTGCCAGGGCGTGAACAGGCCGCCAGTAGAATACTACCGAGCGCCAAAATAGCCAGGAACATTACCAGGATCTTCAGTCGCTTACTATTCATCGCATTACATCCTCTCACATAAAAAATATCTTTTCTTGATGTTGGTCTCATTGATGCTTTTACAACATAAACTTGTAAGTTAATCCAATTTTATGATGAGTACGGGAGTCTACATTGCAAAGTTTCTAACCTGACCTCTATTGTATTCTATTTCATACTATAGGAGTATATGCAAGCCCCAGGAATAGGGCAATTACCTTATATCAGGTCGGGTGATTTCCCGATATTCTGCTTATGAAGAGTAGTGCTGTGAAAGTTTTTTGTAAGAGAAGAAACTCGAACAACGAGTAAATCGGTGGACAAGTCCGAACGGACCTTGTATAGAAAGGCGCAGAGAGCCACCTCTGTGCCTTTCATTTTGAGAGTAGCTCAAGCATTAGACTATATGTTGATCGCTTTACCCTGGCACCTGGCGAGAGGCCTCGCATTGGTAATCCGAAAGGAGAATTTATGAAACCAATGAAGAAACCAATACGCCTTTTAGGGATGGTATTTCAGATCGACCAGTAGGGCCCGTGAAGGCGGGCATACCGAGCCTCTGAGCTTGCCGACTATTTCCTGGCTTACCGCGTTTATATCTTGTTTGCACAGAATAACCGGTCTTTACGACGGCTTACGTCACAGGATGGCGGGAGTACCCAGAGGACTTTAGTGAGGGCATAACTCTTATTCAATGCCCCTTCTATGTGATAGAACTCGGTTGAACGTGCCACGGGAGTTGTGCAGAAAAAAACACAGAGGGCCTGGATGATTAAATCTCCAGGCCCTTCTGCTTTTGGGAAGTTATTTTAGTCATCGAGTGAGAGTATTGCCATGAACGCTTCTTGCGGAATCTCCACATTACCCACCATTTTGAGACGCTTTTTGCCTTCTTTCTGTTTTTCCAATAGTTTACGTTTACGTGTGATATCGCCACCATAGCATTTGGCGAGCACATCTTTACGCACAGCTTTGACTGTCTCGCGAGCAATGACGCGTGAACTGATTGCAGCTTGTATTGGTACCTCAAAAAGTTGCCTTGGTATTAGTCTACGCAGTTTCTCGACCAGTAGACGGCCCTGGACATAGGCTTTCTCGCGGTGGAGAATCAGTGATAGGGCATCCACGGGAACACTGTTGACGAGGATATCCAGCTTCACCAGATCGGCCTCTTGATAGCCACCGAAGCTGTAATCGAGTGAAGCATAACCCTGAGTGCGTGATTTAAGCTGATCGTAAAAATCGGTGATTAACTCGGCAAGAGGTATCTGGTAGTTCAGCAGCACTCTTTCTGCCTCGATATATTTCATTTCTTTGAATGTGCCGCGCCTTGTAGTTACCAGGTCCATGATTGTTCCAATATAGCGAGTGGGTGTGAAGATGGAGATGTCCATCCATGGCTCTTCGATCTTCTCAATTTCCCCAGCATCGGGAACCTGAGAAGGGTTATCCACTTCTAAGGTTTCACCATTTGTCTTAGTAACATAATATTCAACGCTTGGAGCAGTGGCAAGAATGTCCAGGTTATACTCACGTTCAATACGTTCCTGGATGATTTCCATGTGAAGGAGGCCCAGAAAGCCACAGCGAAAGCCAAAGCCCAGGGCGGTTGAGGTCTCTGGTTCGTAGAAGAGCGAGGCATCATTCAATTTCAGACGATCCAGAGCATCGCGCAGCAGTGGATATTCATTTCCCTCAACAGGATAAATACCCGCGAAGACCATGGGTTTGGCAGGTTTATATCCTGGCAGGGCCTCGACAGTGCCGAGAGCATTGGGTGTAGTGACTGTGTCTCCGACACGGCAGTCTTTTACATTTTTAAAGCCAGTAGCGATGTAGCCGACTTCACCAGCGGAGAGAGTAGACGATGAAATCAAACGAGGTTGAAAGTACCCGGTTTCCAGTATCTCGGTAGTACTACCTGTAGCAACCATTGCGATTCGTTCGCCATCACGTAATTCCCCGTCGACGATACGGACATAAGCAATGACTCCCTTGTACGAGTCATAATGGGAGTCAAAGACGAGGGCGCGTAGCGGTTGATGAAGATTGCCTTTGGGAGGTGGGACTCGTTGAACGATGGCTTCCAGTATATCCTGGGTGCCAATGCCCTCCTTCGCCGATGCCAGAATAGACTCTTCTTGAGGTAAGCCGATAACGTCCTCGACTTCTTGCTTAACACGCTCCGGTTCCGCACTTGGCAGGTCGATTTTATTGATGATGGGAATGATAGTAAGATCAGCCTCCAAGGCCAGGTAGAGATTAGCAAGAGTTTGTGCCTCGATGCCCTGAGTGGCATCGATCACAAGTAGAGCACCCTCACAAGCAGCAAGACTGCGCGATACTTCGTAAGTGAAATCGACATGGCCAGGAGTATCGATCAGATTCAGTTCATACTGCTCGTTATCGAGCGCCGTGTACAACATGCGCACGGCTTGTGCTTTAATGGTAATGCCCTTCTCGCGTTCCAACTCCATTTGATCCAGAGTTTGCTCCATCATCTCGCGCTTAGATACTGTGCCAGTATATTCAAGTAGCCGGTCAGCAAGCGTGGATTTGCCATGATCTATATGGGCTATAATACAGAAATTTCTAATATGCGCCTGATTTGTCATTCAATAATTCCTCCACACAACACTTCATCTCCATCCTTGCCACCATAAAAGACGGCAGCCTGTCCAGGAGTAATAGCACGCTGTGGGTGTGAAAATGTTACGCGTGCACGCTGCCCATCCAGGGGTGTTATCACTGCTTCCTGCTCGGGGGCCTTGTAACGTATGCGTGCGAGAGCGTTAAAGGGTTTTGAAGGTGTTTCGCCGCTGATGTAATGCATCTTGGAGACAGTACAACTCGTCTTATCCAGTTCCTTTGCAGGGCCTACTATGAGGGCATTTTGTTCCGAGTCGATTTTGAGTACATGTAATGGTTCGGGCGAAGTAATGCCAAGCCCCTTACGCTGCCCGATAGTGTAATACGCCAATCCCCGGTGACGACCCAGTAATGTTCCGCTCAGGTCGACTATCGGACCGGGTTTGGGTAGCTGGATCAAGCCATTTGCCTGAGTTGTTGCGCGGATGCCGACAGGCTCTTTGTCTGCCAATGTCACGGCATAACGATCAATGAACCCCCGGTAATCGTCCTGGGCGACAAAACAGATTTCCTGACTCTCAGGCTTGGATGCTACGGTCATTCCTCGTTCCGCTGCCATAGCCCTCACCTGTGGCTTAGTATAAGGCCCGAGAGGGAAGCAGGCATGGGTAAGCTGCTTCTGATTGAGGACATGTAGAACATATGATTGATCTTTCTCCCGGTCAAGCCCACGGCGCAACCTACGCTTGCCTGTGAGTGGATCAGTATCAGCACGCACGTAATGACCCGTTGCAAGGTACTCGGCATCAAGGGATAGCGCGCGGTTGAGCAGTAAGGTAAAGCGAATGTGACGATTACAGGTCAGGCATGGATTGGGCGTGCGACCGGCAACGTATTCCTGGTAAAAGTAATCTACCACGTTTTCTTTAAACTCTTGCTCAACATTGACGAGATAGAAGGGTATGTCGAGCTTGCGCGCAACACGTCTTGCATCATCGACCGATTCCAAAGAGCAGCATTTATTTTGTGCTATGCGCACGACGCCATCGTCTTCGATAACGCCAGGTTCAGACCACAAGCGTAGCATCATGCCAATAACTTCATGACCCTCTTCCTTAAGTAGCGCAGCGGCTACCGAACTGTCTACGCCGCCGCTCATCGCGACGACTATCCTCGCCATGGTTTCTGCTCCTGCATGATCTATGATGATGAATCCAATTGATGTAAACAGAAAAAAGACCAACCCGTGGGCTAGTCTTTGCTGTTACGCCTACCTACATTTACGCCTACCTACATTTTTGTGTTTGCTGGCTGGTGATGCCCTTTCGTGCCACGTAAAGGGTAGCACAGAGTACTCAGGTTGTCAAATAACTCTCGACTCAGGACACTCTTTCGTGTATAATGGCTCAAATAGATTACAATAGTACATGTAGCCTCTAGTATTGGGAGTGTGTAAAAATGGCTAAAAAGACGGCGCATACGCGCAGCGTAACACAGCGCAACAAACCCAAAACACAGAAAAGTATAGAACTTGTGCGTCAGACTTCGACCGAAAAAGAAATTGAGAGTGAAAGTGGCCCGGAAAAGGAGAGCAATGGTGTAGCTATATCGACAGCTACAACTTCCGAGAATGAGAAAGACGGTACGAAATCTGTTGCGACAACAGCTACAGCACCTAAATCAAGCGCTTCTGCCCGCCTTACAGCTCGTCGTCAAGCAGCGCAGAAAACGCAACGTTCATCGGTAACTCTGATTACTGCAGTCCACTATCGTTATGTGCGTAATGATCTGATTTATATTGCAATCCTTGCAGCCATTATGTTCTCGATACTTATTGTGTTATTTTTTGTGCTAAGATAAGCAGACACAGTTTCAAAAAGAAAGAAGCGCTGATCGGATTTTTGTATTCAGCGCTTCTTTTATGTATATTGACGAGTGGCTTTCGTAGAGATTGGTGAAACCTCCAAGCCAGATGCGAAGTCTGTCTGGGTTAGTGTAATAAGGGGCCAGTGCCTAAACCTGCAGGAATACCATGACGATATGCTGCTGGAATAGTCACACCCAATACGCGCTGCATTGCCATAGTATGGCTGCAATCACCCCAGTCATGGAAGAATCGACAGGTACAGTTCCACTCACCATTATCATAATTTGTTGTGTGGATATCATTCTCGCCTCGGAAGGTCGCTTCGAAGCGAGTAAACTGAATGCGATCAGGTTCTTCCGCGTATCGCTTAGCTTTTGCGATCTTATTGATCATACTTGAATTCACTGTCGGTACTCTCCTTAAAATCTAGCAACCACTCCGCGGCCACTTTTGGTTTCTATATACGCATGCTGGTGCGTAGCCTTCACATAATCGTACACCATTAAGTCTATGTGTGAATGCACCGTTAGCTCGTGAGAGACTCTTCTATCCTCCTTTCGTAAAATGCTGTTCGCTCGTATCCGACAAGCGTTCAGGGAATTGGCCCAAAGAATGAAGAAAAAATCGATGAGCCCGGCACCTTCGTGCGTATAAATAGAGATAAAAAGGATAAAAAAAAACCAGGGCGAACTGTCCCTAGTATTTCTGTTTACGTCACACCTCGATCTGTCACTGACTCTTTCAGTGATGCACCTCGTGATGTTGATGATAGCGAGTCCATAGCGATTAACCTCGTCAGTTAATATCTCATCTCTGTGTTAGAATGGATTGATTATACCATAAGTAATGACGAATGTCCACCCTTTTAGCACATTTGGAACCACGAATCTGGCATGTTTATAGGCTGAGAAACTGTGTGAGCAGTTTGTGATGTTTTAAGGAATACTAGAGTGCCACCAGTTGCTTAGCATCCTCATTTATTACATCCTCATACAACTCTTGTACTTTGCTGGCAACATTTTTCCAGCTATATTGAAGCACTGATGGGCGTGCAGCCCTGCTCATCTCTTTAAGCATCTCAGGATTTTGCAAGAGAGAATCTAGCCTCTCTGCAAAAAAACCAGGGCAGCGTGGGACCAGGAATCCCGTTTCGTTGTTTTGAACTACTGTTGTGAGTCCACCTGCGCGTGTCGCTACGACAGGAGTGCTACAGGCTAAGGATTCAGCAGCGGCCAGCCCAAAGCTCTCGTGATAGGAGGGAACTACCGTCACATCGGCGGCACTGTATATCACTGGAAGTTTGTATTGTGGTTGCGCGCCTATAAAATGCACTCGTTTGCTTATCTTCAACTGTGCTGCTAGCTCTTTAAGTTGCTGAGTATCTTTATCATGAGAGGATTTTCCGCCTACAATGACGATTTGCGCCTTTTCTTCCATCATTGCAGCACTGCGTAACAGCAGATCAGGTCCCTTAAATGGATCGAGCCTACCCACAAATAATAGCACTGGCTCACGTTGCCCTAAACCGAGTTTAATGCGCGCTTGCTGTCGGTCCTGAGGTTTAAACAGCTTGAGATCAATACCACATGGAATAACTCGTACCTGCCCTGGAGTAGCCCCACAATGACGTATGATTTGTATGCGCTCATCGTTGGTAGATGCGATGATGTAATCAGCTCTTTGAATCAAGCGGCGTTCCGTCTCCAAACGTATGGAAAGTTCTCGTTCGTTAGGGTTTGCCAGTTGCTTCAAATAGGCCAATGAATGAAACATTGTAATGTGTGGAATAGCCCAACGATGGGCAAGCTGTAGAGCTGCAGCGCCCGATAGCCAGTAATGGCTGTGTAATACATCGTAATGTCGATTTTCGTTACGCCTAAATTCGTCAGTACGTTGAGTAAAGTCAGCCAAATGCTGATAGATCTCGTGTTTTTGAATTGGGGCTGATGGACCGGCCTGGATATGGATAACCCGCACTTGAGGTGTGATTTGAACGATTTTGGGGGTATATTTGTTTGTTCGCCGGGTGAAGATATCGATTAAATTTTGAGATTGGCCTAACTCTCGAGTTAGTTGGTTGATATATACATTCAAGCCGCCAGCATCACGAGTACTTCCTGGCATATCCAGTGGGGATGTGTGCATGCTGAGCATGGCAACAGAATAGCTCATAGCAAGTATGCTCCTCTTCTTCGGTTGTAATTAACGTTCATTGCAGATGCGTGGCCAACGTCCTTCGCTCACCAGTTTGGTGTATTTGAGCATGGGCTGTTTCCTTTCTTCTTTATCTTGCTTTGTAACTACATAGCTGGTCCTTTTATGCCGCCTACGGCGGCGAAAAAGGGAAAAGGAGTTTTTTCGGGGACACCCCGAACCCCGGCAAAGGACTGCGTCCTCTGCACTCCTGCTGAATCCCAGTACCAGGATTGCCGGTACCGTCATCATCAGCAGGCAAAGGACTGCGTCCTCTGCACTCCTGCTGAATAGTTAATCTTATTTGATGTAACAATTTAAGTTGTGAATTAATTCTAATCAGGGTGAAGACTTTTTAGTGCGTTTTCTTAGTTTGTCGATGGCGTTGTACATCTCACGCATATCGGCGCCCTGTCCCTGCGATAGCTTCTCCAGGCATTCTATACGTAGCTGAAAGGCTACAGCAAACTCAGCAGGCGAAATACCGGCCCAGTTTGCTAGTTCATTAAGGATGGGTTGTTTTGCATGTTCAAAAGTGTCATCAAAATCGTTCCACAGAGAGAGTGGAAGGGGGATGACGGTATCAGGACATTTGGGATCAGCCTGGGGTTGCAGAAAGTGAGTAGTGAGCCAACGACGACGTAGTGGATAAGCGCGTCCAACAAGTCCAATGTTTACGACTAGACCCAGTCGACGTATATCTTCGACGCTTACTCGCAGGTCGTGTTGGTACATCTGAATTACATCATCGATGGTGTCAGCGTGTACACTTGTTGCAATATGGTATCCCCTGGTCGGCAGAGTCAAATAGCGTCGCGCTACACGCCCCCACATATAGATGGGTAGGTGGTCGCTTACCTCATTGCACAAAGCGTAGGTACTTACAGGATCAATATCTGGTAGCTGGGTGAATGCAAAATCCTCATACATACCGGACATATAAGCTAAGGCTGTACCTTCAGGCAAAAACTGGAGGAGGGCATTGAGCGTAGTTGTTTTACCAATCCCAGGTTGTGGATCGGTCGGACCTGCAATAGTAAGTGAAGCTCCATGTTCGAGCAGTAACCAGACTAGAGCGACTGTTTTTGCGTCAACACTATCCAGGGCAATAATTTGAGCAGTCGAGAGCTGCCGCCTTGAATCATAGTGCCACCAGTAGCGTTCATACGGATCACGTGGATCAAACATGCTTTATTTCCCTTCAACGTGATGATATGTTTCTATGATTTTAGTTCGCCTTCAACATGGCTTTCTGCACCCAGTTTCTCTAGATCATGGGAGGGTAACTTGAGCCAACCTGGTTGAGGATTCCAACCAATCGCGAGAACTCTTGGACTATGTTCGGGATCCAATTCTATAAGACTCACAGAAGCATTATCGATCATGAATGAGCCAGCTCGTCTTGCTTCCAATCCCGTATAGTGGGCAATGAGCAATTTTACAACATCTGCATGAGCTACGAAGGCTGGATAAGCACCGATTGACTCAAGCTTACACCAGCGTTCAACTGCTGCAACTGCTCGTTCCTGAACATGGGGAAATGTTTCAACATCGTCGGGACCAACTGTTGGGTCTTTTACAAATGCTTTCCAAGCTGGATCATTTTTTGAGAGTTCATCATAACTTTGCCCTGTCCAGTGTCCTAACTCAATGTCCATCAGATCAGGTTCAAATTGAATCTCGAGCTTGTACTGCTGTGCTATGATACCAGCAGTCTCATGTGCTCTTACAAGTGGACTACTTATGATAGCACTTATAGGAATGACAGTAAGAGCATCTGCAAGACGAGTAGCCTGTTGTCTGCCTTTTTCATTTAGTTCAACTCCCGGTATTTGTCCAGGGAGACGGTGTTCTACATTCCATGAAGTTTGCCCATGCCGAATCAAAAGCAGGGTTTGTTTCATACTTGTTTGAGTTCTTTCCACCATATATGATTTACTGAAGAAGAGCTGTAATCGCCACTGACAAAAATGCCAGCCAACCTTCAGGTAAATCCATAGCAAAACGATCCAACCGCATATATTGCTGGTTAGTTTACTCATGAATCAGATCTTGTTATCTTTTTAGACCTGATATACATATTGGATGAATATTTGGTCTCATAGGGATGCTACATAAGACATCCAGCTTATCAATGTGTTTTTATTGTATCAGGGGAGACATTGGAGGTGCAAGCTAGTTTTTCTCATTGGATGTAGGGGAGCAATTCATTGCGCCCAATAAGCATCAACCTAAGAAATTACCCATCACCATCCGTAGGGGCGAGAGTGGATGACGTGGAGAAGGGAGGGCCTTCATGGTCGCCCGTGGGGATGGGATGTGCTGCCCGTTCGTCTCGCTCACAGCAGGGAATAGGGCCGCGCTCCCATCCCCGGCGGGTGACCATGAAGGTCACCCCTACGGATCATCCGGCCTTCTGCCTCTCTTCATGGCTTAGGTTGATGCCTATTGGGAGCAATTCATTGCGCCCAGGAGGCACGGATTGCCTTTCCAGGTGGGCGCAATGAATTGCTCCCCTACATTCGCATCTATTGATTGACTATTTGCCTATGTCAAACGAGCAATAGGCTACTCCGCTAACTGAGAAGCCTGCAGTATAGACCCTTGCTTTGCTTCCGTCTCACGGATCAGATCGCGTAGGGCGAACAACATATAACCCAGGATTCCAAGTAGCGAGACAACCATCATGATGGCTCCAATAGTAACATTATTGACCGTCGAGGCGATCCAGTGCGATCCAGATGGCTGGGTCGTCATGGCAAATGGTGAGATAGTCAACCAGATGCCTACAAGAAAGAATAGAAACAATACATAGCTACCGGGAGGAATTAGCCGCCTCATTGCATCTCTTGTACTCATCTTGCTTCACTCCTATTCACTATCGACTGGGTCTGGTCATTTTGTTGGTCGGTACCCACCTGGCGTCGCGCGTTGAGATCAGCAGCGAGGGCAGCTGCCAGCGTTGCCAGTGTCTTGTCAAGATCGCTTTGTGTCTGTGCCGACGCTTGAGGCATTGTTGATTGTACCTGGTATGGCGCAGGAGCCTGTACCACTACCCTGGTTGGGGCAACAAGGACTCCAGTGGCGCGCAGGGAACCGAGGAGTGACATGAAAAAGAGGGCAAAGGCTACCAGGGCAACCACGGCGACGCAGATGCCCAGCACAAAGCTGTTGGTGGTCTGACTGACCCAATCAGTTCCGTAGGGTTGGTAACCAAGTGCGAATGGTGCCAGGATCAACCATCCTCCTGCCAGGAAAATGACCAGGCTCGCTGCCATTCCACAGATGTATTTACCAAGGGATGGTCGCGTTTTTTGCATGTATTACACCTCCATGTTTCTAGAGCCTATGCTCATTATATAGTTGCTCATTATCCAATAAAGCCGCCTGTTGAGAGCATGTCGTTCTCCTCAGGAGTGATTTCCCCTGCGGTTGCAGGTGTTGCTCCATTGGTATTTTCTCCTCCATTACCTACAGAGGAGGTTATAAGAGAAATGGCCAGGGGTTCAATGAGATCCTGGGCCACAGCTTTGCCTCGTTGCTCGTCGCTCCACTCATGCGGATAGCGTCCATCCACGGTATTGGAAAGCGTCTCCAGGATTTGCGGGTTCGCATCGGGCTTTTGCGCCTCACGGGCAACAAGCGCCAGGGTCAAGCCAAGCAGGGCACGGCTGCGATTCGTTCCCGATGTAGGCGCCTCAGCTACTGGAGCTGTATGGCTTTTACGCAGCGGAATCTCGCGCAGGAAGAGTACCGTGATAAATCCTAGCACCATTAAGATGAAGCCAAGAAAGAAAACGCTGGTGATCGCTGTAGACAAGCTTTTCTGGATAGCTTCGATGAGTTGCCTAAAAATGATCAGGCCTTGAGGACCTTTTGCAGCAAAGTTCTGTTGAATCTTTGCCACGACATCAGGAGCCAGGAGCAGTTGTGGGTTCTCTAATTGCGCCAGTCGATCTGCTGATACCAAACGCTTCAGTATTGCTGGTATGTTACTCTGCAGAGCGTTTTGGAACTCGTTGGTCATAATCGTGCCCATGACTGCCACGCCCATTGTCGAGCCAATGGAGCGGAAGAAGGTGAGGCTGGCTGTGACTTCGCCAAGTTGCCTATAGGGGAAAGCATTCTGGACAACGATCGTGAAGAGGCTCATCATCACGCCAATACCCAGCCCGGTGACTAGCATGTTGCGGACGACCTCGACCTGGGATGTGTTAGGAGTCATACGAGAGAGCATGAACATTCCGATTGCCGCGATTGTAAATCCAATCATCGCCAGTATCTTGTAGCGACCGGTTCGTGAGAGTAACTGACCTCCAACAATACTGCTGAACATGAATCCCAGCATCAATGGTGTCAGAACCAGACCAGAATCTGTAGCAGTGTTGCCAAGTACGCCCTGGACGAAGAGTGGCAGATACAGGATTGCCCCGAACAATCCAGCGCTAACAAGGAACATCGCGATGGTCGATACAGTGAATATGCTGTTTTTGAACAGTTGGGGACTGATGATAGGTTCAGTTGCGCGCATCTCAACCAAAAAGAAGGTGATCAACATCACTACTGAGAAGCTGAAAAGGCTGATGATTTGCCAGGAACCCCACGCGTATTGTGTGCCGGCCCATGAAAAAGCCAGCAGCAATGGAACCGTGCCTGCAACCAGGGTGACGACGCCCAGGTAGTCAATAATATGCTGTCTATGGATGACGAGCTTTGGCATCACGAACCCGGCGGTCAGGATGGCGATAACACCCACTGGCATGTTCACATAGAACACCCAGCGCCAGCCCCAGTTATCGGTAATCCAGCCGCCAAGGGTTGGTCCAACGATCGAGGCGAGACCAAAGACAGCCACGATCAGGCCTTGCCATTTTCCGCGTTCG
>WNGI01004600.1_pt1 | contig 12350 bp, 12 predicted proteins | sample 5400621 | NCBI WGS metagenome assembly WNGI01 (sample SAMN13153374, study PRJNA577476) | soil metagenome | isolation source: 20 cm soil or saprolite under Garry oak tree replicate 1 | place: USA:California | collected 2016-06-15 | reverse complement strand
TCTCCTGGTGGTCAGGCACTTTGAACTCAGTTCCGCCCTTCGCAATGATCATTCGCTCTGTTCAAAGTAGGTTATCGTCCTACAACTTTCGCTGCGAAAACGCTTGCTAGGACGTTAGTCAGACATTGATAATATTGACAGTTTGAAAGCTCTGAAGAAAGCCTCCCCCCAAGAAAAATCAATATCTCAGAGATCTTGTCTTTAACGTCGACCGCTACTTTGAGGGTCTTCGAATGCAAGTACGCAATCATCCGCTGATGGTTTACACAGGCAGGCCGAGCTGGCCGCGACAATGGCAATGGATATAGGGCCCTAAAACAGTGGAGAGCGCCGCGGGCGAAGCCGGTACCCTTAAGCGTGTGCAAAAGGCGCGCGTTTTGGGGAATACGATCTTTATCACGATTGAGACGGCGAGTGGAGATCGATTTACCGGCCAGCTTAAATTCGATAATGAAATTTTCGCCGAGACAATCCTCTTATTGCTTCAGAAGCATGTGGGACAGACGATCAAAAATATCGCTCAGATAGAAATCCCCTAAATCGTGCGCTCCGGCTCATTCCCGGATGACGTCCTCGGCGCGTCTATCGTCCCGCAGTCCGAGAAAGCTCGCATGTCTTAGATGGCCGTCAGGCGTCCATTCAGTAAATTCGATCTGCGCTACTAGCTTAGGATTTAACCACTGGCAGTCTTTCATTTCCTCCTTTGTCAGCGCCCATTGAGTCCTTTTCTTCTCGGGGAGATTGGCAAACGGACAAGCTTCGGTCTTCAGGGGTTCCATCTTCTCCATGATCTCGCGCCTGACGTGCGGCACAAAGCCGGCACGCACTTTTCCAGCGTAAAGTAACTTGCCGTCTTGGTAATAGCCGACGATCACGGCGTCGAACGGATTGCCCGGTGTGAAGCCGCCAATGACGAACTCTTGGCCCTTGTTGATCTTGTACTTGACCCAGGCACCGCTGCGTTCTCCCGATTCATAAAGCGAGTCCAGGCGCTTGGCGATAACGCCCTCGAAGCCGAGCTCGGTCACGGCAAGGATCAAATCAGCCGCGGGCGCCGCGATGGTTTGCGAAATGTCGACCACCGAAGATGCCTTGCGTATAGGTCGCATGGCGTCGGTGAGCGCGTCGCGCCGTTTTAAGAGTTTCTCTTGTAGCATGTCGCGGCCGGCGAATGTGAGAACGTCAAAGACGTAAAAGCGAATGGCCGAAGCTTGGGAGCGATGATGCTGCAACATATTAAACGAGAGCCGGCCTTCCGCATCGATCGCGACGATCTCGCCGTCGACGAGCGTGCCGATCGGGAGATCTTCACAAGATTTGGCGATTGCGGGGAATTGAGACGTGAAGTCGTTTCCTCTGCGTGACCATAGGCGCACGCCGCCTGCGTCTTTTCCTGCAAGGCACCGATAGCCGTCGAACTTGATTTCATAGAGCCAGTCCGGCCCTTCGGGTAGCTTCCGGACCGCAAGCGCGTACATGGGTTCGACAAACCTGATCTGGGTCGGCATCGACTTCGGCATCCGTCGTGGTAACGCCTGCGGGTGGCCGGTCAAAACTCCGGAACAGCTCTGCTGGCTTAACTTCATTGTCATTCTAGCCAGTATTGACGCTCCAATGACCATTTTGTCAAAATTCCGTGTGTTCTAGACAGCGATTCGTGGATGACCCAGCCTGAAGCACCCGCTCACCGAAACTTACCAATTTAAGATTGACGCGGACAAAATATAGTCTCGAACCGGGCGCTTGGCGGTTGTCGCAGCTAGAATTCTCGACCAACGTTTTACCCGTCGTCGCATCGCAGAATTACCAGAACTTCCCTCTAAATCAACAAAAGACTTTTTTCTTCTCATCGACGGTATAGAGTTTGCTTATGTCGTGTTTCATCACTCAGTATTCAAACAGAAGCCGAATGAAAGGAGCGCAAATCCATGAAATCAATTTTTAGAATTGTTTTGGTGTGCAAGCTTTTCGTTTCAGGCTTAGACTTGGTAGCTGTGCATGGTTTGGCTTACGGAGCTGAGCATAAGCCGATCAGGTCAACTTCTTATACACTCACCCTAATCGACGCCGAGGTATGGGGTATCATAGATATTAACGAGAAGGGCAACGTCTTGGTTGAGAGGCAGCTAGTCCAGTTTGCCTCTCCAGCGCCACTCATTATCAAGGATAATAGCCGAGAAACTCCGGCCTTTGAGTGCCCCGGAACGACGAACGATACCGACGGCGAAGGGATTAATAACCACGGGGACATCGTCGGACATTGCGGCCATGACGCTAGAGCGCCCGGCTTATTTGCCTTCGTCGCTAATCCCGAGAGGGGACGCATCACTCTGTTGGCTTATCCTGGTGCGCAGACTACTTGGGGATACGGCATCAACGACTTCGGCCAAGTGGTAGGATTCTACGCTAACCAGCCAGAGCCGCCGTTTTGCTGTAACCTGCCGCCGCGTCACCTGCACTCGTTTTTTTGGGATAAAGCGACAAATCAGTATCGCTCGATAGACAATCCTCTGGCCGAGCTCCTGGGCGGATGGACTTGGCTTCGAGGAATCAACAACAAGGGCCAGATGGTTGGACATTACAACACTCTCAATAATGTGACATGGGAGGAGTACCAGTTCATCTACGACAATGGGACATTCACTCCGATAGAATTTACGGGCGCCGACCAAACCCATATCACCTGGGTTTAACAACAACAGCCAGATTGTCGGTTGGTACACGGACAATAATTGCACCGGCATGTGCGTATTTCTCTTCGATGACGGCGACTATTTCAAGATAAGCCTGCCGCTACCGCCTAACGCGCCGAGGCCCGATGACGTGCCCGCCGGGACCGCGTTCCTGGGTCGCCTTGGCGGAATGAACGACAGAGGGCAATTTGTCGGCACTTATTACAGAACGTCAGAATGGGCAATAGATATATTCGGGAACTTAGGTCCATCGAGATATGAGGCTGGAAACTTTATTGCCACCCCAGAGAAGCCGGATAAGAAAAACAAACACGAGGTCAAATAGACGTCGGTCTGAAAGACGAGTCTCAAAATCCGATAGTATAAGTCAAGTGAACACAACGCGACCGCATGTCTGGATTCTCGATTATGAGCCTTCGCTAACGTTTCAGTTCGTCAGGAAAATTTTGCCAATACGCACCGGCCCATGGCTAAGTACATCGCTCGAAACTGCCCTAAGTGCCAAGACTATTTTCGGTGTGGTGGTGAGTCAGCCTCCAAGAAGTAACGGCGAGCACCCCATCAACGGCTTCTGTGCCGCGTGTGGGTATCAACTCAACGGCTGGCGATTGATCGTGGGGCGTAAGCGAGCGACCCCGGTGTATGGCAGAATCCCGAAGGTATTTGGTTAATGGTCCGCTCTACTAACCTCGTTGTCCATTCTTGTCAATCGTGACAAGGAGTGTCGAAAGAACGAGCTGTTTTCGACCCTGCTTTTGTCAATCGCGTGACGCTTATAACAGCGTACATTGCCAGCCAAATCCCGGAAATTCCACACATTCCTTGCGTTTCTCCCTAGCACAGCAATGAACGCTGATGACCCGGCACATCCATTGCTGTAAAGAGACGTAACTTTCGCTCTCCCTGGAGAATAAATGCTCAGGAACATAGAAGCAGAGACTAGGCATTTCCCTCTTACGGTGATCGTTGCCGACAAACATCCCATTGCTCGGGCCGCACTCGCTAGTTTGTTGACGTATGATGGATATCAAGTGTTCCAAGCAGACAGCGTTAAAGCGGCTGTTTCCTATATCAATTACAATGAAAATCTCTCCGTACTCATTGCCGACCTCGAAATGTCCGACTGGAGATCGATTGTGCGACACGCGATAAGGAAAACCGATGCCCTGCTGATAGGTATGGAGGGGAATCATCCAATTTCCGAAATGTATGACCTTCACGAGCGCGGTCTTCGGCTCTGTTTGCAGAAACCGATCAACTACAATGACGTGCGCAGAGCGATTGAAGAAAATGTATTACATCGTCCTGCGCCCAAACTTCGATTAGTCGCTGAGTCATCGAGCATCCCTTCGTAGAATTTTGAGTGACGGCAGCGTTTTGCTAAAGCAACGCCAGAAAGCCGAGTCGTAAGCAGCAGAATATCGCTTCTGTCAATTCGCCAGGATTCTCCTTAATAAGTCCGCCAATCGATAACCAGCAAGCATCATCCGCCGATCCGCTATCCGTTTCACAGTCGCCACGTAACCGTGTGGTAGCACCACACAGAGTCCTCAACTTCGCGGCAATCTTTGCGCTGGCCCTTCGGCGTTCCGTCAAACCGGCCTTTGAGAACTTGCCCCCGCAGCTCCGTCGCCATATTTTTTAACGTGCGCACATTGGCGGTTGAGGTAAGCGGTCCGTCCCAAAATCGACATTTAGGACATTCGAGTTTTCTCGGATTGCGCGATGATAAAGAGGCGCGGCAGGTTATGAGGGAGACCGAAGGCTAGTGATCCACCCTTTAGTTTAACGTCGATAGATCTTCAAGAAGTTGATTTATATCAATGGGTATTCTGTCGCCCACATTTCGGATTACGTCTTCCGCCGATTCGGTCGTTTATCTCTTGGTTCCCATTATAAAAAATTTGTTTTTGGAAATTCATCGAGAAAGGCTTGTTTAACAATCCGTTCCCTGTTCTTGATCGCGAAACTATTAGAGAGTTTACAAGGCAGCTACTACAGTGATTTTTCTCGGGGTCTCTGCCAGCGTCTGAGTGCTAATCAAGCTTCTGGAGGAAAACGTGTCTTATATGCTTCGATATCCTTCAGAGCATCGCTTTCGAGGAGCAACTTGCTCCGGGCATCCGCTATCTTGATATCCTCTTCCAGTTTTCGTTTCTTTTCGCTCAATTCGAGACTCTTGCTTACAAGCTCCGCTTGGAGTTTTGTGTCCACAATAGGCATACGCTCGCTCATCTCAAATACAACTGCATTGACGGCTCTTTCGCTTCATAAGTGTATTGCCACGAAAAACTATAAATGATTAGTCCACATTCATATGGGTGTCAATAAAATTTAAATTATATTTCATTTTGACGGAAACCGGACAAACGGACTCGCTAAACGAAAAAATTTTGCTTTGGCTTTTTCATCTAAAGCTGCCGATCGTTTATTTATATTGAGTTCAACCAAACTTCGCTAGGGAATATCTAGCTCTCCAATTTCCTTGAGCGCGGCGAATGGATCAACTCGCATGACTGTCGGCTTTCTCCTCATACATTCTGCTACGCGATAGGAAAAACCCACTCATATCTGGGTGGCGGCTGTTATCTCGCGTGCGAGGACTCCTATGTTTTGCCGGTAAAAATGGGCTATCAAGCGCACTGATATTTCCGCGTGTGACAAATTCTTCCTTTGATCTGTACTAACCGGTAACAGTGGTATGCGCGTTGCTCAGAAGATGTATAAAGAAGAATTTTCTACAGTACAGATAAGCATTAGAAAGCCCCTAAATGGATCGATTAGAGAACGAAGAGATTGGAATGATTTGGGCGCGGCACTACCCTAAACGGGCTGAGAGCGCATCGTCATTGTCGCTCTGCGTGACGCTTGCGTTGATCTTAAAACAGCGAGCCAAGTCGGTCGTTCACCACAAGGCTTGGTCGGATAAATTACGCCATGTTCTTTCAGCCGCTCGTGTTCCGAAAGAGCAGTTTGACACGTTGGAAAGCTTGTCAAACGCTGAGACCAATCGCGGAAATAGACTCTAGAGGAAAATTGTCAGACCTTCTGATAAATTGAATCAGGTTGAGTGGGGTCAGGCGACTATCAGATAAGTGATCGCTACGATTAAGATAACGGCGAGGATACTGAAATCTAGAATGAGCCAGCCTATAAAGTCATGAGGAAGTTTCATGGTCTTATAGCCTCGCGCATCCTCTGACTCATCCTACCGTCCACCGACAGACGATTATTCCTTCAACGACTCCGGGAACTAACCGCAGAGCGAATTGAGCAAGAGATTGCCGAGAAACAGCAAACATGGAAAAAACTGCTCGAAGAAAAAAACCTAGCGACTATCGAAAGACTCGCTTCGTGTAAAAACCCCCACAGATTTTGATTCAAGCTGAGACACTGCCCCCTACACGATAACATCCTCGTTTAACTCGGCGGGGTGTCCGAAAGCATTAAATCACGGAGCAGAGTTATCAATTCTGAGAGATGAATGGGTTTGGTCAGGTAACCGTCCGCGCCAAGTTTGATACACTGGGCGCGACTCTCTTCTGTTGGATAGCCGGTGACCATAATGACATGCGTCGATGGACTGCGTTTTTTGATTCGCGCCAGGACTGCAATGCCATCGATCGGAGCCATTTTGATATCGAGAACAGCGAAGGAGAAGTCTACGCAATCAACATAGACGAGTGCTTGGCGGCCATCGAGCGCGGTAGTTATTCGATAGCCTTCTTTGGAAAGAACTCGGTCTACCAGCACCAAAAAGTTTGGTTCGTCGTCCACGAAAAGAAGAGACGGTTGCATGATGCGTTAACCCATTGGTCGTCGTTTTCTATGTCGGTACCGGACACGCACTCTAGTATAGAATCGAAAAGGGAAGCAACCTGCTCGCCCGGTTCTTAATTCGGCTCTTTTCGATTTAGCGCGACCAGATAACATCAAAAACCGTCACGCCGCTCGCCGTGAAACATCGTCCCGTTGAAATTGCCGCTCCATTTCGCCTAGAGTGCCACAATTCACGATTGTCCGATTACTGTTTCAGGCCCAACAAAGATATCGAAAAAAAAGAAGTGCCGAATCCCATAGAACCCGCCCAAGAAACCGGAGAAACCAATGCTGTGGAATATAAAAGCTGCCGAAATCTGATCTCTGGTGATTTTGTGGAATTTATAAAAGACGAAGAAGGCAAGCTAAGCTGTAAAAAAGCTTTAGCGCTAGAGTCGATCAGTGCGATTGCGGCTAGAAATATCGCAGAGGGCGAAATGCTCACCTTTGATATGAACGGCGATACCGAAGATTTGACGACACCCCAAAAGGCAACCTCGCGCCAGTGAAACGGTCGCGCACTTATTAGGCGAGCAGACCACGAAGCGCGATGTTTAGTTTCTGAATCTCCAAAGGTTTCGGAAGATAGTCGATTGCGCCATATTGAATGCAAAGGCTTTCAGTTTCCGTTGTGAGAAAGCTCGATATCATAATGACATGAGTGGAAGGAGAACGCCTTTTGATTTCCACCAAAAGAGCAATACCATCGATCGGATGCATCCTAATATCTACGAGGGCGACGGCAATGTTGGTCTGATCGAAAAATTCTAGGGCTTCGTATGCATCAATTGCAGTTTTGACTTGATACCCTTCCCTGGAAAGTACTCTATCCAAAAGAACGAGCAGGTTTTCTTCGTCATCGACTACAAGGACAGATGAGTTCAAGTTTGCTCCGTTGGTGTTTCTATTTACCGTTGAAACTAAATTCCCTGGAGACACAAACCGATTTCAAGTTTGTTTGAATGGTATACCTTTGGCTCACTCGCTATTACCACTTTTGGTGGTAGGAGCAATTCACTTGCCACGCCAGAAATCGTTACATCTCCGCTTTCATTCCCTTTTAAATTATCGAAACTTCTCTCTTACGGACTAAGCTATGTATGGAAAATCTATACTGAGAAAAGGCTTTGGTAGGGAATTTACCGCTATGCCGCAAAGCTTCCAGTGGTCAACCGGTGGTCAAGCGGACAAATACTGAGAGATATTGAGAGCAACAGGTAAAGCTGCTATTGCGTTTTTGCTTCGCGCTAAATTCAGTATATTGTTGGGTCAATCTCGGAGTGACAGAACAGGAACCCTAAGTCACTCTCGACAGTCAAGCACATGGAAAGAGTTCCCCTAACGCAGAATTATAAAGGCTACACGATCAGTGGTGATGCGCAGCCCGTACATGGCTACAGTAACAATTGGTGTGCCGCAACAAGTGTATTACTTATTCGCGAGGGCAAACTTTGCATTGAGGTACACCGATTTCAGGACCGACTGCTCGCATATGATGACGAAGATCTGACAAAATGGTTCGGGTTGTTCCTTGCCCAAATCGCCGTTGATTACTGTCTACCCAAGCCCTCGTATTATCTCAGACCCATGGATTTTGCTTGGGCTGTATATCCTCCGACGCGCTGCCGAAGAATGCAAAACCAGGGAAATTCGCCGCCCTAAATTATACGAAGCCCTCGACTTTCTTGGGCAGTCACTCGATCAGAAATGGCTCGTGCGAAGATATCGGCGCGGGTTAATAGGAGACCGGCGTGATTATCGGGAAAAAGAAGAACAGCGCGAAACTCTACGGATTGCTATTCGAGGAATTCAACAGGCATGCGTTGCGTTCTTGCTTCGCCGGATGAACGATCTCGCCGTCCAATATCGAGATAATAAAACTGAGATCGACAAACTGCGCGGGCAGCTTAGCATCGTGCGAAAAGCGGTTCGGTTCTAAAAGTCTACAACCTTCGAACCGGTTCAGAGACCTTGCTGCCGGTAAAAAGTCCGTTCACATTCCTAATGGCAACCAGTAAACGAGAATCCAAGCCTTAGAAATTCCACCATGCCCGAATCGGTTTGAGTATTTTGGATTGAGAACAACAATAAGGGTCCAAATAACTCCAACCCATAGCAAACAGATGTCCTTTTCCGTTCTCAGTCGGCTAATCAATCTGGTACCCATCGTCTTTTTTGAACGCGCCACTCCTTTCCACAACAGATGAATGTTGTACCCGTACCTAACTTGTGTACTTTTTTACATTCGCCATATCGGGCTTTTGATAGGTCCATTATTCTCCTTTCAAATTTCAAACAAACACCTACAACTCGTAAACCAAAAATTACTTGGCCCTACTTACCAGGTTTGATATTGCTTGTTGTCGGTTGATATCGCCTGTTATTTGATCTTATATTTTTCAAGCAGTTATCTCTTGCAGAAAACAACAGAAAACAACAGAAAATACTAAATCCACAAGGAGGAATCATGTATCGGAGACCTGAAACCAAAGCGGCGGAAGAAAAAGTTTATAAACAAAAACAGATCGGCGAATTCATGACCACCTGGAAGGATTTTCCAAGGCCAGGTTTGGCGGCTTGGGCCGAGCGCCAGAAGGCCGGTTTGATGGGCACGGCGAAAAGCACCCGTTACACGCCGCGCTTTCGCCCCTTCGACATGCTCAGCGTCCCCAATCAATCGTTGGTGATCCTCGATAACGAATATCACCGCATCGGCGTCGAAAGCGTGGTGGGCGTGCAGGACAGTTTTCACCGCTACATCGATTCGGACATGGTCTATTTCCAATTTTGCGGCGACAGCACCGTGGAAACCGAGTTCGGCGTCTACGAGATCGAGCCCGGCGACGTGCTGCTGGTTCCTGGCGGCATCGCCCATCGCTCGATCGGACGCAATGATAGTTTGCGCTACTTCTGCCGAAGCCACGAGGCGGTGGACTACGTGATGAAAGAGGACCAGTACACGAGCCTAACCAGCTTCGAAGTCAAACGCATCGGCGGTCCCAATTGGACCGCGCCGCAGAGCGCGAATGCGCCTGCGAAGGGGCCGGTCGTGGAGCAGATGCATTTCTGGGACGATGGGCCGGACGACCAGACGGTGGTGGAGCGCGATTACGAGTCGCTCGTCGGCGTCGCCGGACTGCGGCGCGGCGAGCCGGGAAGTCTCGTGCGCAAGCTGCGCGCCTTCGACCACTTCACGGCGATCGTCGGCAAGGGCCGCGAAGACGCCGGCACCCAGCCGCTGATGGAATCGGCCAATATGCGGATACGCACCTATAATATGCAGGACGAGCAGTTCGCCTTTCATCGCGCACTGCGCAGCGAGGAAGTGCGGATTCAGTTCCGCGGCGACGCGCTCGATCTTTCCGAGTTCGAGAACGTCGAAGTTTCTCCCGGCGAGATCACCATCATCCCGTTGGGCATTTCCCACAGCGTGATCAGCATCCCGCCGGAAGACGAGAATTTCCTGCGGCTCAACTTCTACAGTAAAGTCCGCTGGCGCGTTCCCATCGATCCGACCAAGCACTATTTCGACAGCAAGTTCGAGATTAAAACTACCGTGCATAAGCAGGCCGAGTGGAGGGAGAAACTCGCGGCGGCGCGGTGAGCCATGAAAGTCATGAAGTGAAAATTTAACGCCGGTCACCGGACGGAAAAATAGCCTGTCCCTTTAATAATCCCATGCCGATTCAGATTGACCGGAAAAGAGCAGATAACCTCGCATCTCAATTCGACGAAGCGCTCGAACTCGCACGCAACGAATTTGAGGGGCTCGACCCACACCGCCAGTACCGCAACGCCTTTGCCCGGCTACTGAAGCCGGATCCACTTGGGCGGGTACTGATGATGGGCACCGACCAGCGCGATATGTTCGCGCCGGAGCTCCGTCGCGCCATAGAAACATCGGTGCCGAGTGACGGTCACATCTTCGACTTCGGAGCGGGCGACGGTCAAACTTTCGCCCTAGTCGCCGATTCCGTGCCGCAGGGCACCCGCGTCTCGATCGAGGAGCCCAATCCCGAATACCTCGCAAACTATCGTACATTTCTAAAAACAACGGCGCATTTGCGGCCCGGCATGGCGCTGGCTGCGGAATTTGATGAGATCGATGCGGCAGCCGAGCGCTCGGGGGAAAAACTGCCGCCCGATGGCAGTATCGACCTCGGTCTTGCACTGCACATGATCTACTTCGTAAAAGACCTTTCCGCCAGCGTCACAAGGATGGTGCGCTTCTTGAAGCCCGGCGGTGTGCTGTTCGTCGTCGTGACCGACGAAACCGTCGGTTATACCGGCCTCGCACTGAAAAGTTTTATCGAACACGGCGGCGACACCGGCGACAACGCGCGGTATCTCTCAGTCATCGCCGAGCGCCGCCGCTTGCTTGGACTACCCGCGGAGGGCGGCGGCGCAATTGCCGAAGTGCTGAGTGCCGCGGGGACTCCGGTGGAAATCAACGTGCGGCGCCAGCCGAGCCGACTCTACGGACACAATCTCGCCGACCTGATCGCGCTCTCCTCGATTGCACTCCTAGCCAGCGTTGAAGGCCTCGAAAAGTTCGAGGCCGCCGCCGCACTGCTGAGTCACAACCCCGAAGCCGTGGACCTGCGCATCGAAGACGACGGCCCCCGTAAAGGCATGTGGAGCGTCACCCAACCGCAATGGGTCGCCGCCTTAAGTCGAACTCGCTAGCGTTTCTTCTTTGGCGAACGGGAAGATTGTAGTAAGTGTGTCGCTGCAAGTCGGAAACCAGACCTCGCCGCGACTTTGGGAGAGGTGACCACAGAGCTGGCGGACTACACCGTGCCAAGCGGGCAGAACTGCGCAGGTCGAAGTTACACTGGTCTGCGGATTTTGTACAAAGCCGGATCGACAGCCGGGACTGATACGCTTAAGTACACCATCGAGTTTCCCCACGAGCCGTCAAATCCGACGCCTTCGAAAGGTCCGCAACCAATTACGGTGAGCGTAGTGATTATTCGATGAGGGCGCGAATCACAGAGCGCGAACAGGGGCAGAGTTGTCAAAGAATCACGAAATCAAAGCACGACCCAAGAAATTGGCCCCGTATGGTTCCGCATCCCGCCGGAAGATGAGAATTTCCTGCGGCTCAGGGGCGCTTCCACGTATCCCACGTCCGGAGGATCTGGCCTGCGATCTTGTCTGTATCCGCCCCAGGGATTGGTTCGAACTTCTGCAGCCGGCCTGCGAAGCAATCTGCCAGATACAGATTCCCGAGCTGGTCGGTTGTGATCCCGTGTGAACAGTTCAGCCGACCCGGCTGGCCACCCGGAGCGCCCCAGCCATAGAGGAAATTCCCGTTTAGATCGAACTTGAGAATCCGGCTCGTGGGCGCATCGCCGACCCAGATAAACCCTTTGTCGTCGATGAAGTGATTCACCATGAGCGTGGTCTGATTGGCAGGCCAGTGCGGTGACCTGAGCGGCCACATATCGAGGAACTTGCCGTTCTCGTCGAAGACCTGCATACGCGCATGGCCGCGGTCGATGATGAAGAGCCGGCGGTCGGCGCTGATCGCGATGCTGTGGACCGTGTTCCACTCGTTCGGTCCGGGGTTCTTGGGATCCTTGGGCGGGCTCCCCCAATCCATGATGAAGTTGTCGTTCGCATCGTATTTGACGACGCGGGTGCCGCCATAGCCGTCGGTGATGAAGTAGGTCCCGTCGGGCAGCCACGCGATATCCGTCGGCCGGTCGAAGGTGTTCGGTCCGCGACCGCGCACGCCGAGCTGCCCTTTGCTGTGCACCAGCTTGCCGTCGTAGGTAAAGCGGTAAATCATGTGCAGCTGGTCGTCGATGATCCAGACGTGCTTCGCTTTGTCGT
>WNGI01021592.1_pt1 | contig 12352 bp, 15 predicted proteins | sample 5400621 | NCBI WGS metagenome assembly WNGI01 (sample SAMN13153374, study PRJNA577476) | soil metagenome | isolation source: 20 cm soil or saprolite under Garry oak tree replicate 1 | place: USA:California | collected 2016-06-15 | reverse complement strand
ATCCGGTAGACGTCGCCCTGCACGGCATCGGTGGGCGCCCAGAAGAGCGCCATCACGCTCGCCACGACAAACGACGCGGCGGCAGCGATGCCCAGCCATGGACGGATGCGCGGCAACGTATTTCCGCGCGGGATGGTGGTCTCTGTCACTCGATTGCCGCTGGAACGATGGTAAGGCCGATGACCGTGTACACAACCGCGAACGCGAACAGCAAGCCGGCCCACGACAGTGCCCCGACGGCGTCGCCGCTGAGCGCCGCGCTCGTGCCGCGCGTTGCCGCGACCAGCTGCGGAACGAGGACGGGCAGAGCAAGGATCGGAACGAGCGCGGCTCTCGCGCGGAGGCGAAGGGCAAGGACGACATCCACGATCACGATCGGGGGAAGCGCGAGGACGCCGAGCAGAACGACCACGATGAGGTGAAGCGGCAGCGCGATGGCAAGGTCGAGGAGCACGAGCGAGAGCAGACCGCCGATAGCTCCGACGAGGGCGAGAACGATCGTGAGAGAGAGAACCTTGCCGCCAAAGAGCGCGTCGCGGCCACCCGGCAAGGCGACGAGGCCCTCGAGCGCATCGTCTTCGAGCTCTCGATCGAACGACCGCATCGTCGCGAGGATGGTCGCGAACGCGAGCGCCAGCCAGAACAGCGCCGAGGCAACGTCGGCGTCCCGCGCGATCTGTGGACCGACGACGAGGCTCTCGAGGAGCACGAGGACCGCGATGAAGGTCACCGCCGCGACGACGCCGTCGGGTTGCCGTCGTTCCGCGCGGAGCTCGCGAGCCGCGACGAGGGCGATCCGGTATGGAGCGATCACGCGGCTGTCGCCGCGCCGTCGGCAAGCGCGATCCTCGCGCGCGCAAACGCGTCGAGCTCGGGATGGCCGTGCGTCGCGATCACGATCGCGCGGCCGTCATCGCGCGCCCGGACGATCGTTTCGCGCAGGCGGCTGACACCCGCGTCGTCCAGATCCGCGAACGGCTCGTCGAGTAACAGCAATGGGACGCGCTCGGTCTCGACGCGCGCCAGAGCCGCTCGCCGGCGCTCGCCCGCCGAGAGCCGCTCGACGGGACGATCCATGTCCCCGCCGACGCCCCACGCGCGGAGCGCGCCGTCGATCCCGCGGCTATCGCCGCCCCGGAAGCGCACGAAGAACTCGAGGTTCTCGCGGGCGGTGAGGCCGCGCAGCAGCATCGGTCGGTGGCCGATATACAGCATGTCTCCCGCGATGCGACGATCGCCCCGGGCGAGCGGCACCAGGCCCGCCAGGGCACGAAGGAACGTTGTCTTGCCAGACCCGTTCGCTCCGCGCACGAGCGTGAGGCCAGGGTCGATCGCGACGCTCACCGCGCGAAGGATCACGCGATCGTCGAGGACGACCGTGGCATCGTGGAGCGATGCGCCCGACTGCACTGACTCGCATGATGGGACGCGTTGTCCTCGTGTGCACCGCGCTTGCAGCGGTCCTCGTGGCGTGCGCTCCCGAGACGCCGGCTGCGGAACCCGTCGCCCGGGGCCGGCAGCTCTACCACTCGCTGGGGTGCGCAAATTGCCACGAGCCGAATCTCTTCGGTCAGCGTCTTGGTCCGCCGCTCGAGCACATCGGGACGGTCGCTCCGACGCGCAAGCCGGGGGTTTCCGCCGAGGAGTACATCCGCCAGTCGATCCTCGACCCCGGTGCGTTCGTGGTACCTGGGTACCAGGACTCAATGCCTCGGGATTTGGGCCGAGACCTCCCGCCTACCGACCTTGACGCCTTGGTCGCCTACCTTCTGTCTCTCAAGTGAAACCGGCACCTAACACCCTCCCAACCGACCCCGTTAGCCCCGATGGACCGGGCGAAGAGGACCGAAACCTCGCCCTACGCGCCGGAAAGGGGGACGCGGCCGCCTTCGGAGCGCTCTACGACCGCTACGTCGAGGCCGTGTACCGATACGTGTTCTACCGAGTGAGGAACGACGCAGACGCCGAGGACCTTGTGAGCGACGTGTTCATGCGCGCGCTCCGGGCGATCCCGCGCTACGAGCCGCGGGTGGCTTTCCTCGCGTGGCTCTACCGGATCGCCCGGAACGCCGTGATCGACCGCGCGCGCCGCTCCCACACCCAGATCTCCTTCGAGGACGCGCTCGCCCACCCGGGCGTCGACCAGGTCGTGGAGCCCGACGCGACGATCCTCGCGCTCTCCGACAAGGAGGCTGTGCGCGGGGCGCTCGCGAAGCTCACCCCGTTGCAGCAAGAGGTCATCGTTCTTCGCTTCGTCGAGGGATACAGCACGCACGAGATCGCGAACCTCGTCGGCAAGCGCGAAGGCACGGTGCGCGGCATCCAGTTCCGCGCGCTCGAGGCCCTTCGCGCGCTGATCCCGTCACGCGAGGCTCTGGCATGAACGAACGACGCCCGCCGGTCCTCGAGCGGCCCGTGATGCGCGAGCAGTTCCGCAAGGAGCTCCGCGGGCGACTCATGTCCGAAGCTGCCGTTGTGCTCGCGCCGCGACCGAGCTGGTTCTCGTTCCCGGCGATCCTTCGCCCGGCATTTGCCGCCGCTGCCATCCTCGTGCTCGTCCTTGCCGGCGCCACGAGCGCGGCCGCGTCGAGCCTTCCCGGCGATGCGCTCTATGTGGTGAAGCGCACGAGCGAGGACGTCCAGGTCGCGCTGACCTTTGACGACGTGACTCGTATGCAGCTGCTCGCGCGGCTCGCCGATCGTCGCCTCGAAGAGCTCGCTGAGATCGCCACGCAGCGACCGTCGTCGGCTCCTACCGCGACGCAGGAGTACGCCGACGCGGTGGAGCGCTTTGCAAACGCGCTCGACGACCTGCGCGGTCGATCAGAGCGATGTCCAGAAGGTGATCGATCGGGAGCAGGAGCGGACCTCGCCCGAGGGGAACCGGGGCCGAGGCGGGCAAGGCGGAACCGGCGGCGGGCGGCCGTCGAACGCCCCAGCAAGGCCAACACCAAAGAAATAGTCCATGGCACGGCCGGTGCATAGACGCCCGGACATGTGCCGTTGCAAGCTCTGCACGAACGAGCGGACCTTCCTTCGAGTTCTCGCTCTTCTCTTCGTCGTGTGAAGCGCGTCCTCGTAGCTGAGGACGACCCCGACACGGCGGCGGCGATCAAAGTGACGCTCGAGGAGCGTCTATCGATCACCGTCGATCACGTGACGAACGGAGCGCTCGTTCTCGACCAGATCGCCGCCACGCATCCCGATCTTGTGATCCTGGATGTGTCGATGCCCGGACTCAACGGGATCGATGTATTCGATCTTCTGAGAGGCAGCGCGCCATCCGTGGACGTTCCAGTGCTCTTCCTCACGGCCATGCCGGACCTTGCTGAGCAGGCCTTCGCGCGATTCGGGATCAGCGACGTGATGGCGAAGCCGTTCGAAGGTGACGCTCTCGCACGACGCGTCGAGGATCTGCTCGCGCGCGGGAGGAAGGTCGCCTAGCCGCGCGCCCGCGCTCCTGGCGTCCGTTCGCGCCGGCGGTCGCGGATGTCCTGAATGAAGACCATCAGGAACGTCGCGGCGTCGACGAGAAAATGCAGATCCACGCGCTGCCGATCGAGCCCAATGCGGTCTCCGTAAAAGAACAGGAAGAGCGCGACCGACGCCGCCACGAATATGGCCCAGGAGCTCGAGATAGCGGTGTTGATCGCCTTGGCGACATGACTCGACAGCTCTTGCATGGCCTGCTCGGCTGCTGCACGAAGCGCGCCGAGAGACTGTTGCGAGATGCGCAAGACGTGGCGTGCGGGTGGCACGGCGCAGGGGATTGCTCGCGACGCGCGGGTGCCCCGGGGACCCGGCTCCGCGGCCGCGAAGCGGTCCGCGGGGTGCCGGGGAGGGTGCGCGGAGAGAGCGATCCCCGGAGCCGGGACAGGACCCGCACGCCGACGCGAGCGTTGCGCTAGCCGGCGCTCTCCTCGCGCTGCGGGATCGGTGCGAGGCGGGGCCAGCGCCGGCGGACGGCCGCGGCTATCCCCTCCGCATCGAGCCCGTAGTGATGACGCCACAGCTTCTGGGCGCCGTGATCTACGTGTTCGTCGGGGATGCCGAGTATTTCGAGATCGACGCGCGCGCCGCGCTCCGCAAGAAGTTCACCCACCGCAGAGCCGAACCCTCCGGCGATCACATGCTCTTCGACCGTCACGAACCGCGGGATGCGCGCGGCGAGTGAGAGGATCCGCTCTTCGTCGAGCGGCTTCGCGAAGCGCGCGTTGACGACGGTCGCTTCGAGACCGTCGCGAGCCAGCAGCTCCGCGGCCTCCATCGCGGCGGCCACAGGATGGCCATAGGCGAGGATGGCGACGCCATCGCCTTCGCGAAGCGTCTCGGAGACACCGATCGGGATCTCGGTAAGCGGAGCATCGAGCTTGACGCCAGAGCCGGTGCCGCGCGGGAAGCGGAGGCCGATCGGCCCGCGATTCGCGGCCGCATGTCGGTACGCGGTCCACACCATCTGGCGAAGCTCGGCCTCGTCTTTGGGTGCCATGAGTGTCATGCCCGGGAGGATGCGTAGGTAGGCGATGTCGTAAAGACCCTGGTGGGTCCTCCCGTCGTCGCCGACGATCCCTCCGCGGTCCATCGCGAACACGACGGAGAGGTTCTGTACGGCGACGTCGTGGACGACCTGGTCGAAGCCGCGCTGCAGGAACGTGGAATACACCGCAACGATCGGAACGATCCCCTGAGTCGCGAGCCCGGCAGCGAATGTGACCGCGTGCTGCTCGCAGATGCCGACGTCAAAGAGACGCTCGGGAAATTCCTTGAAGAGGGGGAGCAGGCCGGTGCCGCCCGGCATCGCGGCTGTGATCGCGACCGCGCGCTCGTCCGCGTTCAGGACCTCGCGAACGGCGTCGGCGAAGACCGCGGTGTACTGCGGGGCCGTCGCTTTGGCAGAGCCGCTTGCCGAGACACCGTGCCACTTCACGTTGTCGTCCTCTGCGGGGCCGTAGCCGTGCCCCTTCTGCGTCTGCACATGGACGAAAACAGGGCCCTCCGCGAAATCGCGCGCCTTCTCGAGGACTCCCTCGACCGCGAACAGATCGTGGCCATCGACGGGACCGAAATACGTGAAGCCGAACTGTTCGAACAGGATGTTCGGGATGAAGAGCGCCTTCAGGCTCGTGAAGATCCGGCGGCGCGCCTCCTCGGCGAGCTCTCCGCCGGGCATGTGCTCGAGGACCTGACGACCGATGTGCTTCGCGCCCCGATATGGCTGGGCGGTGCGCAGCGCTTCGAGCATGCGCGATACCGCACCGACGTTGGGCGCGATGCTCATCCCGTTGTCGTTCAGCACGACGATCACCCGTGTGCGCATATGCCCGATGCTGTTCATCGCCTCGAACGCCATGCCCGCCGTCAAGGCCCCATCGCCGATGATCGCGACGACGTGGTTATCTTCGCCTTTCAGATCACGCGCGACGGCCATGCCCTGTGCCGCGGAGATCGAGGTTCCGGCGTGCCCCGCTCCGAACTGATCGTGCTCCGACTCCGACCGCGCGAGAAAGCCTGAGATCCCGCCGAACTGGCGGAGAGTCTCGAACCGTCCGCGTCGGCCGGTGAGCATCTTGTGCACGTACGCTTGGTGCCCGGTGTCCCAGACGAGCTTGTCGCGCGGTGAGTCGAACACTCGATGGAGGGCGACCGTGAGCTCGACCGTGCCGAGGCTCGATGAGATGTGTCCGCCGGTCTTCTGCACGCTATCGACCGTGAACTCGCGGATCTCGCGGCAGAGCGCGAGCAGTTCCTCGCGATGCAGCAGTCGAAGGTCGCGCGGTTGCTGTATGCGATCGAGCACACCCACGTCGCGATACTAGCCGCGATGTTCGATCTTTCTAAGCGCGCCGTAGTACTTACCGGCGCCACCGGGAATGTCGGCCCGGCCGTCCTTCGCGCGTTCCTCGGGCAGGGCGCGCACGTGGCGCTGCCGGTTCGAGAGGAGGCCAAGGGCACCGCCCTGCGTGACTCGCTTGGTGACCTGGCCGGTACGGCGGACGACCCGCGGATCTTGCTCCGCGCCACCGATCCCGGCGACGCCGCGGCGATGAAGGACTTCGTCGAGCAGATCGTTCGCACATGGGGCCGCCTGGACGTCATCGCGAATCTCATCGGGGGGTACGCCGCGTCGGACGCGGCCACCGGTGACCTCGCCGCATACCGTCGCTCTTGGGATCAGAAGGTCGCGACGATCGTGACGGCGACGACGGCGTGCTTGCGGCCGATGCGCGCGCGTGGCTACGGCCGTGTCGTGAACGTCGCCTCGACCGCCGCGCTGAAGGGAGAGAAAGGCGCGGCCGAAGGCGCGGCCGGGTATGCCATGGCGAACGCGGCCCTCCTTCGCTGGACCGAGTCGTTGGCGGATGAGGTCAAGCGCGACGGCATCACAGCGAATTGCGTGCTGCCTCGAATTATCGACACGAGTGAGAACCGCGCGGCGATGCCAAAGGCCGATCCGACACGCTGGGCGTCGGCCGCCGAGATCGCGGCGCTCGTCGTGTTCCTCTCGACCGACGAAGCGAGTGGCATTACGGGCGCCGCAGTACCGGTGGTCGCTCGGACGTGATCCGGAAGCTGCCATGCGGGTGGCACGGGGGAGCGGGTTGCGCGCGAGCCGCTGACCGGCCGCGTCAGTCGCGAGCGGTCCCAAGTGGTGGGGAGCGGACCGGTAGGCGAGCGCGCGACCCCGATCCCGGGACAGGACCCGCATGGCCGCTCCGCACGGCCTCACGCCGTTTAGACTCGCGCCGCGATGTCTCTCTTCGTGGTCGTCAAGTTTGTGCACGTGCTGCTCGCGATCATCGCGGTCGGATTCAATGCCACGTATGGCGTGTGGCTCGCGCGAGTCGCTCGTGAGCCGGTTCCAACGCAATCATTCGTGCTCCATGGCATCAAGCGACTCGACGATTGGTTCGCGAACCCCGCGTATGTCCTGCTGGCGGTGACCGGCGTGGCGATGGTGTTCGTCGGGGAGCTGCGATTCACGACGTTCTGGATTGCGGGCGGGATCGTGCTCTGGGCGATCGCGGTCGCACTCGGCTTCTTCGTGTACACGCCGATGCTGCGGAATCAGATCCACGCGCTCGAGACAGCCGGTCCTGCGAGCGACGACTACAAGCGCTACTCCGCGAACGCGCGGTTCCTCGGCATCCTTCTCGCGGCGATCGTTGTCGTGATCGTGTTCCTCATGGTGACGAAGCCAACATTGTCGTAGCCAGCGCGCGGGCCCACGCCGCATACGCCTCAGCCGAGGGATGCAACCCGTCGGGCGCGAACATCTTCTTCTCGGCCTGCTCGCGCATCAGCGGGAACAGATCGATCCACGACCCGCCGGCGCGTTCGGCCTCCTCCCGCGCGATCGCGTTGAAGCGCTCGATCGCGCGGACGATGACGCCGCCGTCGCCGTAGCCGGATCCCGCTGGAGAGAGCGACCAGTCGGGCTGTGGCAGGGCGATCATGCTTGCGTGGGGTGCTTCGCGGTGGATGCGTTCGTAGATTGAGCGGAGCTGGCGGCGATAACGGTCCGCGTTAGCGCCACGCACGATGTCGTTCGCGCCGATGAGCAGGGTGACGACGGTCGGGTCGAAGGATGCGAGGTGCGGCAGCTCGTCGCGGATCAGGTCGTCTGTCGTGTACCCGTTCACGGCGGGGTTGTCGAGAACGACCCTCAGGCCGCGCTCGGTCCAGAGGCGCGTGAGGACGGCAGGAAAAGAACGATCGGGCGTGGTCCCGGTGCCGATGGTGAACGAATCGCCGAGCGCGAGGAATCTTTTGGGAATGATCAATTGTTCTAGTCTGAGAGAGCCCTGTGAAGAATTCCCCGGACATGACCGAACTCGATCTCATCATCATCGGCGGCGGCCCCGCCGGTCTCACCGCCGGGCTGTACGCCGCACGGGCAAACATGAAGGTGGTCCTTCTCGATTCCAAGGACGTCGGTGGCGAGATCCTCAACACCGAGCAGATCGAGGACTATCCCGGTTTCGAGTCGGTCACCGGCGCCGAGCTCGCCAAGAAGATGGCCGATCACGCGATCAAATTCGGTCTCAAGATCGAGACGTACAAGCCGGTCAAGGAGGTTCGCTCCGAGGGCGATCGCAAGATCGTCGCGCTCGAGGATGGAAGCGAGCTGTCGGCATACGCCGTGATCGTCACGGTCGGCGGCGAACCGACAAAGCTCGGGGTCGTTGGCGAGAAGGAGTACCACGGGCGTGGCGTCTCGTACTGCGCCGTCTGCGACGGCGCCTTCTTCAAGGGGGCCGATCTCGCGGTCATCGGCGGCGGTGACTCAGCGTTCCAGGAGGGCCTGTTCCTCACTCGTTTCGCCAAGAAGCTCTACGTCGTACACCGTCGCAACGAGTTCCGCGCACAGGCGATCCTTCAGGATCGACTTCTGGGGATGGAGAAGGTCGAGCCGATCACGCCGGCCGAGGTCAAGGAGATCGGCGGGAACGGGGACGTGAAGTGGATCGACCTCGACCGCGACGGCAAGACCGAGCGGGTCAAGGTCGAGGGCGTGTTCGTCTTCATCGGCTTCAAACCGGTGGGCCGGCATCTCTTCAAGGAGCACATCGAGCACGACAAGAACGGCTACCTGATCACCGACCAATACATGCGCACGAGCATCCCAGGCGTGTACGCGGCCGGCGACACTCGCGCGCAGCTCGCCAAGCAGATCACGACCGCCGTCGGCGACGCCACGACCGCAGTGCTCCATGCCGAGCGATACATCGAAGAGCTAAAGGACCTGGAGCGCGCCTTCCCCTCGGAGCCGAGGGACGTCGTCGCGCAAACGGCAAGCAAGGCCGAGCTCCAGGTGTTCGCACCGGGCGACATCGTGCTCAAGGAAGGCGAAGCCGCAGATCGCTTCTACATGATCATCAAGGGCGAGGCCGAGGCGACCCAGCGCGGACCGGACGGCTCACAGGTCGTGATCAACCGGTTCGGCCCCGGAGACTACTTCGGCGAGGTCGGACTCCTGAACGATGCGCCGCGACTGGCAACCGTCCGGGCGAAGACCTCGCTCGAGGTGATGGCTCTCGATCGCGAGACGTTCGCCCGGCTTATGAAGAGCTCGCAGACGACCGAAGACGAGGTCAGGCGGGTCGCGGCCGGACGGAGCCAGGCGGCGAGCCCGCGCTAGGCGCGGTCGCGAGGCGTTTTACGTATCCGACGATCACGTTGAGGTCGAACGGCTTCTTGACATAAGTGGCGATGCCGCGTCTGCGGAACTCGCTGATGTCCTCCGCCGCACTCGCGGTCTCGAACAGCACCGGGATGCGGCTGGTGCGCGGATCCTTCTTCAGCCGGTCGTACAGCTCAAAGCCGGACATGCCGGGCAGCCTCACGTCGACCACCATCACGTCGGGTATCACATGTTTTGTTGCCTCGAGCGCGGCGGCCGGGCCAGCCACATGGATCGCGCAGTAGCCCGGCTCATCGGAGATCGCTTCCGCGATCAGCGCGCCGATCGACGGCTCGTCCTCAACAACGATGACAACCTTACGAGCCCCAGGCTGTGTCTGCCCCCCCGTGGTCTTCATCGGCCGCCTCCAGGCAAAGGGTCAGCAGCATGGGTGCCCCGCGGGAGAATCGTCATCGTTCCGTTGTCCCGCCGACTCGGCTTTGCTGTGTTCAGACGAAACGCGCTCTCGCTATCCGCATCCCGGTCGCGCACCCTTGACACATGCGACGTGACGTCGAACTTGGGCGCGCGAGCTTCATCGACGTGCTCGACCGAGTGCTCGACAAGGGGATCGTCATCGATGGATGGGGGCGAGTGGCGGTGGCGGGCATCGACCTCATCGGCATTGACGGCTGGGTCGTCGTGGCATCGATCCACACCTATCTGCAATACGCGGAATCGCTCGGTTTGAGCACGCGCGTCCCGACGAGCGCGTCGGCTGCCGAGAGCCTCTCCTAGAACTCGCTCATTTCGCCGCGCCGCTCGCGCTCGTTGTGAGATATCGCTCCGCGTGTCCGAGCGGACTCGCGACTCGAAAGAGAAAGGCGATCGCAAAGGTGGCGATCCCGATGACCGCGTAGATGAGGCGCACGTCGCCGGTGCGCTCGATGAGGAGGCCTCCGGCGAGCGCACCGATCGGATTTGCCGACCACGCGAGCACCATCGCGATACTGATGACGCGCCCGAGCATGTGGTTCGGGACGATCGCCTGCCGCAGCGATCCGGTGTTGATGTTGAACAGGATCCCGAGACCGGAGCTGAGCGCCCAGAGGACCACGGCGACCCAGAGCGACGTCGCGTACGCGAGCCCGACCGTGAGGAGGCCCGACAACATCAGCGCCCCCAGGGCCACATTGCCGAAAGACCACCGCTTACGGAGCGGACCCGCCGCGAGCGACAGCACCACGACACCAGCGCCTCCGGCCGCAAAGAGAAGCCCGACCTCGCTGTCCTCCGCGCCCAGAGCCTGCTTCGCGAACAGCACCAGCTCGGCGAATACGGTCGCGCTCACCATGTTGATGAGCGCCATCATCAGCGAAATGTTCCGCAGGACGGGGTGGGAGAGGACGTAGCGCAGACCCTCGACGATGTCCTGCCGGATGCTGGTGACGCGCTTGGTGATCGGCGCGTTGAAGGCGCGGGCGATGACCGAAAGCATCGCGGCCGACACGACGAACGATGCGGCGTCGAGCAGCAGGATGGTCTCGACCGGCAGGAAGACGAGTAGCGCTCCCGCGGCGAGGGGACCGAGCACGGCGGCGGCGGCAAAGCTCGCCTGGATCCGACCGTTGGCGGTGACCAGCTCTTTCGAGTCGACGAGGCTGGGGATCGCCCCGAACTCCGCGGCCGCGAAGAAGATCGACAGCGTCGACGAAACGAACGCGACCGCGTAGATCCACCAGAGCGAGAGAAGTCCGGCGGAGTGGGCCAGCGGCACGGACGCGATCGTCACGGCGGATAGGAGATCGACCACGATCATGAGCCGCTTGCGGTCCGTGCGATCGGTCCAGGCGCCGATCGCGAGCCCGAAGAGGAGCTGCGGTGCCGTGAAGATCGCGAGTGTCGCGCCAAGCGCGAGCGCGGACCCAGTGAGCTTGAAGACGATGAGGGGCAGTGCGAACTGCGTCACGGAGTTGCCGAAGTTCGATACGGTCTCGCCGGTCCAGTACTTCCAGAAGTCGCGGTTCAGTCGGCGGCCTCTCCTGTCGCGGCCTTTTTCGGTCCCTGGCCTCCCCGGCGACCGCGCCCGCCACGCCGTCCGCGGCGCGTTCGCTTACGCGGTACCGCCGCCGCCGCATCGGTGGGCGCCACCGCGGCGCTGGCCGTCGTCGGGCTGGGGAGCCCTTGCAGCTCGCCAGCCGGCAGAGCGGCCGGCAAAGTGGCCGGCAAAGCCGCCGCCGGTCGGACCTCACCGTTCAAGCGATCGAACTCTCCGAGGACGGTCCGGGCCTCCTCATGCGTCTGATCGATCACGAACCCGGCCTTCTTCCCGTGCTCCTCCGGACGCATGACGCCCCGTTCGACGGCCCGCCGCATCGTCGACTCGAGTGCGTCGCCCTCGACCCGCGAGAGGAGCTCGGCGAAGAGGGCCTGGTTCACCCAGTCGATGCGCTCGCCCTTGGCCCGCGTCGACGCGACGAAATTGAACAGGTGGACGATCGAGGCCGCGGGCTGACGCGCATAGACGACGAGGGGGTGACCTTCTGCGAGCCAGCACATCGTGATCTGCCGGCCTTCGCGTTCGACCTGCTCCGTCTGGATCGCGCCGCGCTCCTCGGCGATGTTGAAGAGGGTCTCGAGGAGGAGCCGGCGCTGCGAGCGCCCGCGGGCAAGGCCACCGGGCTGATCGGCGCGCGAGAGCGGATCGAGGACGGCTTCGACCGCCGGAATGCGCCGGGTGTCCTTGCTCGTCACGGTGTCGATGCGGCGCAGCACCCGGACCAGATGAAAGACCGTTTCGGCTACGAGGGGCGACGACATATTCGGTGCGAGCATCTGCTTGGCCTTCGCGCGGGCGCGTCCCTCGAGCTTCGCGAGGACCGTCCCCTGATCGATGCCGGCGTCGATTCGCTGCTCCAGGACGCTCGATGCTTCCTTCTGCGAGAGCGGGACCACGCTCGTCACGAAGTCGCCGCGCGCCATCGCGCGGGCATGGAGCGCAACGAGCTGGTCGAGCAGGAGCACGGCGAGACGGCGCTGCTCTTTGTCGGACTCCGGCGAGGCCGTTGGCACGACTGCCGGGACGTGCGGCTCTGTTCTCGCCCGCGCCGGCAGGCGACCCCGCCGTTGCGGCGTCCGCCGGGCGAGCTCCGCGGTCGGTTGAGGCTTGTCGACCTGCGTGTCGTCGGCCCGCAGCGCCGTGCGAGTCCATCGCGCCTGGGGGATCAGATC
>WNGI01008176.1_pt1 | contig 12353 bp, 11 predicted proteins | sample 5400621 | NCBI WGS metagenome assembly WNGI01 (sample SAMN13153374, study PRJNA577476) | soil metagenome | isolation source: 20 cm soil or saprolite under Garry oak tree replicate 1 | place: USA:California | collected 2016-06-15 | reverse complement strand
AACGCCGAGAAGCTGAGCTACTGGTCATTTCAGAGTCCGAACAGGCGCTTTCACTGGCCAGGACAGCTCTTCCAATCTATCCTGGCGTTCCGGAGTGGCTCACCCCTCTCATCACAATTATTCCCGGGCAACTTTTTGCGTTACATCTGGCACTGACGAAAGGATTGAACCCGGATGTTCCCCGTGGATTACACAAGGTGACGAAGACGCTGTAGGAGCAGAAGAGAGATCAGGGCAGATTTTTTGATGAAACCAAAAAAATCTAAAAACATTGACAACCCCAGCATATGTCATACAATGCTCATAAAAGATAGTTGTAAAAAATCAGTAACGGCCCCATTCCATATTAGCGAGGGAGTTAGCAGCTATGTCTATAAGCTTTCATGATGTAGAAAGACTTCAGGCTCTCTACCCTGACCGCCAAATCGAATTGCGAGAAGGAAAACTGATTATTATGAGTCCATCAGATAGTGTCTCCGGCGAAGTTGGAGCCCGATTCAGTATGCTATTAAGCACCTGGGTGTATACCAATCACTTAGGGCGAATTCTGGATTCCAGCACAGGTTTTCGTCTGCCCAATGGCGATCTGCTCTCTCCAGATGTCTCGTTTGTATCACGAGAGCGACTCAAGCATAATCCCCGCACGTATCTTTCTGTGGTTCCTGAACTGATCGTGGAGATCAAATCGAGCCGAGACCGTCTTCGCGAACTGGAAGAGAAAATCGCTCTTTTTTTAGATCAGGGTGTCCAGGTCGGCCTGCTCATTGATCCTGATACTCATACAGTAACAGTCTACCGCTCTAGTGGGCTGAGTAAAGATGCGGAGAGCGGAGAAGCCATTCCTCTGGGAACAACACTCCACAATGGAGATACCCTGACCATCCCTGATCTCTTTCCTGGCTGGGAAATCCCAATTACCAGCCTCTGGCCATCTGTGTACGAGTAGCTTTGACTACTTACCTGAGCAACGAAAAATGTGTAGAGTATAGTTGATATTTTCAATCTGGACTCTTCGCCTTTCAGGTAGTGAGAATTTCAGAGAACCTATAAAGCTGATAACCTTTCCCGCCACTCATCAGTCGCGAAGGCTATGGCTCCTTTGCAAAGGGTGGCCTGTAGTGCCAGTGATTGATCGAAGATAAGCACATCAGCGTCGTAGCCAGCCTTCAAACGCCCTTTACGATGCGAAACTTGTGCTGCCAGTGCTGGATTGAGTGTCAACATACCCACAGCTTGCTGGAGTGAGACATCTGTCATCAGAAGCATATTGCGCAACGCCTGATCCATGGTTAAGACACTCCCGGTCAATGTTCCATCAGTTAAACGAGCAGCGCCACGAATCACCTTCGCGGGCTGACCAGCGAAATCAAACGTGGCTTCAGAAGCGCCTGCTCCCGCGAGAGCATCGGTGATCACAACGATTCGATCAGGACCCAGCAACTTTACGAGCGCATTCATTGCCGCTGGATGAACATGCACACCATCAGCAATCAGTTCTCCGCGCACCTGTTCGGTTTGAACAATGGCTGCAATCGGACCTGGTGCTCGATGAAGCAGCGGACGCATTGCATTAAAGCAATGCGTCACATGCGTTACACCCAGTTTTATCGCCTCCAGCGATTGTTCGTACGTTACGTTGGTATGGCCCATGCTTACTGTGACCCCTGCATGTACCAATCGACGAATCATAGCTGAAGCTCCTGGCAGCTCAGGAGCAAGAGTAAGCAGGCGCAGATGTCCATCCGTTATTTCAAGCAATTGCTCTGTCTCGGACTCATCTGGCATGCGAAGCCATGATGGCAGATGTGCTCCTCGCTTTGCCACACTGATGTAAGGTCCCTCCAGGTGAATCCCGATAGGCTCGGCACCGTCTCCCTTAACATCCAAAACTTCATCCAAAACTTCGATAGCTGTTTTCAACTGCTCTTCCGGTATTGAGCCAGGTACGCCAATCACGACTATAAGAAAAGAGGTGGTGCCTGTTTTTGGTACCCAGCGTGCATAAGCTCGAATTTCATCGGCATCTGTAGTTTGTAAATTATAGCCACCTCCCCCATGTGTATGCACGTCAATGAAACCTGGAATTACTATCATACCTGTGGCATCGATGATATGTGCTTGTTGCTGGTCTGAGTACTCCGGACATTCAACTGATTGAATATGCGTATCCTCAATGGTAATGGCACCACGAGAAATGTCTGTTGTGGCATCTATAAGGTGAGCGTCACGTAACGTAAAGCGCATTGATCCTCTTTACCTTCCTTCTCCTTGCACGCAGCCTGAGCGCGCAACGCTAGACACGCAGTGTCGTTGGCTGTATGGCTAAGTGCCGTGGGAGAACTATCAGGGACTATTTGATCTGGAATCCCCTGTTACCCCAGGTCGAGCACTTGACAGTGACGAAAATGTATGTGATTATTATACCTAAGCGTAGTGGTATATACAATATACCAATTATACCACTTGTTTTAACTAGTACCATATTTGAGAAAGGAAAGCAAGAGGTTAATTACTGCCAGGATAGATATGCTCATAGTGGGCTGTATATATTACTATTCTAATGTGATGTGAATGACATCTTAACGGTAGATGTACCCAACGTGAGAAGATCTAAAGTGAGAGGGAAAACATATGAGTGCTATTTACAGAAACAGTCCCCTGCCTCGCTATTATCAATTAAAAGAGATTATGCGAGAAAGAGTGCAATCAGATGAGTGGAAACCTGGGGATCTCATTCCATCTGAAAGGGAGTTGAGCGAAAAGTATGGAATTAGCCGCATGACAGCTCGCCAGGCGATAACCGACCTGGTAAATGAAGGACTGTTTTATCGCGAACAAGGGAAAGGAACCTTCGTAAGCCAGCGGAAAATCACCCAGCAGTTGATACGCCTTACCGGATTTACAGAAGATATCAAGGCACGCGGACAAAAACCTGGCACAAAAGTGCTTTCGGCCCAAATGTTTCCGGCTGATGAGACAACCGCTGAAAAACTACGCATTGATCCAGGAACACTCATTTTTCGTCTACAGCGCTTACGGCTCGCAGACGATAAGCCACTTGCAATTGAATTATCGCAAACCAGCTTCAAGGGTTGTGAAAGATTACTAGAAGAGGACCTGGAACAGAATTCACTCTACCGCTTACTAGAGACCAAATATGGGATACCGCTCATGGAAGCAGACCAGGAGTTAGAGGCAGGGCTGGCAGGCAACGAAGAGGTACAACTTTTAAAAATATCCCTCGGCAGACCGGTCCTATTTACTCGCCGAATTACCTACACAGAACGCAACCAGCCGATCGAGTACGCCAAAGCCGTGTATTGTGGTAACAAGTATATATTCCATACTCATTTAAAGCGTGATCAACTGATGCCATAGAGGTGAGTTAAATGGATACATTGATTGAACAAACCCTGGGCGTTTTGGATACCGAAAAGGTGAATCCGTCATCGACGGAAATTGATCGAATGAGTTCACTTGAAATAGTGCAAGCAATGAATGCTGAGGACGAGAGAGTAGCTCAGGCCGTTAAGCTGGTATTGCCACAGATTGCCCTGTCAATTGAAGAGATAGTTGCGAGACTGAGGCTTAATGGGAGGCTTATCTACATTGGGGCAGGTACATCAGGACGTCTTGGAGCTCTGGATGCCTCTGAATGTCCACCAACTTTCAACATTCCATCAGATATGGTAATCAGTTGTATTGCGGGTGGTCAGCAGGCATTGGACAGGGCATACGAAGATTTAGAGGATTGCTGGGAGGCAGGGCAAAAAGATTTAGTTTCACTAGACATTTCAGAAGTGGATGTGGTGATCGGCATCACTGCTAGCGGGCGAACACCCTATGTGCTTGGCGCTATGGCCTATGCGCGGGATCGCGGCGCACTGACGATTGGCCTGGCCTGTAACGCGAATGCTCCACTTGAGAAAGAAGTCGAGATCATGATCACCCCTGTTGTTGGACCTGAGGTGATTAGCGGCTCAACACGCCTGAAAGCAGGTACTGCACAAAAAATGGTGCTGAACATGCTCAGTACTGGCACAATGATCCTGCTGGGAAAAACCTTTGGCAACCTTATGGTAGATGTGCAAGCGACGAATTATAAGTTACAACAACGTGCCCTCTCGATTGTTCGGCATGCTACAGGACTGGATCAAGATGCAGCGAGAACGCTTCTTGAGATTTCAGGAGGTGAAGTCAAAACAGCCATTCTGGTATCACGCGCCAATATTTCACCGGAAGAAGCCAGAGAAAGGCTTGCGGCACATGACTATATTCTTCGAGTCGCATTAGAAGTGGGCCGATAAATCGGCCCCTACGGCGGATCGGATGATGTTGTGAAATGTCATGAACGGAGCTGACAAATAAGGCAGGGTGAATACTTGGACAACTATACTCATGGCATGACACTGGAAGAGCAGATTGGCCAATTGCTGATGGTTGGCTTCTGGGGAAGTACACCTTCCCTGGAAATTATCGATTTGATTCAACGCTATCATGTTGGGAATGTGATCCTGTTTTCGCGTAATATCCACGAGACTCAGCAAGTTCTTGAGCTTACACAGAAACTCCAGGAGATTGCAAAAGAGGCGGGTCAGCGCTATCCATTGCTCATTGCCATTGATCATGAAAATGGTATCGTGCAGCGGCTTGGAGATATGGTGACTATATTTCCAGGCAACATGGCTTTGGGAGCCATTGGTTCTGAAGAGATCGCCTATAAAGTAGCGATGGCGACCGGAAACGAACTCAAGGCACTAGGAATCAATATGAACCTGGCTCCAGTGGTTGATGTTAATAATAATGCGGCTAATCCGATCATCGGCGTACGCTCGTTCGGTGAAGATCCATTGCTGGTCGCTCGTCTCGGAGCTGCAATGGTCAAAGGATATCGTGCAGCAGGAATTTTTTCTTGCCTAAAACACTTTCCAGGTCATGGTGATACTACTACAGATTCGCATCTTTCGCTACCTGTAATTCCCTATGCACTTCAACGGCTGGAAGCCCTGGAACTTGTACCTTTCAGAAGCGGGATTAAGGCAGGAGCAGAAAGCGTGATGATAGCACACGTCGCCTTCCCTACTCTAGCGGAGCAAAATACATTACCCGCTACTTTATCGCCCTCAATCGTACAGGGACTACTGCGCGAACAACTAGATTTCAAGGGAGTCATTCTCTCTGATTGCATGGAGATGAGGGCCATTTCAGACACATTTGGAACGGAGCGAGCAGCAGTTATGGCGTTGCAAGCAGGAGTAGACCTTGTGCTGGTGTCTCATGAATTCAAACGTCAGCGAGCAAGTATCGAGGCAATTCAAGCAGCAATACAGTCACATGAACTCAATGCCCAGGCAGTTCGACAGGCAGCAGAACGGGTATTGAAACTCAAAGCGCATTATCTTTCCTGGAATGATTTACCTGGCACAACAACACCTCCTGCTATTATTGGTTGCGAGAAACATATACAAATGCAGAGCCTGGCTTTTGAATTATCCACCACCCTCGTTAGAAATAGTGAAGCTCTTCTACCTTTGAAGCTGAACTCGGACAAGCGCATCGTGGTACTCTCACCACAAAGAAACACTATGACAATAGTAGAAGATCGCTCTTATTCAGATGATCTATTGGTAGATATTCTACAACAGTACCACTCTCATGTGGAACTCGTACCTGTCCCTCCAGACCTGCTTGAAGACGATTGCGCTATGCTTCTGCAAACAACCCGTGAATCTGATATTTTCGTTCTTGCCACGGTGAATGCGCATCGAGATGTGCAGCAGGCGGAACTTGTGAGATGCCTCATATCATCCGGGCGGCACATCATTGTCATAGCCATACATAATCCGTACGACTTGCAAGCATTTCCCCAGCTTAGTACGTACCTTTGCACGTACGAATATTCACGACCCGCTCTGGTCGCTGCTGTGCGGGTAATATTTGGTAAGAAACAAGCGCTGGGGCATTTACCCGTGAGGATTCCAGGACTATAAACAATATTGTATGTTATGTTCTCCTCTGCTATACTTTGAGAAAGAGGCGGTAAAGAGGTCTCCCATGGAATAGCGAAAATAAAATGCGAAGGAAGTGAGGCTGATGATGGCTTTACCACACGATCCATCGATGAGTGTTGAAGAGTATCTTCAGCTTGATCGAAGCAGCATCGAGACACGCTATGAATATATTGATGGATATGTGTCGATGCTGGCTGGTGGTACACTCGATCATGCCACGATTGGCGCAAATATCATCAGTATCCTGCGCCGCTCGCTGCGTGGCACCCCTTGCCGTGTCTTCACTTCAGATGCCCGCGTGCGTCTTTCTAGAACGCGCTTTGTGTATCCCGATGCCTCAGTTAGCTGCGATGAGCAAGACCGTGGACAGAGTGATAACGTACAGTCACCTCGCCTGGTTGTCGAAGTTCTTTCTCCTAGTACTGAGGGCTATGATCGTGGAAGAAAATTTGGCTTTTATCGTGAATGTCCGACGATCCAGGAGTATCTGCTGATCGATGCACAGCGTCCGATGTTAGAAGTGTATAGACGAGAGAAACATGATTTCTGGATATTGCGTGCCTATCGTTTGGATGAAGAAGTAGAACTCACCAATCTCGGTGTGCATTTTGCGGTCAATGATGTTTACGAAGATGTGATTTTCCCGCCTCAAGATGAAAGTACGAGACTATAGCATAGTTATTCAATGAACAGTCTCAGGTTACTACAGCGGTATGCCAAAGGAGCTATACGACGATGACAGACCGTATAGGTCAGCAACTTGCTAACTACCGCCTGATCAGCATACTTGGGCAGGGAGGTTTCGCTGATGTCTACCTCGGTGAGCATATCTATCTCAATACCCTGGCTGCAATCAAAGTGCTGCAAATGCGATTGACAGACGAAGATAAACAAAGCTTTCTTGAGGAAGCACGTACCATCGCCCACCTGAAGCATCCCTCTATTGTGCGCATCCTGGAATACGACGTGGTAGATGGCATCCCTTTCCTCGTTATGGAGTACGCCCCGAATGGCACCTTGCGCCAATGTCACCCGAAAGGCACGGTTTTGCCTCCAGCCAGTATCGTAACGTATGTGCGGCAAGTTGCTGCTGCTTTACAGTATGCACATGATCGAAAACTCATCCATAGGGATGTGAAACCAGAAAACATGTTGCTCAGTAACAAGAATGCAGTCTTACTCAGTGATTTTGGACTTGCAGTGATTGTCCAGAGTTCCCGCGATCGGCTCCAGACTGTCGCGGGCACTGTAACCTATATGGCACCAGAGCAACTGCAGGGCAGAGCATCCCCTGCCAGCGACCAATATGCGCTAGCGGCCGTTGTCTATGAATGGTTGAGCGGGGAGCGCCTCTTTTCTGGGTCTTTCATAGAAGTAGCCACACAGCATGTCCTTGTTCCTCCACCTTCTTTACGAGAAAAGCTTCCAGAGTTTCCAACAGCTATTGACCATGTAATACAAAAAGCACTGGCTAAAAATCCAGAGCAGCGTTTCGCAAGCGTTTTAGAATTCGCCAGAGCCTTCGAACAGATATGCCAGGTAGAGGAAGCAAAACAGAACAAAAGTGGATCGGGCCCTTTGGGAAAACTCTTCACCTGCTACCGCAAACACACTGCTGCCGTGCTAAACGTTGCATGGTCGCCTGATGGGAAAAAGATTGCCTCGTCCAGTGCTGATAAAACGGTTCATATCTGGAACGCTACCAGCAAAAACCCTGCCTTAATCTACCGCAATCACAGTAAAGCTGTAACCGCGGTGGGCTGGTCGCCCGATGGTTCACGTCTCGCTTCTGGCTCCAGGGATACGACGGTACAGGTTTGGAATGTCCAGACCGGGCGTAAGCATATGACCTTTCGAGGCTTCTCGCAAGAGGTGAGCGCTATAGCCTGGTCACCTGATGGGAAGTATATTGCCGCCGGTTCGTGGGATACCACAATACAGATACGCCAGGCTGAATCAGGAAGCAGACCTTTCACCTATTCAGGCCATAGCAGCCCTGTTCATGCCTTAGCATGGTCACCTATCATCTCTACATCCCCCACCAAAGGTGTCTTGCGTATTGCTTCCGCAAGTGGTGCGGCCGCAAATGCTGATGTCGATAATACTGTGCAGATATGGAATGCTCTAACCGGAGACAATCCATTGATCTATCGCGACCATTTCTATTTTGTGAACGCTGTGGCCTGGTCTCCTGATGGCAAGAAGATTGCCTCCGCGAGCGCGGACACCAATGTCCAGGTATGGAATGCGGGAACAGGTAGCAAAGCCCTGACCTATCGCGGGCATGCTAGCAAGGTGAACGCTGTAGCATGGTCTCCCAATGGTATGCGCATCGCTTCGGCAGGCGATGACCGAACAGTACAGATATGGGATGCTACCACAGGCGAAACTATCTTTACCTATCATGGTCACACTAAAGAGGTGAGCAGCGTTGCGTGGTCTCCCAATAGCACACGCATAGCTTCGGCTAGCTATGATGCAACAGTGCATGTTTGGAACGTTGGTTGAGGAGCATCAAGATGGAATACAGGAAACGGATTTTCTCCAGGCTTCGTGTTGGTCAGCAGCTTGGAAACTACCGCCTTGTTCACTTGCTGGGACGTGGCAGCTTCGCTGATGTTTACCTTGGCGAACACATACACCTCAACACTCAGGCGGCCATCAAAGTGCTCGATATGCGGCTGACCAAAGATGACATGGGGGATTTTCTCAAAGAGGCACGAACTATCGCCCACTTGAAGCATCCTTCCATCATCCAAATACTTGAGTTTGGTGTAGAGAATAATACACCATTTCTGGTCATGGATTACGCCCCCAATGGCACGTTGCGTTCACATTTTCCCAGAGGTAGCCGTTTCTCGTCACAAGATATTCAGCCCTATGTGATGCAAATTGCTTCCGCTTTGCAATATGCACATGACGAGAGGCTGATTCATCGAGATATCAAACCTGAGAACATGCTTCTAGGAATCAATGACGAGGTTTTACTCGCCGATTTTGGCATTGCTATCGTTGCCCATAGCTCGCGCACTCAAAGTATGCAAGGGGTGGCTGGTACCGTTGCTTATATGGCTCCTGAGCAACTTCGAGGGATGCCAGTCAAGGCAAGCGATCAGTACGCACTTGCAGCCGTTATTTACGAATGGCTGACTGGAAAGAGCCTTTTTCAAGGTTCTTTTGTGGATGTTGCTACCCATCAAATGCAAACTCCCCCACCTTCATTAAGCGAGCAGGTTCCAACTATCTCACCAATGGTTGAGTCAGCAGTACTCAAAGCATTGTCAAAAGACCCTGCTCACCGCTTTTCAAGTGTGCAGGAATTCGCCGATGTCCTTGCACAAGGTATCAACAATGGAGAACCATATCTTTTACAATCTGGTGAAGTATTATCCTCTTCCGCTACTGAACCTCTCCTCTCGACACATGATGTGGATGTCCTGCCTCTTCAAGAGACAACTATCACTACCTATCATGGGCATGCTGCTGCGGTACATGCCGTATCCTGGTCACCTGGCAACAGGCAGGAAGTAGCACTTTACCGTAGTCACATCGCTTCGGGAAGCGATGATGGGACAGTACAGATCTGGGATGCAATGACCGGGCATAAAATCTCTACCTACCGTGGTCATTCTGGCGGAGTAAGCGCCATAGCCTGGTCCCCCGATGGGAAATGGATCGCTTCGGCGGGAATAGATTGCACAGTACAAGTATGGGCAGCGGATAGCATGCGCAAGGTATGCTCATACACCAGGCATTCCGACAAAGTAACCGCTTTAGCATGGTCACCTGCCAGGCTCTCATCATCTGCAGGACATAGCTTCCTCATCGCTTCTGCAAGTGCTGATAGTACAGTACAGGTCTGGGACGCAGCGACAGGCCATAGGGATTTCAACTACCGAGGCCATGCACATCCGGTACATGCAGTATCCTGGTCGCCTGACGGGCGATATATTGCTTCGGCAGGAGAAGATATGACGGTACAGGTCTGGCGGGTACCTACCAAGGATATTCCTGCGGGAAAAATACTTCTCACCTCTCAAAGCTCCTCTAATACAATACTTACAATGGCATGGTCACCTGATGGAAAGTACATCGCTTCTGGAGGGGCCAACCAGATGGTTGAAGTATGGGAAGTTGCCACAGGAGGCACAATATGCACGTATCACAGTCATAAATTCACGGTAAGCGCTGTAGCCTGGTCACCTGACGGAACACGGATCACATCAGCAAGTTTTGATAGAACGGTACGAATATGGGATGCCACAACTGGAGAAAATGCCGTCATTTACCCCGGTCATTCTAGCTGGGTATATGCTGTTGCGTGGTCACAGAGTGGACAATACATCGCTTCGGCAAGCAGTGATAAAACTGTGCAGGTGTGGCTGGCAGTGTAATTGGCTCAGAAGTCCATATTATTCATCCGTGCCAGAAAGCAGTAAAAACCTCGCTCGTATTGTTTGCACCTGCTCAACATCAAAAGGCAGCAGAATACGAAATCCCTCTTCTATACTCAAATTATCTACTTCTTCAGGCACGGCTTTTGGTACAGGTAGAGGCCCCGTATCAGTAGGGAAAAACGTACGGAATAGCAGAAAAAGTCGGCTGGTTGTGTACATTGCTCGAGCAGTAAAAGACGAGCCTCCAGGAAATGTCAAAGTGAGGAATACACGCTCAAGCAAAGTGGCTATTTCTGGGCTGAGGAAAGCAGAGTTGCTTTCTGGGTTCAGGCGCATTTTGCTATGCAATGGCAAATCCTCATGGGCAGCAAAAACAACAAGACCCAAACCCTCGACATTTTCATCAAGTTCATTTTTCAAGCGAGCAATTTTGTTGATTCTGCTCTGTAATAAAAAATCCTCCTGATCAAGAGGATATCCCTTATAACGCTCAAAAGGAGCTACAACTGACCCTCTTTGCAACACATATGGAGCGGCTGCAATGGAGATGTTCAAGGTATCAAATAGCCCTATTTGTAATCGGATACGCGATGCGATACCTCCGAAAAAACCATTATCATCTATACGGGTGACTGTGCCATTTTTTGCCAGGTGAAGTAATGGGAAAACTTCACCTTGACGCACAACCTGGATAGAGTTCCAATGTTCGTCTCTTTCTTCGATCCATCGATTTTGCTTGGGCACCATTTTCTAACGTTTCCTTGAAACTATGTGTGTATGCTCATAGTTTATCATATCAAGATGGCTTTATCAGTGTGCTACAATAGAGCGAGCTTTAGGACTTCCTGTTCCTGAAATTGTGCTCATGGAACTTGATCCTATACTGGGACGATCTGAACCTGATTACGAGATCAGATCTTTGATCAAAGCGAGCGAGGGCTTGAATCTGGCTCTGGACTACTTACCCGGGGCGCTCGAATTCAATCCGCTTGACGCAATCAGAATTGATCCGTTATTGGCATCTTCAATCGTATGGTTCGATGCTTATGTCACCAATGTAGATCGCACTCCGCGCAACACAAACATGCTTTTTTGGCATAGGCGATTGATGCTTATTGATCATGGTTCTTCGCTTTACTTTCATCATAATACCGGTGATTTCCTCTCGCGTAGCCGCAGCCCTTTTCCTCCTATAAAAGACCATGTCTTGCTTGCCGTGGCCAGCGCTCTTGAGGAGGCCGATGCTCTTATGACGAAGGCTTTGTCGCCAGAAAATCTACAGCAGACGGTCAATTTGATCCCGGGTAGCTGGCTGAACTCTGATCCTTTTTTCACAGACCGTGACGCGCATCGTGAGGCATATCTGGCATACCTGCTAGACCGCCTGGCAGCCTCGCGATACTTTGTGGAGGAGGCCAAACATGCACGCGCCCAACTCCTATGATTACGCGCTCATTCGGCTTGTGCCCAGCGTCGAACGCGGTGAATGTCTCAATATCGGCGTAATCCTTTTTTGTCGTACATTGGACTTTCTCGGAGTTCGTATCCACCTGAATGCGCCACGCGCGCTGGCGTTGTCGCCTGATCTAGACCTCACAGCCATTCAACAGCAACTAGATTCAATCTTGCTCATTTGCGAAGGAGGCCCAAAAGCAGGCCCATTAGGAAAGATGTCTCAATCTGAGCGATTTCAATGGTTAGTTTCTCCACGCAGCACTATCATTCAGATCTCTCCAACACACGAGGGAGTGTGTGATGATCCTGGGGCGGCTCTTGAGCATTTATTTAAGACGATGGTGTTGCTGTAAGGTCATTTGGAAAAAATAGTTGAAAATATGCTTTAATAGAGCATCGAGCAATCTTCCAGGAAGACTGTGAGCGACAACAAGCAATCATGGAACATGTCACCAGCGCATGTACTATTAGATCTAAGTGAGGTTCATGT
>WNGI01004599.1_pt1 | contig 12354 bp, 12 predicted proteins | sample 5400621 | NCBI WGS metagenome assembly WNGI01 (sample SAMN13153374, study PRJNA577476) | soil metagenome | isolation source: 20 cm soil or saprolite under Garry oak tree replicate 1 | place: USA:California | collected 2016-06-15 | reverse complement strand
TACTCGGCGATGTAGAACATCGAGAATTTCATCGCGCTGTACTCGGTGTGGTACCCGGCGATCAGCTCGCCCTCGGCCTCCGGGAGGTCAAACGGGAGGCGATTGGTCTCGGCAAATGCCGCGACCGTGAAGATGAAGTACGCCAGCCCGAGGGGAAACACATTCCATGTGAAGACCGACGATTGCTGACGGGCGACGATATCGGCGAGCGTCACGTTGCCGGCGAGGAGCAGCACCGCCACGGTGCTCATGCCGAGGGCGATCTCGTACGAGATCATCTGCGCGGAGGAGCGCAGCCCGCCGAGCAGGGAGTACTTGTTGTTGGACGACCATCCCGCGAGCACGATGCCATATACGCCGAGCGAGCTGATCGCGAGGATGTAGAGGAAGCCGATGGGCAGGTCGGCGATCACCAGCGGCACCGTGCCCCAGGGCGTGGGGAGCGGTGTGCCGAACGGCACGACCGCGATCATCAGGAGCGCCGGGACGAAGGAAATCGCGGGCGCGAGCAGGAACAGCACCTGGTCGGCCTGGGCCGGCAGCGTCTCCTCCTTGAGCAGGTTCTTGAGGCCGTCGGCGGCCGGTTGGAGCAGACCCTCGGGCCCCACGCGGTTGGGCCCGAGCCGGTCCTGCATCCAGGCGCAGATGCGCCGCTCGGCGAGCGTGAGCAGCGCGACGCCGACCATCATGACGGTGAATACGACGAGGATCTTGACGATCGACGTCACGAGGAAAAAGGTCACGTCGGCCGGCCACCGAGCCCGAGGCCCGCATAGGTCAGCCCCGCGAACGCCGGCACCGCGGCCGACAGGCGCTCGAACGCCGCGCCGGCATCCGCGGGGGCGGCGCCGCGCCCCAGCCGGGCCCCGAGCTCCCCCAAGACCCACCAGGCGGGCTGCGCCATCCCCGGCGCCGGCTTGGCCTGGAGGTAGCGCTGCACGCGCCCGTCCCGGTTCACGAACGTCCCATCCTCCTCCGCCACGTTGGCAACGGGAAGCACGATGTCCGCGCTGCGTAAGCCGACGTCGCCTGCACCGTTGCCGTCGTCGGGCAGCACGGTCCCGAGGTAGATCAGCGAGCCGGCGGGGCGCACCGCCACCTCGGGGTCGTCGAGCACCAGCACGACGGCGGCCTGTTCGGCGGCGGCGAGCGCGGCGGCGTAGTCGCGGCCGTAGCCGAGCAGTTCCGCGCCACGGGCGTTGGGGGCGCGCTCGGCGCGGAGGGCGAGGTTCGCGACGCCGGCGAGCGGCGCCTCGTCACCCATCACCACCTGGAACGCGCCACTCCACTCGAAGCCTCGCAGCAGCTCACGGGCGAGGAACAGCGCTTCGGTGGACGCGCGCGGCGACACGAGGGCCACGGCTGCGCCGCCCGCGCCGCGCAACAGGGTCGCCGCCCGCTCGAGCGCCTCGTCCCAGTCCACGGCGCGCAGCCCGCCGCCCGGCTGCCGCAGGAGCGGTGCCTCGATCCGGTCGCCGCGGTTCATCCACCGGTAGTTCATGCGTCCATGGTCGCAGATGAAATACTGGTTCACCGCCAGGTTGGACCGGGGACGGAGGCGCACGACCACATCGTCCCGCGTGTCGATCGTGACGTTGCACCCCTGCGAGCAGCCTGTGCAGACCGACGCCGTCTTGTCCAGCTCCCAGGCGCGCGCCTTGTGGAGAAAGTCCTTCGACAACAGCGACCCGACCGGGCACAGGTCGACGACGTTCCCCGCCCACGGGTGATCGAGCCGTCCTGCGGGGTCGATGCCGATGTAGGCCCGGTCGCCTCGCTCGGAGACGTTGAGGACCGACTCCTTCGCCACGTCCTCCATGAAGCGGACGCAGCGCGTGCACAGGATGCAGCGGTTCGGCACGTACAAGACGTCGGGCCCGAAGTCCTCCACGGGATTGAAGCGCTTGGCGTAGACCGGGCTGTAACGCGTCGCGGGACGCCCTTCCTGGAACGTGAAGTCCTGGAGCTCGCACTCGCCGGCCTGGTCGCAGATGGGACAGTCGAGTGGATGGTTGATCAGCAGCAGCTCGAGCACGCCCATCCGCGCATCCTTCGCCGGCTGGGACTGCGTGTGCACCACCATGCCGTCCGCCACGGGTGTCGAGCACGCGATCTGCAGCTTCGGGGCCTTCTCGATTTCGACGAGGCACATCCGGCACACGCCCGCCACGGGCAGGCCCGGGTGGTAGCAGTAGTGCGGCACCAGCACGCCGGCCTGCTTGGCGGCCTCGATGACGAGCGTGCCCTTGGGGACGCTGACCGGCGCTCCGTCGATGGTAAGGGTGACGAGGTCGCTGGGGATTGGCGCGCTCATGCTACCATCGCTCGCCGCCGCCCGGCGATGTAGTCCTCGAACTCATTCCGGAACTTCTTGATGCCGCTCACGACCGGCGCGGCGCACGAATCCGACAGCACGCAGATGGTCTTGCCCGTCATGTTCTCCGACAGGTCCAGCAGCAGATCGAGGTCCTGCAGCTTCCCCTGCCCCGCCAGGATCCGCTCGAGGATCTTCGTGGTCCACGCCGTGCCTTCACGGCACTGCGTGCACTGGGCACACGACTCGTGTGCGTAGAAACGCGCCAGCCGCATGATCTGGTAGACCATGTCGGTCGAGTCGTCGAACACGATCACCCCGCCCGACCCGAGGAGCGTACCCTTCGCGACACAGCCCTCGTAGTCCATCAGGCACGATTCCGTTTCTTCGCGGTTGAGCATCGGCACCGACGACCCACCCGGGATGCATGCCTTGAGCGTCCGCCCGGGGCGCATGCCCCCGGCGAGCTCGTACACGAGATCGTTGAGCGGGAAACCCATCGTCACTTCGTAGTTCCCGGGCCGCTGCACGTGGCCGCACACCGAGAAGAGCTTCGTGCCGGTGCTCTTCGGGCTCGACAGGCACATCGCCTTGTACCAGGCGGCTCCCTGCTTGAGGATGTGGGGCACTGCGGCCAGGGTTTCCACGTTGTTGATCGTCGTGGGCATGCCGAACACGCCGAACGCTGCTGGGAACGGCGGCTTGATGCGCGGGTTGCCGCGCTTGCCCTCGAGCGAGCTCATCAGCGCCGTCTCCTCACCGCAGATGTACGCGCCCGCGCCACGGTGCAGGTGGATCTGGAATGCGCCGAGCACACCGGCGGCGGTCGCTTCGGCGAGGGCGCGCTCCATCACGGCGAGGGGCTCGGTGAACTCCCCGCGGATATAGATGTAGGCGACGTCCGCCTGGATCGCGTGCATGGTGATGAGGGTGCCTTCCAGCAGAGCGTGCGGGGTCCAGCGCATGATCTCGCGGTCCTTGAACGTGCCCGGCTCCGACTCGTCGGCGTTCACACACAGGTAGTGCGGCTTCTTCTTCTCCTTCGGCATGAAGGTCCACTTCAGTCCCGTGGGGAACCCCGCCCCACCGCGGCCGCGCAGCCCCGACTCCTTCACCACGTCGGTGACCGCGGCCGGCGGCATGGTCAGGGCCTGCTTCAGCGCCTCGTACCCACCGCGCTTTACCCAGCCCTTGTACGTCCGCGCGTCGTGGTCGCCGAAGTGCCGGGAGAGGACGAGCGTCTCCCGCGCGTGGGGCTTGTGGGGATAGCCCATCACGAACCCCCGGTCACTTGTTGTACTTGCGCACGAGCTCCGCGACCCGGTCCGGGGTAACGGATTCGACGACGTCGTCGTTCACCATCACGGGGGTGGCGAACCCGCAGGCCCCCAGGCACTCCACCTCGATCACCGTCCACGCCCCGTCGGGACTCGTGGCACCGAGCTCGCGGGCGCCCGTGTGCTCGAGGAAAGCCTTCACCACGGCTTCGGCCCCGCAGATGTTGCACGGCGACGTCGTGCACACCTGCACGAAGTTCCGGCCCACCGGATGCTGGTGGTACATCGTGTAGAAGGTGACCACCCCGCGCACCTGCGCGGGCGTGACCCCCAGGAGCTCGGCGACCTCGGCGATACTGTCGTCGGACACCCACCCCCGCGCTTCCTGGACGAGCCACAGCGCGGGCAGCAACGCCGCGGCTTTGGTCGGGTAGCGCGCCAGGGTCTCGCGCAGGCGGTCGAGGACCTTGCCTGTGAAGACCGGCTGGTACGCCTCGGCCACGCTCATCGATCGACCTCGCCCATGACGATGTCCACGGAGGCGTTGATCGCGATGAGGTCCGAGAGGAGGTGCCCCTCGGCGAGCCTGGGCAGCGCCGAGAGGTTGATGAAGGCCGGCGGGCGGATGCGCCAGCGCACCGGCTTCGCGGTGCCGTCCGAGACGAAGTAGTTGCCCAGCTCGCCCTTGGGGTTCTCGATCCCGACGTACGCTTCTCCGACCGGTGCCTTCACGCCCTCCATCACCTGCTTGAAGTGATAGATCATCGCTTCCATGTCGCTCATGGCGCGCGACTTGGGCGGCAGGATCACGCGTGGGTCGTCGACGTTGATCGGCCCGTCGGGGAGGCGGTCGACCGCCTGGGCGAGGATGCGGGTGGATTGGCGGCACTCTTCCAGGCGCACCAGGTAGCGATCGTACACGTCTCCGTGCTCGCCTACGGGCACGTCGAAGTCGTACGTCTGGTAGTCGAGGTACGGCTTATCCTTGCGGACGTCGTAGGGCACGCCGCTGGCGCGCAGCATCGGCCCGGAGAGGGATTGGTTGACCGCGTCCGCCGCGCTCATGACCCCCACCCCCTGCGTGCGGCCGGCCCAAACGGCGTTGCGCGTGAGCACGCGATCGATCTCGTCGAGCGTCGCCGGAAAGCTGCGCGTGAACTCGCGCAGCGCGGGGAGAAAGTCGTTCGGGACGTCGGCCATGAGGCCGCCCACCCGCGTGAGGCTCGTGGTGAGACGCGCGCCGGTCCACATCTCCTGGAGGTTGTAGACGCGCTCGCGCTGCTGGAACGCCCAGAGGAACGGGGTGAACGCGCCCAGGTCGATCGACGTGGTCCCGAGCCACACGAGGTGGGAGATGATCCGGCTCAGCTCGCAGGCGATCACGCGCAGCACCACGCAGCGCGGCGTGATCTCGATCCCCATGAGCTTCTCGGCCGCGAGCGCCACGCCGACGTTGTTCGCCATCGGCGCCAGGTAGTCGGTGCGGTCGGTGAGCGGGATGATCTGGTTGTAGTGCCGGTATTCGCCGAGCTTTTCGAACCCCGAATGCAGGTACCCCACGTGAGGGATCACTCGCACGACGGTTTCGCCGTCCAGCTCGACTACGAGGCGCAGCACGCCGTGCGTCGCGGGGTGCTGGGGCCCGAGGTTGATGAGCATGTGCTCGCCGGCGAGCGGCGGCTCGGCCGGCGCCTCTACGCCAAGCGGGACGCGCGTCGGCTCTCCTCGCGCGTCCACCCCGGGGGTCGCGAGCTCGACCTCGATGGTGCGCTTGCTCATTCGGAATTCGGGAGCTCGCCGCGCTCTCCTTTGCGGAGGCGTTCCTTCATGTCGGGAGGCAGCTCTTGGTACGCGTCCGCGATGGACAGCTCTTCCAGCGAGTAGTGCGCCTCGGGATTCGCTGCCAGCGCCTGGCGTACCTGCTCGGCGCGGCTGAAGCGGCCGCGCAGCGGAAACTCCTTGCGGAGTGGGTAGCCCTCGGCGTAGGTCTCCCACATCAGGATGCGCCGCAGGTCGGGGTGGCCGCGGAACGTGATCCCGAACATGTCGTACACTTCCCGCTCCAGCCAATTGGCCCCGGCCCACAGCGACACCACCGAATCGACCGCCATCTCACCCGCGGGGTCGAGCTCGACCTTCACCCGCAGGTCCGCGTGCCGCTCGAGCGACCGGAGGAAGTACACGACCTCGAGCGGCCGCTCGCGATCGCGATACTCGACGGCGGTCACGTCCACGAGGTAGTCGTACTGCTGGCCGGGAGTGTCCCGGAGCCACTGTAAGGCGCCGTGGAGCCGCTCGGCGGCGATGCCCACGACGGTCTCGCCATCGCGCGCCACAGTCGCGCGGCCGATGGCGGTGCCGAAGGTCGCTCGCAGCGCGTCGACGGAAGGGTTCACGCCGACCGGAACTGGTGGACCGAGTTGCCGAAGGGTTCCGAGATCTCGTCGATCTGGTCGGGCGGCAGGTGCAGCCCCTTCTCGTCCAGGGGATGCTCCTCCCGCAACGCACGATCGCTCAGCGACTCGCCTTTGATTTTCTTGTGCAGGAGCAACACGCCGTACAGCAGGCCTTCCGGCCGCGGCGGACAGCCGGGCACGTAGACGTCCACGGGGACGATCGTGTCGATCCCCTGGACCATGGCGTAGTTGTCGAAGATGCCGCCGGTCGAGGCGCACGCCCCCATCGAGATCACCCACTTCGGCTGGGGCATCTGGTCGTAGACGCGGCGGATGACCGGCGCCAGCTTGAAGGGCAGCCGGCCGGCGCAGATCAGCACGTCCGCCTGGCGCGGGGAGAAGGCCTGGCGCTCCATGCCGAAGCGGGCGAAGTCAAAGCGGCTCGCCGCTGTGGCCATGAACTCGATGGCGCAGCACGCGGTCCCGAACGGCATCGGCCACAACGAATTCGCCCGCGACCAGTTGACCAGGTCGTCGAGCCGCGCCAGCAGCCAGTTGGGGCTCTGGCCCGCGACTTCCCGGGTTTGAACGACGTGTTTCATTTTCCGCTCAGTCCCACTCGAACGCCCCGCGCTTCCAGACGTACACGTATCCCACGAACAGGACGCCCAAGAACACCAGCATCTCGGCGAGCAGGAACCCCATGCTGGAAGCCCCCGTCCCCGCTCCCCCGTCCCTTCCGGCGAAGTAGATCGCCGCCCAGGGAATCAGGAAGACGGTCTCGATGTCGAATACGATAAACAGCATGGCGACCAGGTAGAACTTCACCGAAAACCGCTCGTGCGCGTCCCCCAGGGGAGGCATGCCACTCTCGTACGGCGCCAGCTTGGAGGGTGTGGGTCGCCGCGGCGCCAGGAGATGTGAGGCACCGATGATCAGCACGGCGTTCGCCACCACGAACACCGCGTACAAAAGGAACGAGACGTAGGGTTGCTGCACGGGATTCGTCGGAAAATCACGCTTTGGGAATGGCTTGTCAACCGAAGCGAGTGGCGTAAGTCTCGGTGGGACCGATATATTGCCCGCCGATGTCCATCAAGTCCGATCGCTGGATCCGCCACATGGCGCGCGAGCATCGCATGATCGAGCCGTTCGCCGACAACCAGGTCCGCGCGGGGGTCATCTCCTTCGGCCTGTCGTCGTACGGGTACGACATGCGCGTGGCGCCCGAGTTCCGCATCTTTACGAACGCCCTCTCGGCGATCGTCGACCCGAAGCACTTCGACTCGCGCTCCTTCGTGGAGTTCGCCGGCGACGTGTGCATCGTCCCCCCGAACTCCTTCGCGCTCGCCCGCTCGATCGAATACTTCCGTATCCCCCGCAACGTGCTGACCCTGTGCGTCGGCAAGAGCACTTACGCCCGCTGCGGCATCATCACCAACGTCACACCGTTCGAGCCGGAGTGGGAAGGGTTCGTCACGCTCGAGATCTCGAACACGACCCCCCTGCCCGCCAAGATCTACGCCGACGAAGGGATCGCGCAGGTGCTCTTCTTCACGGCGGACGAGGGAGACGAGTGCGAGCAAAGCTACGCGGACAAGCGCGGGAAGTACCAGGCCCAGACCGGGATCACGCTCCCGAAGCTCTAGTCGAGCAGCTCCAATCCTGCCACGCGGAGGGCCGGCCGACCCCGCGCGCGCAGCGCGCGCAGATCTCCCTCCGCCTGGGCGGCCTCCAGGGCGCCGAAGGTGAACGCCTTGCCCGGGATGGGCACGTCCTCCCGGGCGGGCTCGGTGATCTGGAGAAAGTGACCGACCGGGGGACCGCCCTTGTGCACCTGGCCTGTCGAGTGCAGGAGGCGCGGGCCGTACCCGAGGGTCGTCGCCACCTTGAGGCGATCGCGTAACCTGAGCCGGATGGCCGCGAGGCGGCGATCGTACTCGGCCGTCGGCGGCAGGTAGGCCATCAGCGCGAGATAGCTGCCCGCCCCAAGCCCGGCGAGGAAGTCCCCGAGCTCCCGCGCTCCGGCCGCGCGCGCCGGCGCCGTCCGCCCTTCGAGCACCGCACTGGTGTTGGCCTTGCTCTCGGCGACGTTCGGCTGGTCGAAGGGGTTGATCCGCAGGATCGCTCCGGCGACGGCGGTGGCAAACTCCCAGCGAAACAACTCCTGGCCCAAGTCGTAGCGGTCCGCCAGCGTCAGCCGCACCAGCGGATGCCCCGCCCGCTCGAGCGCGGCGAGGCGCGCCGCGACGCCTCCGTCCTCCTCTGCGGCCAGCGTCACCGCCACGAAGCAGCGGTCCTGGCCGTACACCTCGGGTGCGCCGAGCGGCTCGCCCGCGACCGGGAGGATGCCCTTGCCTTCCTTGCCGGTGCTCTCGGCGATGAGCTGCTCGGCCCACGCGGCGAAGCCAGCGATCCCGGGCGAGAGGACGAAGGTGAGCTTGTCCCGTCCCGCCAGCGCGGCGGTGGCGAGGAACGCGCCGAGCCGGGCCGCCGGGTTGTTGAGCGCCGCCACGCGGGGCCCGCACGCCGCGGCCATCCCGCGTGCGCGCTCCAGCAGGCGGGCGAGGTCCACCCCCACGAGTGCCGCGGGGACGAGGCCGAAGTACGAAAGGGCCGCGTAGCGGCCGCCAATGTCGGGCGGATTGACGAATGTGCGCCGGAATCCCTGGGCTTGGGCGAGCCTGGCGAGGGGCGTCTCCGGATCGGTGATCGCGACGAACTGACGCCCCGTCCCCGGTCCTCCGGTGCGATCCCAGAAGTAGCGGTGGAAGCAGTCGACTTCGAGCGTCGTCCCGGACTTGCTCGACACCACGAAGAGCGTACGCGTCAGGTCGCCGGGCGCCGCGGCCACGACCGCCCGCGGGTCGGTACTGTCGAGGACGACGAGGGAGGGATAGCCACGCGCCGCGCCCAGCGTGCGCTGCAGCAGCTCCGCCGCGAGACTGGAGCCGCCCATGCCGCACAGCACCACGCGGTCGTAACTCTCCCGAATCTCCGCGGCGAACGCCGCCATCTCCTGGACGCGCTCGACCATTGTGTCCGCGACGGTGAGCCAGCCGAGCCGGTCGGAGATCTGGGGCGTCCTGGGATCGTCCCTCCAAACGGTGGGATCCTTGGCCCAGATCCGGGCGGGGATGCGTGCCTCGTCCAAGTCGCCGAGGCGGCGTGCCACGGCGGCATCGAGTGTCATGCCGTCAGGCAGTGGTCGCGGAGACTCCGCCGGAGAGCGTGATGATGACCGTCGCGCCCACGAGCACGGCGATGTCGGGAAGCCAACCCAGCTCCGTGACGGGAGCGGCCATTTGGAGGACGTACGTGACGAAGTCGAACAGACCCACGAGCAAGCCCAGGAGCACGGTGCCGCGCAACGCGCGGCCCCGCCGCGCGAGCACGCCCCCGGTCACGAGGACCACCGCCCCCTGGCCGGCGGCGATGGCGAGGGCCGTGACGGCGTCGCCGAACAGTGTGTCGATCAGCCCCGCGCGGTTGGGGATGTAGCTGAAGAACCACGCGTGGATGAGCGCGGTGACGAGCCCCGCGGCCGCCGCGCACATGACCGTCCAGACCGCGTAGTAGATCACGATCCTCATGCGCTCGCTCGTGTCCCCGGCCACGGGAGGAAGTTGCCTCGACCGCGGGCCGGACGCTAGCGCCACGCGGCCGTCGTGGCGGCGTCCATGAAATTTGCGTGTGACCTCCGGAAACGCGAGATTGAGCCACGTGCCGGTTTCATGACCCTCCCCCACCCGGCGTTGCCTCCCCCGCGGCGTTGGCTCAGCGTGCGGACCTTGCTGATGCTGCTGTTCGTGTCGGCGGCCCTGTACGCGGGCGCCTTGCCGGTGTACCTGTTTTTTCGCGTCGGATCGGCGGCCGCGACCCTGGCACGGGGGACCCAGGTCATCGTCACGCTGGTCGAGGACCTCACGCGGCGCAGCCAGGACACGCACGAGGCGTTGCGGCTGGCGCGGCGGGCCGCGGCGGCCCGCGTGGTGCCGGTGGGCGCGACGCTCGACTCCGCGCGCACGCTGGTGGGGCTCGCGCGGGCGCGTTCGCAGACGCCCGCCGGGCCGGCGGTGCCCGATGATCTGCGCGCGGCCATCGCGCACGCCGATCTGCTCCTCGCCGGGATGAGCGACGCCCTGTCCGAGGCGGCGCGGCTGATCGCCGTGGGGCGCTGGCCCGACGCGGCGCGCCGCGTGGCGCTCGCCGACTCGCTCGACGCGGCGGTCGAGCAGCAACAGCAGCTCGTCGGCCGCCTCGCAGGAGCGGACTTGCTGGCGCGCGAGGCGGTCATCAATGCCGCGACGGCCGAGGTCCGGCGCGACACCATCCTGTGGCTCGCGCTCGGCCTGTTCCTCGTCTGGCTCGGCCTGATCACCATGCGGCGGCGGATCTGGCAGCCGCTCAGCGCGCTCGAGACCGGGTTGGCGCGCGTGTCGCAGGGGGACCTGACGGTACAGATCCCCGTAGAGCGGATGGACGAAGCGGGTCGGCTCGCGTCGCACTTCAACGAGATGACCCGGGTGCTCTGGAACCGGGCCGAGGAGCAGGGCCGCTTCGCCGCGGCGGGGGAGCTCCTCGCCGGGGTAGCCCATGAGGTGAACAACCCGCTCATGGCCATCGCGGCGCACGCCGAGAACCGGCTCGCCGATCCCACGATCACGCCCGAGCATCGCGACGAGATGCAGCAGGTGCTGCGTCAGGCGCAGCGAGCGACCAAGCTGCTGCGGGGGTTGCTGCGATTCGTTCGCGCGACGGAGCGGCAGGTCGGGACCGTCAATCTGAACGACGTCGTCCGCGGGGCCCTGGACCTCGTGTCGTACCGGTTCGGCGTGGACGAAATCTCCGTGCGCGGGCGGCTCGACCCGAGCCTCCCGCCGGTGCACGGCGACGCCATCCGGCTCGAGCAGGTGGTGGTCAACCTGCTGTCGAACGCGATCGACGCGTTGCGGGCCATCAAGCCGCCCCGGCAGCTCACCGTGGACTCCTGGATCGGGAACGGCACCGTCTCCATCGCCGTGGAGGACAACGGGAGCGGCGTGGCCCCGGAGCTCGCAGACCGCCTGTTTCATCCCTTCGTGACCACAAAAGGCCACCGGGGGACCGGCTTGGGGCTCTACGTATCGCGCCAGATCGCGCGGGAAGGGGGCGGCGATCTGATCCTCGCCCCGGCCACCGGGAGCGGCGGCGCACGCTTCGTGATGAGCTTGCCGTCCGGGGCTCAGCCGGACGTCGCACCCGAGGCGGTCCCCGCCGAAGTGGATGCCCGCAAGACACGGCTCGCGGGGGTTCGTGTGCTGATTGTGGACGACGAGCCCGCGATCCGCCGGCCCATGGCCAAGTTTCTCGAGCGGCGGGGCGCCCAGGTGTACGAAGCGGTGGACGGGAGGGACGCGCTCCAATGGCTCGAAGGCCAGACGGCGGACGTGATGCTGGTGGATCTCCGCATGCCGCGCATGGGCGGGGCGGAGCTGTTCGCCACGCTCGCGGCGACGCGCCCGGAGCTTGCCGCGCGGGTGCTGTTCCTCTCCGGGGACGTGTCGCAGCTCGCCGAGCCGGGCAACACACCCGTGCCGCGGGAGCGGGTGCTCGTGAAGCCGGTCGAGCTCGCGGAGCTGGAGCGGCGCGTCGCCGCGTTCGTGGCGACGGCGGCCGCGCCGTAGCTGGCTAGGGAGGCAGGCCGGTTGTAGGATAGAGGTGACATGCTGATCGTCGTCGTACTGCTGGTCACCGTGCTCATGCGGTTTGCGATCATCACCGCGGTCGTGTACCTCGTGCTGCCCGCCGGCCCGCTGTGCCCGCACTGCAAGATCGAGATGGTCTCCATCAGGAACCGCTTCTTCGATCGTCTGCTCCCCGCGCTCCAGCGCCGCTGGTGTCTCGAGTGCGGCTGGAACGGGCTGGTGCGCCGTGTCCGGCCGGTGCGGAAGCGCGCCGACTCACCCCGCCCTATTCCTCGGTAATCAGGCGCGACGCACGCTCGTAAAAGAAGTAGTCCCACGCCCAGTTCAGCAGCACGAACACCTTGTTGCGGAATCCGATCAACTGGAGGATGTGGACGACCAGCCAGACCACCCACGCCACGAACCCCTTGAACGCCACGCCGCGGATGTACGCGACGGCGGCGTTACGGCCGATGGTGGCGAGCGAGCCCGGGTCCCGGTAGCGGAATGCCGCCGGGGCTTCGCCCCGCAGGCGCCGTGCGATGTTCGTGGCCGCGGTTTCCGCCATCTGGATGGCCACCGGCGCCATCATCGGGAGCGGCTGTCCCCCGGATTCGACGTAGGCGGCGTCGCCGATGACGGACACCTCGGGGTGTCCGGGCACCTGCAGCGTCGGCTCCACGACGACGCGCCCCTGCCGC
>WNGI01022768.1_pt1 | contig 12355 bp, 9 predicted proteins | sample 5400621 | NCBI WGS metagenome assembly WNGI01 (sample SAMN13153374, study PRJNA577476) | soil metagenome | isolation source: 20 cm soil or saprolite under Garry oak tree replicate 1 | place: USA:California | collected 2016-06-15 | reverse complement strand
AGGAACAGCGTATCCTTGGCGAGCGATTCGGGCGCGAAGCTCTTCGATCCGAGCAGCCGACTCGAACTGAACAATGGCAGCAGGTCGGCGGCGACAGTGTCCGTCGCCGCGTCGACGTCGTAGAGCTCGATCGTGACCGGCGTCGTCGGCAGCTTTGGAACGCCGACGACGGACGACGTGTCGAGGACGATCCGCAGTGTCGCGCTATCGACGTGCGTGACAATCGTGTCGGCTGGCGCGCTCGGGTGCGGGAAGGTGTTCCCGATCGAATCGAATCGGAAAATGACGCGCGTATCGAGGGTGTCACCGCGCGCCGCAAGCAGCAGTGGTCCTTCCTCGCCGATTGGTGGGAAACCTGGGAGACTCGAATCGACGGCGATCGCTTCGACCGTCGTGTCCTTGAGCGTGACGCTCGGCTGCGCGCACAGAATCGGACACGCCGCGCCGGCTTCCAACTTCTCCCCGCAGCCGACAAGCGAGACGGCCGCAGCGAAACCACACAGGATTAGTACTCGTGAAAGCCAGGGAGCTCGCAAATTGAATCTCCGGTTCATCGCCGGTCCAAGGACTTAGGGGTAAAGGCGCGCGGCAGCAGCTCGTCCAACGTCCAGCGGGCCTCGCGTCCGTCGCTCGTGACGCTGACGACGAGCAGGTGTGGTGAGAACTCCTCGAGCACTTGCCGGCAAATGCCGCAGGGCGGCGTCGGCTCCGCGGCCTCGGTCGCGATGGTGATCGAATCGAAGCTTCGGATTCCCCTCGCCACCGCGGCGGCGACGGCGCTTCGTTCGGCACAGATGCCTGCGGGAAAGGACGCGTTCTCGACGTTGCACCCTTCCGTGACGCTCCCATCGGCGCCGAGCAGGGCCGCGCCGACACGAAATTGCGAGTACGGCGCGTATGCGCGGGCCATGGCACCCAAGGCTCGCTCGCGCAGCATCGTCATCACGCGGTCGCCCCGCGTGTCGACGATCGACGACTGGTCGCTTGCCATCCTACGCGGCCAACAGCGTCTCGAGGAACGACGTACCCGCGCCGGAAAACGGGACCGCGAACCACTCGGCGACCGTCGCACCGAGGTCGGAGAACGTCTCCCGTCGGCCGATGGTCACGCCGACGACGCGTTGACCAAGGCCGAGCAACGGCACGCATTCGCGCGCGTGATCGGTCGATGGCGTCGTTGGATCGTTGCCGTGGTCGGCGGTGATGAAGAGCAGATCGTCCTCCCGCATCGCGGACAGGAATGATGGCAGGGCGGCATCGAACTCGCGCAATGCCTGGTAGAACCCCGGAACATCGTTCCGGTGCCCAAATTGCTGGTCGAAATCTACAAGGTTGGCGAAAAGCAACCCACTCTCGGCGTGCTCGATCCAGCTTCGGATCGCCATGATGCCGTCCGCATTGCTTGCCGTATGCCGCGACTCGATTCCGCGCCCGGCAAAAAGGTCATCCACTTTCCCGACGCCCTCGCGCGCGATCCCGCGAGAGGCGAGCGCGTCAAGAAGCGTTGGCGGCGGCGCGATCGAAAAATCGCGACGATTCTTCGTCCGCGAGTATCCGCCCTCGTGTCCGATAAACGGCCGTGCAATCACGCGCGAGACGTCGTGCGGCGCGACGAGTATTTCGCGGGCAATCTGACAGCCGGCGTAGAGCTCCGAGAGCGGGACCACGTCCTCGTGCGCCGCGACTTGAAAAACAGAGTCGGCGGAGGTGTAGAGGATCCAGGCGCCCGTGCGCTCATGCTCGGCGCCAAAACGATCCATGATTGCCGTCCCGCTGCCGGTCACGTTGCCGATCACTCCACGTCCGGTGCGCTCGGCGAATGCGCGCACGAGAGCCGCGGGGAAGCCGTGCGGATAGGTCGGGAAGGGACGCTCGAGCTGTATGCCGGCGATCTCCCAGTGGCCAGTGGTGCTGTCCTTCCCCGCCGAATGTGGCACCATGAGGCCCCATGCCCCGATCGGCTTGCGCACGGACGGCATCCCCGCGAGCGGCGCGATGTTGCCCAAGCCGGCGCGCTGCAGGTTGGGAAGCTGCAATCCGCCCACGGCCCGCGAAATATTGCCAAGCGTGTCGCTGCCGGCGTCGCCGTACGCCTCCGCGTCCGGCGCGGCACCGATACCGACGCCGTCGAGGACGAGAATGATTGCGCGTTTGCTCATCGTTGCTCGTTCGGCGAGCCGTCGGTGACGAACCGACGTGGCAGCCGCGAGCGCAATCCCGTGAGCAGCTCGTAAGGCGACAATCTGCCGGTCGCGGCGACCTCGGCGACGCTGAGCTGATCGTCGCCGTCGCGCCCGATGAGGGTGGCGATGTCGCCGAGGTCGCAGGCGATGTTCGTGACGTCGATCATCGTCATGTCCATCGTCACGACGCCGACGACGCGGGCGCGCTTCCCTCGCACGAGGGCAATTCCAATATTGCTCAACGCCCGCCGGTAGCCGTCCGCGTAACCGAGCGCCAGCGTGGCGATACGTCGCCGCGAGTCCGCCCGATAGGTAGCGTCGTAGCTGACCGTGTCGCCGACGTCGATGACGCGGACGTCGACAACGCGCGCCCGCAACGCGACGACTGGATCCGGCGTGATCTCCTCGCCCTCCCCGGACGCGACGCCATAGAGAAAGATGCCGGGGCGCGCCACCGTCCATTGTCGCGCGCCGTCGCGGCCATGGCGCGCGATCGCCGGGCTGTTCTCGGCGTGCACCATCTTCGGTTGCACCGGCAGGGCGGCGAGGACCTGAGCGAATCGCTCCTCCTGCGTCCGACGCGATCCGTCGTTTAGCTGAGCCGAGTGAAAATGAGTAAACACTCCTTGTGGTGGCGAGGACGCGATGGCGGTGTGGATCGAACCGACGTCGCGCCAGGACACGCCGGCGCGATTCATTCCCGTGTCGATCGCGAGATGCCACGGCAGACCGCTGTGCCGCCAGGCGGCGATCGCGTCCGCGCTTCCCAGGGTCGGCGTTAGGCGGGCGCGTCGGGCCGCATCGAACTCCTCGATGAGGAGCGGCGTGAAGACGACGATCGGCCGCTCGATCCCGGCTCGACGTAACTCGTCTCCCTCGGTGACCGTCGCGACACCAAAGCCCCAGGGGTCGAGCTCCTCCAGGGCGCACGCGACGCGCGTCGCACCGAGGCCGTACGCGTCTGCCTTCACCATTGGCAGAAGGCGCGCGCCCGTGTGTTCCACGACCAGCGCTCCATTTCGCAGCAACGCGCCCAGGTCGACCTCGACCCAGGCGCGTGTCAGAAGACTATGCATACACTATGATTCGGCGCAGAGATCGGAAGCGCGCGCGGAGTACGCGCGACTCCACATACGCTCTCTGCCTTCGCGAGTCGCGGAGTATAGGGAAGCCGAGGAGGCCATGCAAGCGAAACCGACACTTGAGGATACGCTATCACTGATGCGTGACTTGCGGCAGCGCTGCGAGTGGGACGCCGCGCAGACGCATGAATCGCTGCGCCCATACCTGATCGAAGAAGCCTATGAGGTAGATGACGCCATTCGTGCCGGTGATGACCGCTTGCTACGCGAAGAGCTGGGCGACCTGTTGCTTCAGGTCTTGTTCCACTCCGTCGTCGCCGAGGAACGTGGGGCGTTCGATTTTCACGATGTCGCGGAAACATTTCTCACCAAAATGAAGGGACGGCATCCCCATCTCTACGGCGAGGGTGCGCGGCAACCATGGGAGCGGATGAAGGCGAGGAAGCGGCCGAGCATCGTCGACGGCTTGCCCGTTGATCTCCCTTCCTTGCACCGCGCTTTTCGACTCCAGGATCGCGCTGCTGGTGTCGGCTTCGATTGGCCGAACGTCGAAGGCCCAATGGCGAAAGTCGCCGAAGAGCTGACTGAGGTGCGCGAGGAGATCTCGTCTCATCCAGGTGTCGAAGCGCGATCGACGGCACCGAACTACGACGAGCACCACCAGCGACTCGAGGATGAACTTGGAGATCTCCTCTTTGCGGTCGTGAATCTATGTCGTAAGGCAGGAGTGCATCCCGCGCTCGCACTCGATCGCGCGAACCTCAAGTTCGCCCGCCGCTTTCGGCAGGTCGAGCAATTGGCCGCCGAGCGCGGCATCCAGGTCGGCGGCGCGACGCTGGAGGAGCTGGATCGGATTTGGGATGAGGTCAAGGAGGGCGAAGAGTAGGTCACTCTCAATTCAACAGCGTCAGCGCGGACGAATCCCTCGTCACTTGCGCTCCTCGGGACAAGCGCGGACAACTGCACGGACTGACACGGACAAAACCACAACAGCTCATCACGGATTTCACGGATGGAGCGGATTCCACGGATCGGCTCCGTGAGCGCGGACGACTCCACGCCCATCGAGCCCGGATGATCTTTCTTGGGAACGACCTCAGGACGCTTCGCACGTCCGAACCCGACTGGTGTGCCGTACCAAAGAGTTATCGTCCGGGCTCGTTGAGGGCGGAGGGCGTAGTCGAAGAGGAGCAATCGGTGAAATCTGTTTGAATCCGGGAAATCCGTGATGAAGCTGTTGTCGCTCTTTCGTCCGCGTCCGTCCGCGCTGACGCTGCTGAATTGCGTAGTCGTCCTCTCGCTGAGAACCGCCGATGATCTCCCCGTAGCCTTCCGGCGCGAGGCAGTCGTCACACAAGACGGTGCGCGGGTCAGCCGGATTCTCCTTCATGTAAAAGGCCTTCGCCTGCTTTGGGTAATTCATCACGAAGAGAGGCTTGTCGTAGTCGGCGACGATGAGCGCCTCGTCCTCCGCGCCCAGATCCTCGCCCCAGGTCGTGACGCTGCCTTTCTGCCGCACGATCGCGAGGGCTTCCGAGTAGTCGAGCCGCACGAATGGCGGCTTCACGGCCTCGAGTTTTGTGACGTCTCGTTCGAGGACCTTGAGTGAGTCCGCGCACCGATCCAGCGCGCGCCTCACGAGATATGACACAAAATCTTCCTGCAGCCGCATGTTGGCGGCCGAATCATACCAGGCGACCTCCGGCTCGATCATCCAGAATTCGGTGAGATGACGCCGCGTCTTGGATTTCTCCGCGCGAAAGGTCGGGCCGAACGTGTAGATCTTTCCGAACGCCGCGGCTGCCGCCTCGCCATATAACTGGCCGGTTTGCGCGAGATACGCCTTCCCTTCCTCGAAGTAGTCCGTCTCGAACAGACCGCTACGCTCTCCAATGGCCGCCGTGAGAATCGGCGTGTCGATGCGGAGGAAACCACGCTCGTAGAAGAAATCGTGGATCGCCTGCTCGATCTCATTCCGGACCAGGAAGATCGCGCGCTGCCGATTGCTGCGGAGCCAGAAGTGCCGGTGATCGAGGAGGAAATCGATTCCGTGCTCCTTCGGCTGTATCGGATAGTCCAGCGGACTCGGGCCGATGATCTCGAGGTCGGCGACGGAGATCTCGAATCCGCCCGGCGCCCGAGCATCCGCGCGCACTTCGCCGCGAACCATCACCGACGTCTCCAGGGTCAGTGACGCAAACCGCTGCCACACCTCAGCCGGCAGCGCGGTCTTCACGAAAACCGCTTGCGCGATTCCGGTTCCGTCTCGAATGACGGCGAACGCGACCTTGCCCGACGACCTGAGGTGCGTGATCCAGCCGTGCAACGTCACCGTCGAGCCGACGTAGTCGCGAAGCTCGGCGATTCGAGGTATCAAGTCGTGCATGGAGCCGGGCGGGTTCGAAAGGACGGATGGCTGTGACGTGGGAGTACACCTGGCTGTGACGGATCGAGATACGCTACACGGCTGGGGATCGCATTTGTAGCCCGCACGAAGTGCATCTCGCGCCACGGCGCCGGACTTGCAACTGTTCGCGCGTAACCCTCGCACCGCCAAAGCGCCACGAAATGACCCTGCGATCGAGGCTCGTCCTTGGCCTCCTCACGATTGCGATAATCCTCGTCATTCCGCTGCTGATCGCGGTCAAAGCCATGGATCGGCTGCACCGGGACGCGCGCGCGCTTCGCGACAAGGAGTTCGCCGCCTCCCTCCTCCTCGGCCGATTGCGGGAAGGCCTGAACGACCTGAGTCGCGCCGAAACGGCGCTCCTCTTTGTGCACGACGCGCGAACCCGCGACGTCATGGAGAAGCAGCTCGACGCGGTCTCGCAGATCACGGACTCCCTCAAGACGTTCCAGCTCGAGAAATCGGGCAACGACATAAGCCGGAACATCGGCGAGATCGTCTCCTGGGCGCACCGGGAGTACGAGGCGGCCCTTGCCGATCGTCGCGATGAGGCCGAGCAGATCTCCCAGACACACATCGTACCGGCACTCGGGAACGCCGACCGAAGCGTCCTAGAGGCCGAGCGCGCCCTTCGGCAACGGACGGCTGAACGCGTCGCATCCGCCGCGGTCGACATCTCGCGCGCGAAAAATGTGTCGGCCATGGCCGAGTTGGGTGCGCTTCTCGTCGCCGCGCTCATCGGCTTTTGGCTGACTCGTTACATCGCCCGGCCGGTCCGTGACCTGGAACGAGGAATGGAGGAAGTTGCCAACGGGAACTTCACTTACAAGCTCCAGCTGTCTCCCTCACGCAGCGATGAGTTCGGCCGGCTGGCGGCAAGCTTCGAACAGATGTCGAAGCAACTCGCCGAGTTGGACAAGCTGAAAGCCGAGTTCGTCTCGGTGGCTTCGCACGAGCTGAAAACGCCGATCAACGTCGTACAGGGTTACGTCCAACTGCTCGAAGAGGGGGTCTACGGAGCCCTCAACGACGCGCAGAAGGACGTCCTGCAAACCCTCGAGGTGCAGATCCAAACGCTGGCCCGGTTGGTGAGGCAGCTCCTGGACATCAGCCGGTTCGAGGCTAGAGGCGGCAAGCTCGACGTACGGCGGGTGCAACTGGGTCCGTTCCTCGACGAGTTGGAGCGCGCCTTTCAGGTGCTCGCCCTCCAGCGCGGCATTCGGTTTCTCGTTAGGCGCGGAGATAACCTGCCAGGGGAGGTGCTGTGGGATGCCGACCGCATGAACGAGGTGTTGGGCAACCTGTTGTCGAATGCCTTCAAGTTCACGCAACGCGGGGGCGAAGTCGAACTGTCCATCGATTCCGTCGACGGCACGGTGACGATCGATGTGCGGGATTCAGGCGCCGGAATTCCGCCTGAACAGGTACCGCACATCTTCGAGAAATTCTTCCAGGCCGATAACCAGCGCTCGGCTTCCCAGAAAGGCTCCGGACTTGGATTGGCGATCGCGAAGAGTATAGTTGAGGCGCATGGGGGCACGATCCAGTGCGAGAGCAATCCCGGCGTCGGGACGACCTTCAGCATCGTTCTTCCGACGCGGTCCACGCGCCGCAACTCGGTCCCGCGTCCAGTGCCGGCGGAGGCCGTGTGAGTGTTCGACGCCATGATGGCGAGAACGGTTAGGCGCATCGCTGTTCTCGGGCTCCTCGCCACGAGCGGTTGCGTGACCGGTCGCGTTGCGCCCGCGCCGGAAGGCCCGAGCAACGACTGGGGCCAAACGCTTGCCCAAGCGATGGGAGCGGCCTTACAGCGTCGTTATGCGGACGCCGATCGCGTGCTCGCGGACTACGCGTCGCGCTTTCCCGGCACCGAGGGCGCGGCCGAAAGTGCCTACTGGCGAGGAGTCATCGCGCTCGAGCCCGCGAATCACGACGGATCGCCGCAGGTCGCCGCCGCCTTGTTCGACACCTACGCGAAGTCGAGCGGCGCCCTCCCCCACCGGCTCGAAGCGGACATTCTTCGCCATCTCGCGCTGCAACTCGCGACGTCGTCGACCGCGGCCGCCAATTCTCCGGGCGTTCAGGCGACGTCCGGGACATCGTCAGGCTCGAACGACCGTTCCGCGGACGTCAAAGCGAGGGACGCGGAGATTCAACGGCTCAAGGACGAGCTGGCGAAGGCCAACGACGAGCTGGAACGGATCAAACGACGCCTAACTGCGCCGACAAAGCCGTAGTCGGCGAAGCGGTCCGTTGCGCCGCGACTGGAGCAGCTTCATCACGGATTTCCCCGGAGATCGGTTTTCAGATCCGGGAAATCCGTGATCAGCTTTGTCGTTCTTTCCTCCGCGCGGGTACCTCACGATTCGCTCGTCAACCCACCCGGAATAACTCGAGCGACCTCCGATACCGCTCCCCAAGTACACGTCGAAGACCAGCTTGTTCAGGGGCCCCGAGGTCTGGATCGCGGCCGAGCAGATGCTCGGCGGCGAGGCGCGCGCGCTCCAGTAGCGCTTCGTCGCGAAGTGGATCGGCGACGCGAAATGTCGGCACGCCGCTCTGCCGCTCGCCGAACAGATCGCCCATGCCACGCAGTCGAAGGTCGGCGCGTGCAATCTCGAAGCCGTCGTCGGTTGCGCAAAAGATGCGCAATCGATCCGCGGCCTCCGGGCTCACATCGCCGAGCAGGATGCAAAAGGACTCGTCCGCGCCACGCCCAACCCGGCCGCGAAGTTGGTGCAACTGCGACAAGCCGAACCGTTCGGGATGCTCGATGAGCATGACCGTCGCGTTAGGCACGTCGATTCCGACCTCGATCACCGTCGTCGCGACGAGGACGTCCAGCTCGCGATCGCGGAATTGACGCATGATCGCGTCGCGCTGCTCGGCGTCGATACGACCGTGCAGTAGCGCGACCCGCCGTTCCGCGAACGGCCCCGACGAGAGCATCTCATACATCGTGGTCGCCGCTTTGAGATCGGTCTTCTCCGACTCCTCGATCACCGGGTACACGATGTACGCTTGCCGTCCCTGCTCGATCTGCCGGTTGACGAACGCGAGTACCCGATCGCGCGCCGACTCGTGTCGCATCGCCGTCAAGACCGGCTGGCGGCCAGGAGGTCGCCCGTCGAGCATGCTCACATCGAGATCACCGTACATGGTGAGCGCGAGCGACCGCGGAATCGGCGTCGCCGTCATTAGCAGAACGTCGGGAGCCTCGCCTTTGGCGGCGAGCGCTTTGCGTTGCTCGACGCCGAAGCGATGCTGCTCGTCCACGGCCACAAAGCCCAGTCGCGCGAACAACGTTGCCTCCTGCACCAGCGCGTGTGTGCCGACGACAAGCACCGGCTCGTCGCCGGCGATCCGTTGGGCGACTTCCTTTCGCTCGCGTGCGGCGAGGCTCCCGGTAAGCAGGACCGGCGCGACACCGGTCGGGGCCAGAAGCGCCGTCATCGTGCGCCAATGCTGCTCGGCGAGCAGCTCCGTCGGCACCATGATGGCCGCCTGATAGCCATTCTCCAATGCCAGCAACGCCGCGAAGAGGGCGACGATCGTTTTCCCGCTGCCGACGTCGCCCTGAAGAAGCCGGTGCATGCGGTGCTCGCTACACATGTCGGCGAAAATCTCACGCGTCGCGCGCGTCTGCGCGTTCGTGAGCTGAAATGGCAGAACATCCTTCAGTTTGGTAGTGAGCTGCCGCTGATTCGCGAAGTGAATGCCGCGGCGCTCTTCGCGCGCGAGCGACTTGGCGCGCAGGTGCAGCAGGCTTACGAAGAACAGCTCCTCGAAGGCGAGCCGCTCCCGACCCCGCATCGCCTCGGCGAGCGACGTGGGACGATGCACCATGCGGAGCGCGTCACGAATGCTCGGCACAGCTGCCGTCGAGAGTATCTCGTCAGGCAGATACTCACTAATGAGAGGAAGCAAGCCGTCGAGATGCTGCTCGATAATCGAGCGGATGGTCTTGAACGAGAGACCATCCGTAGCAGGGTACACCGACAGCACCCTTCCTTCCCCCGTTCCACTCTCATCGTCGCCGAGGTTGATGAACTCGCGCGGCTGGAGTTGGCGGCCGTGAAAAAAGCGAACGGCGCCAGTCACGAGAAGCGTGTCGCCCTTTGAGATCGTGCGATCTAGAAAGGGCTGCCCGGGCCAGGAGACCTCTATCATACCGGTATCGTCGCGGAGCACGGCCTGAAAGATTCTCAGGCCCCGGCGCGTGGGAATGATCCCCTTCGAGATCACGCGGCCGATTACGGTGCCCTGCATTCCCGGCTCGAGCGACGCGATCGGCGCGACGGTGCTCGCGTCCTCGTAGCGGTGAGGAATGTGGTACAACAAGTCGCCGGCGGTGATCACATTCAACCGGCGAAACGCCTCGGCGCGCACCGGCCCGACACCTTTCAGATATGCGATGCTCGTGTCGAGGAAGAGGCGCTGGCCTGGACGCGACGAAGCCTGCGCCATCGGTGCTTTCACTCCTCGCCGAGGAGATCGTGGGAGAAGTCCGCGGCGTCGAACGTCACGAGGTCATCCACGGCTTCACCAACGGAGAGAAACTTCACTGGCACGTCGATCGCTTCGTGAACGGCGATGACGATACCGTGGAGTCGCCCTGCGGTGTCGACGATGACGACGTCGGCTTGCCGCGCCACGGCGGCGTCGATGGCATCGAAGGCGACCGCCGCCGGGTCACTGCCGGCACGAGCGCCAACGAACTCGGCGCCGGTACGTTCGGCCCACAGCCGGAGCTGATCGATCGCGCCGGCGCGAAATGTATCGCCGGCGGCAACCAGCACGCGCTTGCCATCGCGGCGAAAGCGCTCACTCAGCTTACCGATGAACGTCGTCTTGCCCGCGCCGTTGACGCCGACGATGAGAATGACCGTCGGCGCCACATCCGAAATCGTTAGGCGCGGATCGCTATGACCGGTGCGGAGAGCATCCTCGACGCCGGAGCGGAGCGCCTCCTGGAACTCGTCGCGCGTCTTTACATCGCCGCGCTTGGCGAGATGCTCGACGTCTTCCACCAGTCGGAGCGTCACCGGCACGCCGAAGTCGGCCTCCAGCAAAAGCTCCTCGAGCCGCTCCAGCGATCCTGCTTCGACGCCACGCACCGCGACGCCAACGTCCAAGAGGGCGACTTCTTTGATGCGTTGCCACAGGGAGCGTTTGGGAACCTCGTCTTTCTTGCGAAGAAGCCTCAAAGGGGAGTTGGCTAGATGTGAAATGGTGCTAGGTGTTAGGTGTTAGGTGTTAGGTGCTAGCAGTCTCTACGCTCCACACTCCACGCTCAGCGCAGACCGACACGACGTCGCACGACCCATTCCGCGCACAAAAGCAGCAGCAGAAGAGCGTACACCCATCCGATGGCGCGAATGCGAGGCGCACTATCGGCGGGAGCACCGCCACCGATCGCGCCGGCGCGCACGCGCGGCGCGCGTGGCAGCCACTCACGAGAGTTGTTCACGGCCAGCATCGTCGTGCCGCCCCGCACGGTCGCGAAATAGGTTCCAGGATTCAGCGCCGGACTCTCAGCGATGCTCGCGTCGCCACGGAAGTGAAGCGTCATCGAATCCGTGCGCGCCGAATCACCGCGACCCAGTCGTCGCAGCACAACCAACACTGACGAATCGACGGCGCTGCCACGATGCCAGCGAACCGGATCGCCGGCACGAAGCGCAACGCCCGTCGGCACCGCGGCACGTCGATCGGCGCGTTCGGCGGCGAGCCAGTCGAAGAGACTGCCCCATAGCGCCGTAAACGCATCGGCCGACGCGCCTCCGCGAAAGCGCCACCGCCAGAGTCCGGAGGCGGCGACGATCACCATCCGCCGCGGTGTGTCGCTGCCGGCGATGATGACACGCCGATCCTCCTCACGGCCGCGACGTACTTCGAGCGCGCGCCACTGTCCGGCCGGCGCTGTGCCGCCGACAGTGATCGGGGGTAAGCTGTCCCACGGCAGTCCGCTCAGAGCGGGCGCCAAGGGCGAGGGAGGGGCGGCAGCCGCGTACCATTCACCATCGCCGGTGCCGGCGGGTACGACCAACGCGAGCGGCCCCGTCGTCGCGGCGCGTGGCGCGCCAAAGGCCGCGGTGTCGCCGTGGAGAATGGCTACCGGAGCGTCGCGAAAGGCGGCGCGCACGTCCGCTTCCGAAACCGGTGCCAGCGAGCCGTCTACGCGCCACGTGCCCGTCGCTACCCGAAAATAGCCGCGCGTCGGCACGGCCAAGGCGCCGCGCAGCACGCTCAGTGCATAACGAGCGTCGAAGTCCGGCGAGGTCGACACGAATACCGCGCTCGCCGCGCGCGAGACATCCACGGCCATCGCCAGCGTATCGTTATGCGCCTCGACGTCACCCGGAGTGCGCACGATCGCGCGTACCACTGTCGGCCCCTCTTTTCCATCGATCCGGACGCGAAGGGGCTTGGTCTGCTCGACGTACGCTCCGAGTGAATCCGTACGCGCCGAGAGAACCGGCACATCAGCGACGGTAAGCGTCAACGTGCCGGGTGCCGCCCCGCGCGCTCCGGCCACGAGACCGACGCGCACGTCGACGCTGTCCCCGCTTACGATGGCGCGCGGCAACTCGAGCGACGCAACGGCGAGATCGGGCGTCTGGGCCCGTGATTCAACGACGACGCGTGAGCCCGACGGTAAGTCAGAAAGCGCCTCCGGATCA
>WNGI01004598.1_pt1 | contig 12355 bp, 13 predicted proteins | sample 5400621 | NCBI WGS metagenome assembly WNGI01 (sample SAMN13153374, study PRJNA577476) | soil metagenome | isolation source: 20 cm soil or saprolite under Garry oak tree replicate 1 | place: USA:California | collected 2016-06-15 | reverse complement strand
GCGTCGAGTTTGGCTCAGGTTGGAGAAACTTTGTTTGCCCATCAAGGAGATTGCATCGGCCTCTTCTCCAGTGGATTGTTGTTGGAGGCGAGATCAACAGATTCAAGTTGCGAGTGCGTTTGTCGCATAATTGAAGGTATGACTTGTTCGAGTTAGGGATCGTTTTTTGTAGAGATGGGTAAACAGTCCTTGCAGGTCTGAGGTGTATACCATTGAGGACATTTGCATAGCGCACGAACGCGTGTGGCTGCTAAAGTTTCTTGCATTTTCCTGTTGAATAGCGGAAGTCACGCCCGTTCAAAGCCGACGATGGCCGCATCGGCTCCGCTACACGGCTGTATGGTGATGCGTACGATTGGCTACCGTAGAACTGGAAGTATTTGCTATATTGGCCTCGACCTGGCGTGCTCAGCAGCGGCCCAACAGCGAGTTGGGTGACTCGCGCCCCTTGGCGTGAGCGCTAGTGTAAAGTTATTTATTTATTACATAAACTCACAAAAAGGTTTTCGGAGTTAAAATATACTAGTAAATAACAACAGCTTTAAATATCACACATGCGGTGATCAATGCCATTATATAATTAATCACCGTCCATGTAGTAGTATTGCCATGTCGCAGTCTCGTGCTGCGTGAATAGTGCAGCATATTCGCAAGACCTCGCGGTGGCAGCATTGCTTCTGAAGCACTCTAATAAGATCTGGGACGTTCGACATATTATCGCTTCGCCACGTCCTCCCATTCCGACACGTGTCTTGTTACGATGGATAACGCACGAGGATTTTACCAAACTACCATACAACCAATTATCGACACCCTAAAGTACCCGTTTAAAGGCATCGCTAGTGCCTCTCGGAATTATGTCTTAAGGGAATCCTATGGGGTAGGCAGAATAGTGACGCAGGCAAGCTGCTATGATGGATTCACCCACTTCTTTACGCTAGAAACTGCTTATCCAATTGAGCACATCCGGTGCCATCGATGACAGAAATAACAATGTGCGTCGTTCTCTTTTCAGAGATATACCACCACTGAAGTGAATGTCTTAGCTAAGGGAAATATTGGGGGATTATGCCCAGAACTATGAGGAAGCGAATTTCAAGGACCCGGACATGATCAACGTGACTATGATAAAATTATGTCAGTGATAAATGTGCAGCATATCAGAGCCGAAATTCACCGATCCCGTAGTTGACAAGGGGCCTGTAGGCCATGATTCGAACGTGAACGCTAAAGATAACTCCACCATCCGGCACTCCGATGTGACTCCGGAATTCGTTTACAAATGCTTGTTCAAAACAGACAAGGTATACTTCCGTTCGTCAACGGTGCACTTTCCTCAATAGAATGGTAGCTCCAAGATCATCCGCACGGTATTTCTAGCATCGCCTTTGCGTTCGCTTCTATACTCGCTGTGAGTAGCGCTGGCCTGTATGATGTGTATATGCTAATGGTATTTAGCTATCTGTGTATCGCACAGTCACTTCGCGATTTGAATTCAAGATTGAACACAACAAGGCGTCGCCTTATTTCGACTTATCACCCCTTTACGGCACAAATGAAGTTGAAACAGGAAGCATAAGAATGAAGGATGGCCGAGGAATGCTGTGGCCGGACTCTTTCACCGAGGATTCCGAAAGGCTAGGCATGTTGCCTGATTCGGTACCCGCGTTGCTTGTTTTATGGAACAGATATCATAATGTATGCTCTCTCTTCATGATTAGACGATTTTTAGACTGATGTATAATTCGTCTTAGTGCGTCGCAAAGCAGTTGTTCTCGCACAACGAACATAATAGATGGGAGGAACCTGCCAAGCTGTCGTCTGGACGACGCTCAATACAAGACAAGGAGATATTCAATATAGCTCGGTCTATTACTTGCATCCACTTCATGAATGTTGTAACGGAAGACTTCCTGAAAGGACTCATTGGAACGCCGGTGGCTGGTCCAAGTGCTCGATTGGACATATTATATGTAAGTTTTGCCACCAATGATGTGTGGTTATCATAACGTGCGCGGTAGAATGTCAGAGACAAGAAGGATCACAAGAAAAACTACCTTTGTTCTATGGAGTCCCAACTCTTGTATAGCGTGAGTTCTCGAATTTGTGGAATGAAGCGGGTTATCTTACGTCGCCAGTTCTCGTCCTTCACTCCCCCGTCCTTCAAGTTTGCTTCTACAGTAAACAAGCGGGTAAGTCCATCTGTGGCTTCTCTCGCTATATTTATCGATTATCGCAGTTGGCGACGAAACAAATCAGTGATGAGGATTCAGTTAAGCCAGATATAATCGGGTAAGCTCATACATTTATCAATTGATTCCCAAAAATGAACGCAACACAAAGTCGTCTTCGCCGTAATGATCAACAACGCTTCGAGGATAACGACTTGGCTGATTTACTTTTTAATGCTATAGAGGAGAAGGCTGGCTCCCCAGGAGGCAGGTCAGTCCCGGATTGGGCCCGCGAACAGGAAATCAAGAAACTCGAACAAGCACGAGAAACCAATGTCTGTACCTTAAACGAGTTCCGAGAACGTCTCGGTCTCAAGCGTGCGTTGGCCTCCGCGTTTTCCTCATTCATTGTCTTATCATTTACAGGACTCGAGTCATTCGAAGAATGGAATCCGGACTTAGCTAACACCGCGCGTCATTTATATGACAATAACATTGATAAGCTTGAATTATATGTGTGACTTGAGTTAATTAGTATGACCCTCACTAACGTCTCTTAGCCTGGTCTTATATGTGAAGCCTCGAGTGGTTCCGGCTTTGGATTCGGTTACACTATGGTACGGCGATTATTGGACCGACCTGCTTGCGCACTTACCTTGTCTTTGCAGACATGGGGACTAATATCCGACATCGTGGGTGATATCAACTTGTTCAGATGGGGCGATAGCACTAATCAAAATACAGGTCACCAGAATTCGCTGCGATCCTATGTTCACATCTAAATTTAATGGTACGAGGACCTACTGTTTGTCTTGCAGCGAAACCGATAAATGGTTGGCCTTAGAGGATATGTTGACAAAATGGGGATACAAAGATTCCATATCGACCATTGACGATCCAAAAGGGTCCAACTCGAGCTTCCACAGCACTGAGGGTTCTCTCGGTGGTATGTTGCCGAAGCGTAAGTCATTGAGTCCCACCTACATCGCTTACTTAGGTCTCTTTTAGTTTTCCAACGTACTCTCCCCCATAACTGTCCTTATGATAACATATATTGTCTCTTTCCATTCGTCGTTCCTGAACAAAGCAAGGCATACGTCGAAAAACTTCTTCCTTCAGATGCCGAGAAATATAGGGTCGATAGGCCAGAGCAAGTGAAGATCAAGGTTCTGAAGACTCTCAAGGCGATCACCGAAGTATTGAACGATCACGAGACATTCCACACGCCCTATAAGCTAAAATTAATGGAACTTACAGGAGGCTACGGGTAAGTATTTTGAAGAGTTTTCGTTCTCTGGTTTCATCACTCATGCAATCGTAGTCACATGCTTGGATTTGATGACTTAGCATTGTAACGCTTGCTTATTCTCTTCTCAGAACCACTACTCATATGTTAGCCAGGCATGACCGCGACTTGATGGTGGTCAGTGTCTATAAGCCACTTCTTAGATGCTTTGTCGTGATGAAAGAAAGCAGACATTATTCTCACTTATGCCCGACGAGGGGGCCGTCAGACGTATCGGCGCATCTTTTGCTCACAAAGCACGAGGAAACTTGCAACGCCGTAAATCAGTAAAGTATGTCGAGCAGCATTCTACTGTTTGCTAACCAAAATATTTAAGGGGAAAGAATGCGCGCATAGACGTTGTAAAGGATGTGATCGACGCAACCTGCATACGCTGGGTTTGCGAAACGATTGTAAGTCGATCTTGTTTTTGAGCGGTGTGACATTTACGTCTCGTAATAGTATAATTTTGATTTCAACGATGATCTTAATTGTGGAAAGTCAGAACTAGAGATTGAGAAAGCTCGGAAAGAATCGCAGGAAACGGAGGAGAAGGAGCGCGAGAACTTTGCATCGTTCTATGCGTAAGATCAGTGTCTAAACTTACTGAGAATAGATTTTCATCTGTACTCCAGATATCTCTTCCGCAATGCCGAACCGGAATTTGGGTGGAACGCGAGAGCAAGAGCATACACGGCCTGCAAGCATCTGCACCAACATCTCAAAAATAAACCACTCGCCGGGAAAAACGACGAGCCCCCAGTGGGTTCAACCTCGAGTCAATTTATAAAATGCCTCTACTACGTTGTAAACCTTCCCCGATTTCTCGTATCGGTAGCAAAAGAATACGCTTATGAAAAGGTGCTTGCTTTTCAGACCCCCTTTACGTTCCTGGATCGCATGAAGAAAGCAAGCCATATCAGGCCCCTGAAGAAGGTAACAGGCTCTGGGCATCTTTCACACGTACAGGAAATGTACAAGGAAGAAGCCAAGACAGAGCTTGACGCTAAAGAAAAGTCTTTAGGCTTTTTCAAATGTGCATGGGAGAAATGTCCTCTCAAAGCGCTCTTCACCGACCCTCCTCATATGTCGAAGGAACATCAAGCCGAGCACATCGCGAATCAGAGACTGGAGGAGCAGCGAGTGATCGCTAATGTCCTTGCGTTAGCCTTTGTTACATTGCATCTCTCGAAATGTAACGCAAAATTTAAATGATCGTGACCCTACAACTGATCCCGTTACAGTCTGTGCTCAAGCTGTCGATTTCTATCTTGACGATAGATATACGCGGGAGAGACAGGCGCTTGTTGCGCTCTGTAAGGACGAGAATTCAAGCAGTCAAGAAATTATGGGATATATCTGGGAAGCATACCGTCAGTACCAATACTGAGCGCTGATCACAGTATATCACATCTGATAACCTGTAGGGATTGGGCAACGTTTCGGGCTATGGAGAATTGCTGTCGGTAATGATCGTAAGATAATTGAGCAAGGCCTAGTAGGCTATCCCAACGTCACCATTGAACCCGGAGACCGCGTTTTCGCAGACTTCACGTTTGCACATAACGATGTTCGTCTCATGCATTTTGTAGTGATGGATTTCGTTAATTATTACGAGTAGCCCAGACATGTCCCGGAGCCCCAGAAAGTGGACCCTCATCGCGAAATAAACTCATTATTAGGACTCGGTCTGCACAAATGTCCTGCAAGACCATTGATCGACGAGGTTAGCGACGAGATGATATTTTGAACACTTGGACTGAAATAGTTTTTCTTGTAGATGATTTCGCAGGCATGCATTCTTGGTTTCAACATGTTAGCAATAGCATTGACGACCCAACAGATAATTAGGGTCATATTCAGCCAGGACCTCAAGCGCGCCGATGGCGTAAAAGGCCGGTTAAAGTCCGCCACTTTACATCCAGACGATGCACCTGTGGGTCTCCCCTAGTCATACAATATATGTTTCCTGATTCTGGGTCTGACAGTGGTGTTTCGAGAAATACCTTGACGAACACGGTGGTTTTTCGCATTATCCTAAGCATATGGAAATCGAGGTTTGTAGACATGATTTGGAGGAGATAACGTGAATGACCAGAGCCAGTTTGACGCTAGCGAGTCGGACGAATTTGAAGACGACCCCAAGCATATATCGATTCTGCGGCACGTGGTCTTTGTCAATAACCTCATGTGCCTCTGCTCTTCGTCCATCTGGATCTCGCTTTTAAGCTACGATATCCTGCTTCGCAGCCTCCGGTGCTTGATATTTATCCTTAGTAAGCCGATTCCTCTCAGTAAGGTTATTGCTAACTATTACGACAGAATTCCTCTTTCTAATTTTCATACCCGACGTGTTGGAAGACGGCATAGCGGATTATTTATCCCGAAATTCAACCCGGGCCACTTGTAATATAAAACCTTTTTATTGTACTTTATTATCTACTGATCAATTTTATTTTCCAGTGGGAGATAGGTTTCACGAGTTCGCATTTTGGCGGAATATGAATTTGCTCTACAATTCTACTATAGCTAGGGGTTAGAAGAATGAACAAAAACGGCGAGGAGCGAGGAACGGAGCGAGCGGAAGCGAATGAGGGCGATAAAGGCGAAAGGGAGCGAAGGGGGGAAAATATCTCGCCCACTTTTCTGAGCGATATCGATGACGAAACGTAGGACATCTTCTGCTAATCGCTTAGTACCGACGCCAGTTTAGCACGCACCCGCTAATGATGTTCTTTGTATTCAACTTCTCTCATGACGTGCCATGCTCGGTTACTTTGAGATGCATCGAACAAAGGTGATTTGTCCCATGAACATCATTTTCACGAGCCAAGGCTAGGCTTGCACCATATTTCTGTCATTTCTCAATGCAATATACAATAATAGTTAATTCACGAGACTCGAAAACGCATATTCCTTCAATCACCAGCACAATATACCAAATCTAAGACGATCCAAACATGTGTCAAAGCATATTTCTATAATCTACAAGTGCGCAAGGACGGCTTCAGCGCTGGAGACGGTAAGGCCTTGACCTGGCTCAACCTGGGAGTGTCAATTAGTTGGAGTTCGCAAAGGTGAATACAATGGGAACGCACTCCGAGATATTTGACGATAAGCCTATCGATGATCATGGCGTACCGTTTGGTGCGCGTTCCAAGGCCAGCGTGTTCAAGATCGAGGGAGAGTCCGAGGGAAGTCGACCATTGCGCTTCCGTATCTGAGAGTGCGAGGATCTAGAGGTTGTGTCATTGATTGATCGAAGAAAGACTGTCATGGGAATACCTTATCCTCAAGTCCCTCAAATCGTGCCCATCCACTCATGACGAACGCATCGTTGGCAGCAAGAACGGCGATGACGTCCACGCCCTTTGCTTTGAACTCGTCATACTTCTCCAGGAAAGGAGGGAGGTGCTTCGTGTGACAAGTCGGCTGAGGAGAATAATTAGCATTTTCGCGTATTTTGCCTCGGGCGATCACGGCGATAAGGAGAAAAACCGGATACGTACAGTGAAGGCTCCAGGAACGGAAACAAGGACGACTTTCTTGTTTCTCCACTCGTCTGTAGAGAGAGTGGTGGCTGAAATGCGTGTTGACCCGTTGGATCTGACCCTGAAAGAGGATGATAGACGTACGGATACCGCAAGCAGACTATGACAGTTAATATCGGTTAATTATTTGAGATAAGAGAGGCGTACGTGGTCGGCAAGCTCAGGTGTGTATGGAATGTATTTGAATCTAGCCTCGGGGATGATGTCGCCTAGTTTGATTTGTGCCATTAGCAGTGGAAGTTGAATGAAGCAAAGTGCTCTGACTAACGAAAAGCCGCCGACTCCCCACGGGCCGTCGTGTCACTGTCACGCGGGCGACGGCCCGATCTCAGCTACAAGCTTCGAGGGATCGGTGCTCCGACGGTCAAGGGAACACCGATGATAAGCCCACTCGCCCTGTTCACCTACCGATCGCTCCTGAATAACAGCACCGAGGCTCAGTTTTTTTTACCTAGATCTGTTATCAGTCACGCCGATATTGCCAGGAAAGTGAGGCCACGCATAACTTCATGATCAACATTTAAATAAGTAAGAAAAAGCCAAAGATTGCTGATCTCGTCGTAGGAGCTGGCAAACTTCATGAGATGCTTGTACAATCTGACGCAAGAACACATAATACAGAGCAAGGCCCATGCTAAATCAACATTGCAGTACGGAAATATTATAACAAAAATTCAATCCAAGCGTAAATGCCCTGCCGAATAAAGATGATTTCTCAATTCCTGAAAAGAACCGATCAATCGCAATGCAAGACCTCAGCGGACAAGACACCTACCTCGATCGTTTGTACAACCTCATCACAAGGCTTATTCTCATCCGTTCTCCATAGACATCGATACACCATCTCGCCACTTGTCGACGCCTGAATGAACCGCTCCATTTCAATTCGAGAATTGTCAAGGTCCGCCGAAACCCGTCCAGCCTCCTGCTTCCAGTAATCCATTTCCCTCCCCATTCTGTCGCGATCTTTTCCGAGCTGCGAGATCTCCGAGGTGAGGAAACTGATTTTCGCCTCTAGCGACCAACACTTGGCTTTCAGTTCAGGGTGCTCTGCAGCCCTCCGGCGCAACTGATCATTCTCCGTCCGATAATCTTTCTGAATCAAAAACGTCGCCATCGTTTGCCACTTTTCCATGTGTCTTTCAAGCTCTTTGACCTTGTTTTCGTACGTAGCTTTGATAATAGCAACGCCAGACTTGACCTGGTCCTCCGCAATCTTGGCGCGCTTTTCCAGCTCTTTATTCTCTTCGCGTGTAGACGTGACGAATCCGGAGGCTCGAGCATATTGCTCTCTGAAGAAGTCGATATCTTTGAGGGCACTCTCGTTCTTCTTGCTCGCGTCTTCGACTGCGGCCAAAAGAGCAATGCGTTCCGCATTCCATGTAGCGTTTTCTTGCTCAAGCGCAACTTCGGGGTTCTTGAGTTGTTGTCCGAGCGAACTTGTGTTACCCTTGGCCAGTTCGAGCGCTCGCCGGAGAGAACCAATCTCTTCGTGCAAATCCTGATTGCGGGTACGCTCCTGCTGTAACAGGGCTATCAGTTTGTCCGCACGGTCGGTGGTTGGTAGGGCCTCAGCCTAGAAATAGCCGTTAGTTGATATCCAATTTCAAAAGACCCTCCTGACACACACCTCGCCTGTTTGAAGCATATCAGATACAACTTGATCATCCAAAGCCATCACTTCTGGCGCCTGCGGAACATGAAAACGTGTCAACGTTACAGCACTGGACAACGGGGAAGAAAGTACCTCAATGCCGTCCACGTGAACTACTTCTGCATCGGACCCTTGAGCACCTTCAGCTTGATCGAGAGCTGCCTTCGCCTCTTGTAGTAGATCCTGCGTCGACTCTTCCTCTTCGTGACGTACGGCAAGTACCGTTCGTACTCCCTCAACAGCTCGTGACAACGGTCCCGAATCCTCCACAGTATCGTCATCCGTACGGTTATTCATTCCGCCATCCAAATTAACGTATGCCCTTTCCATCTCCTGGACTACTTCCTCTGGCACCTCTGGAAGACCGCGATCGCTATCCGGGACAAGAATAGAGCTGGACGGAGTCTCTATACTGGATGGAGGCAAATGGCCCAATGCAGAGAGGCGGACTGCGGCTGTCGCCTTCTCCATCGACTTGCGATCGCGCAAAATGTCAGTCAGAGACTTCTTGGGTGCCAGAGGTTGACTTTGCAGTTTCGCTCGCCTAGCAGCGTCCGCGAGCTCCATCCCATGTCTTCGGATCGCGTCTGACTCGGGAGACGACCTCCCGGTCTTTTTGCTCTTCCCGTCCCCATTCGGTTTTACGCCGTCCCTCGTACTTTTCTCTGGCGTGGTGAACTGTTCGATTTCCTCAATAGTGCTGTTGAGACGTTTGTCAACGACATATAAGCGTTTTTCTGTTCTTGCACCGGAAATATATGGCACAGGAGCGGACGTAGTAGCACCAGCCTTGCCATTCCTTTTGACGTCGTCTTTGGGAGGAACAGGATTTTGCTGGTCCTTGCGATATTCCTGGCTGTCCGTCTCAATGCTGTCATGAGGTGCGCTTATATCAGCATACTGCGACTCTTCGTCAACTCTTTCCATTACAAGTACGTGGGGGAGCTCCAGATCCGCTAACGATTCGGACCGGGAGGATGGCGTACGAGGCCGCATCTTAGATATTATAGTAGAACGCGCAGGTGTCGGAGCAGGTGATCTGAGGGAAGCGGAGGGTTCTTCGTCAATTCTTTCCATTACGAGTATGTGGGGGAGCTCCAGATCCGCTAACGATTCGGATCGCGAGGATGGCGTACGAGGCCGCATCTTAGATATTATAGTAGGACGCGCAGGTGTTGGAGCAGGTGATCTGAGGGAAGCGGGGGGTTCAACGGTCATTGAGGGAGGCGATCCGGCTAGAGGTACGGGTTGTGATTGACTTAAGGACAGATCTTGTGACTGTGTATTCCCACTATCTTCAGGCTCTGTCTCGGGGACGATACCTTGACGATAATAGTCGTCAGAAACCTTACTACTGACTTTCGTTTTAAGGTCTGGGGGTCGTAGGGGGGCAGGATTGGGTACTTTCGGGGCTGAGAGAGAATTCTCTTTCGACACTGGACGGCGTGCTGGTGATCGAGGCGGTGAAGAAGGTTCGGGAGGATGATCAAAAGGTGCAGCAGGAACAGGAAATTCGTCACAGTATTCCAGAGAAATCCTGTCGTCATCGTCGTCTTCCTCCTGGACCTGGGCTTGTTTTGCCCTGCGCTCTGCTTCTTCAGCTTCCTGTTTCCGCTGCTCTGCCTCCAGCGCTTCCATTTCGACATCAAACTGCTCCAATCGTCGCACAGTTTCAGGTGAAAGATCCCGCGTTCTCCTATCGTACGGTCGCTTTTCGGTATGAGAGGGCTTTGAAGGGGGTGACCCAGGCTTGTGCTCTCCCGATGCCGTCTTTGGGGTCACTGGATCCTTGCCCGCTCTGCTCGCGATGGTTCCTCTCACTACAATGCGCCGTAGCGGCGAGGGAGGTTTGGAACGTTTATCCTGTATGCCATTCATAGGTGGCTTGGCACCAAATACCAGTTTTTCACCTCGCTTTAGTTTTCGTCAGTTACAAATGAGAAAGGGCGCATAAACAACTTATTCACCTCCATCAGTCGATTGACGCGATTTGAGCTACCAGGTTCTGGATCCGGACGAGACTTGGATTTCGTATTTCCGGATAGCACAGGCTTTGCGACAATTTCTTCATCGTCTCCTTCCTCTGATGTAACGACTTGAATCTTGTTCGACACAACCCCCGCGCTCCCTCCGTTGGTCTTGATTCGTTTGACAGAAGAAACCTCTTCCTGACTATGATCATCGTCGCTTGGCGTAAACGCTAATTTCCGCTTCTTCCGAGGCCGTGCTGGTGGTGTGCTAAGACTGGCTTTGCGAACCGTGATAATTTCGGGAAATGAGGTCGCCGACGAGGCGGAAGCGACCGATGATTCGCGTTTTCGTTTGTATCTTTCGTTCTCCTTCGATATTGGGCGACCATTCTTTGACCCGTTCGCAGACCAAACTGTCTTGCTAGGTGATGGCTCCTCCTTCATTGATTCGTTATCTTCAATAGGAGTGACAGGACCCAAGCGAACCGTACGACGGCTGCTCGGACCCGCAGCGCTCGGTTTTGTCGGTGTTGTATACTTTGCCGTTGAAACCGAGATACGCGCCGACACGGGTCTGGAAGTTTCCCCCGTTCCAGTTGTAGACAACGTTGAATCACGTTTCCTCGCTGTTTTCAGCAAATGTCAGATCATGATCATGCCTTGTGCAGAAGAGGACGGACACTCCAGTAGCTTAATACTGAGGTATCACAGGAGCGGAATAATCGTCGAAATGCTGCAACGCACATTTTTTTCTACGCGTCGCCGCAGAGTCCTGTCGTTCCTTTTTGTGCTTCTTCCATTTCTCGACCAGGTCGTCCGTCACGTCCCCTTTACCGACCCAACTTGGCTTCCATGGTTTTTTCGTTACTGGGTCAACTCCTGCCCAGTTGACGAGATATTGACTTCTTTTCTCGTCTATTATATCGATGACGTCCCATAAGACTTCCTCGTCGTCTTCTCTTGGTTGAAAATGATGTTCCGAGGATGAAAAGCTGGTTGATTCTTCTGTAGCCTTCTTCGTTTTCTTCATAACACCTGTGTTTGTTAAAATAAGATATGTGAGCGCCGCGCAGGAGAAGGTTGCTCACTGAACTAAATCTGGACGAACATCAAATAAACAGTGCCTTGAACAAGGTTTAAGTCGAACATGGTCGGTAGAGTAGTTTGTGTCCATTTGCATTGGAAGCATTCAAACAACAGCACCAAATAAAGCTTAGAGTCAGCAACAACTGTGCCCCCACGCGTGGAATTGTGGACGAATCCAGATACTGGCTTGTCCATCTCCCAAAAAGTGCCAAAGCCGCTCCTGACCATTCAGAATTGACGTGCCATAAAAATAATACTACATGGCTAAAATTATCTACGATGCAGGTCCGCTCTCAACGCGTAAACTTTGTACTATATCTTCGATGACTCCCGTCTGAAGCCAATCATTGAATTTATCCTTTATCCTCCCTTCCTGATGAACGTCAATGAGGTCGAACCGGTCAAGACCGAAAGGTTCATCTATACGGTGATAATGCTCACTAAAAAGAATGAGTGGTGTCGGCAACGCATAAGCAGAACTAGCTGACCAAAACGAGGCGCCGCTAACAGAAATACTTTGGTGAGACAGGCTCGAATCCGCTGCAATACGGGCCAGCTGCCTAATAGCATAAGCTACATTCGATTCGACGTCGCCATATCTCTTGATGCCCGGCTGCTTCTGAAGGACTTGATCGCAC
>WNGI01004597.1_pt1 | contig 12356 bp, 18 predicted proteins | sample 5400621 | NCBI WGS metagenome assembly WNGI01 (sample SAMN13153374, study PRJNA577476) | soil metagenome | isolation source: 20 cm soil or saprolite under Garry oak tree replicate 1 | place: USA:California | collected 2016-06-15 | reverse complement strand
CGGCGCTGCAATTGCCGCAGCGCGTGCCGGCGATCGATCTTGCGTCCGCCATCCGCACCGTCACCAAGACGCCCGCGGAGGCCGTCGGTCTCGCCGATCGGGGTGAGATCGCGATCGGCAAGCGCGCCGATCTGATCCGCGTGCATGTGGCGCGCGATGTCCCGGTGGTGCGCAACGTCTGGCGTGAAGGACATCGCGTGGCGTGACCGACGCGCCGACCATATCCGCTCATCAACCCGCCATGATCGGGCCCGGCCGGCTCATTGTGGTGGTCGGTCGGAGCGGGGCCGGCAAGGATACGCTAATCGGATTGGCGCGGGCCGCGTGCGCTGACGACGGCAACGTTGTCTTTCCGCGCCGCGTGGTGACCCGCGAAGCGTCCGCTTTCGAAGATAATGAGCAGATCAGCCTCGATGCCTTCCGGCAAGCGGGCACGCGGGGCGATTTCGCGGTGCATTGGGAAGCGCACGGCCATTGCTACGCATTGCCCCGCGCGATCGATGACGACATCCGCGCCGGGCGCACGGTGGTGGCGAATGTTTCGCGCACGGTGGTTGACGCGATACGCCGCGCCTATGCCGATGTCACCGTGGTTTCGATCACGGCGCCATCAGATGTTCTCGCCGAGCGCCTTGCCGCGCGGGCGCGGAGCAGCGACGGGCAGATCGAGCACCGGCTCAGCCGCGCCGTTGACGATGTCGAAGCCGCGCCTGACGTGACTATCGCCAATATCGGCAGCGTCGAGGACCATGCGCGGGAGCTTGTGCAGGTCATCAAGGGCGATCGAGGCAGCGAGTAGGTCGCCTTCGCGAGCGCGGCTATCAGGAGAACGGTAATGTCGATCATTGCGACGGTCGAGCAGCTTGAAGCGATTTACGGCCAGCCCAACGAGGCCTCCGCCGTCAAGGTATCGGCCAAGATCCCGCCGCCATATCGCACGCTGATCGACAAGTCGCCGCTCGCGGCGCTGGCAACATGCGGGCCGGAAGGACTGGATTGCTCGCCGCGCGGCGATGTGTCCGGTTTTGCTCGCGTTGACGCTATGGTGACGGCCGTTTTTGGAGAATGATGCGAATTGCATCCCGTGTTAGGGACGGGTTACCAGCTCAGATTGACTTCGGTGCCTGCCGGGCCGGATCAGATAGCGGAGGAATTCATGACATCCAAAGCGTTCGAGACGGTCATCACTGAAACCTCCGATTCTCTCGGCGGACCGTGGCGCCGGCCACATCAGATGCTCAATGCCCAAGTCTACGATTCTCACGCTTCCATTCACGACGATGCGACGGCGCAGAAGCTGGGATTTCGGGGAGGCACGATCGAGGGGCCTACGCATTTCAGCCAGTTCGCGCCATTATGCGTGCGCTTGTGGGGAAATGCGTGGTTCGAGACCGGATGCATTTCCGCGCACTATCGCAATCCGTCCTTCGAGGGAGAAGAGGTGCAGGCCATTTTGGCAAAGCCCGAACCGGGCGAGAAGCAGTGCAAGATCCGGATGGTCAAGCGCGACGGGACCGAGGTTCTGCGCGGCACGGCTTCAGTGGGGCAAGACGCATCGCTGACGGCGCTTGATCAGCGGCTGACCGAACTAACGCCGCTGGCCGATCCCGTGATCCTGCGCGACGTCGAGGTCGGCATGAAGACCAAACGTCAGACGGTGCGGATGGATTTCGATCAGAATATGGGCGAGCTCTATCCATTCTCGCTCGAAGACAAGCTCCAGGTGATCACCGAACCAAGCCCATATTACCGAAAGGATGCAGTCTCGGCCAACCCTTGGGGACGCGCGATCATCCCGATCGAGATGCTCAGCGTGCTGGTTCAATATCGGTCGAGGGAGGATCGCCTGCCGGTCAAGGGTCCGGCGGTCGGCCTGTTTGCCGATCAGGAGATCCGGCTGCTGCGGGGGCCATTGTTCGCAGCAGAGGATTATCAAACCGAGCGGGAAGTGGTCGCGCTGAGCGGCAGCCGCAGGACCGAAAGCCTTTGGCTGCGGACCACGGTCTTTGCAAAGGATGGTTTACCTGTCGCGAAGATGCTGCTGAACCTTGCGAGCCTCAAAGACTCTTACGCGCCGTATGCACAGGAGTACGATCAGTTTTATGCCCAAGGCGCTTGAGTAGCGCGCTATGGATTGCACGGCTTCAGCGTCTTTATCGCCGTTTCGGCTTCGGCCCGGGTCTTATAAATGGTGTCGCTGGCAACGGTAATGTTCGGCGTGTCGGTGCGCGGCAACTTGTCAGCGACGGTGCAGTTCTTGGTCAGGGAATTGAGCACAACGTAAAATGCAGGCGCGGTCCTATCCATCTGCGCCAGGCCGGAGCCGCCCAAAATCATCAGGAAGCCGAAGCAAAGCAAACTTCGTTTCATCATAGCCTCCGTCCCTGACCGGGGTAACCTCATGGCCGGGATTTGAGTTCCGGCGGAACCGAGGCCTGAAAGCGGGAAACCGTCGGGTTGAGGTTGAAAGCGCCGACCCCTGGATTGAACACAGGTCGATCCGCATGGGGGGCGAAGCGTGAAGGTTCATCCAAATGATTGGGCCCCGGTGCATCAAGGCATCGCGGGGCCCGTAATCTTCGCTATGCGAAGGATGTCTGGTACACACCAGTAACTTGTCGAGACCTGAAGGCGCGTGGCCTTTGCGTCCCGGGTCTCGCGGATAGGTTCAGATTGTCGGCGGCACAAATGATGGCTAGCAGCTGCAGTTCACCTCAACCTGCGCCGTGACCTTGCATTGGAGCAAGGTCATTGCAACGTGCCCGGTGGCGTCATGCTCCTCATCCAGTGTTGTCCTACGGACATTAGGTCTGGTGGACATTATGTCCGCGCTTGCTGCCGTCGTCTCGACCACATGATCGAACGCCAGTTCCTGCAAAGGCAGAGCCGATTACCCGCGCCTTGACAGGTGCAGCATCTCTGAATGCTGCGGCAGATGTGGGCGGGAGTCAAGTACAACAGAATCAAATGGAACCTGAACAGCTTATGGAAAGCTTTTCAGCCGCAGCGTCTAATGACCGGCTCGAGACGCCAGGATCTGGTAGAAGGTGATGACGATCTCCAACGCGATCAGCGCTACGATAATGAGTTCGAGACGCAGGGATCGTTGCGTGTCGATGATATCGGCGAGCGTCGTTGCGGTCTCGGAGATTACCGCAAGTTTTCGGTTAAGCGCATCGACCCGCTCTTGTAATTCGTACTCGTCTTCCAGACGAGCGTAGAGCCTTTCCAGATCGGGACGGTCCCACAGTGCATCCGGTTTCTCGGTGATGGCGACCCGACCGGACACCCGGTGTTGTACCAGCAGGGCGTTTCCGATCAGCCTCAGGATGCCGGTCCGGTTTAGACGCGCTTTTCCGCGCGTTGCCAACTCCCGGGCAAACGGCTCGATCACCTCAAATACTTCGGCGACGCGTCGTTCATCATGCGCAAGCACGACGCTCTTGGCCAGAACGTCGGAAATAACCAGCAGCCTCTCTGGAGACATCGCCCTTACCTGGATCGGTCCTCCCGCCGGGACCTGATCCTCATCCTCGTCCGCAAGTTTTATAACTGCGGTTTCTTCCTCGTATCGATCCAACCTGCCTGATACGCGGGCGGACAATTTTTCCAGAAAGTCCTGTTCCTGCTGAGGGGACAAGCCGATCGGCACCACAACGCCGTAGCGAAAGAGAACAGCAATTCCTCCCTTGTCTATTCGGATTGCAAGGGGAGAAGTCGATAGCGTCTCACCTTCAATGCCGGACGTGTTGATGCGGTCTCCAAGCAGAATGGCGTGGGCGGTGACAACTTGATCATTCGGAGCAGATCTCTTCATTGAAATCGCCGATGCGAGCACAAGGGCAAACTGAGCGGCCAAAATCCTAAAAGCCGATATAAGGATAACAGGCTTTGCCGAGCTAACCCCTGTAGTCACAGGAAGGTTCGATCGATCCGCTCCTTAACAGCTCGAAATCGACTACGGCAGTGGAACCCCGTAGTAAGCGCTTACTGTGTGGGTAAGCTGTTGATCGTTCCAATTCCAATCGGCGCTTCGTGCATATTTCGGCGCCTTCTTCAACTGATCCTTGGTGACCATTATTTGATAGCCGCCAAGATCGACGTTGTACTTGAGCGAAGGCCATGGCAGCGGGTAATAATCATCACCGATTCCGAAAAAGCCGCCGAAGCTCAGAACAGCATAGGAGACTTTGCCGCTAATCTTTTCGATCATCACCCGCTCAATCGATCCGATTTTTTGACCGTCGGGCCCAAACACCGCCGTTCCCTGCACCTTATCGCTCCCGATAAGGCTGATTGTTTCCTGCGCTTCCAAGAGCATGGTTGACCTCCCTGTTTCCTCCAACGAACCGCTATTGGTCGGACATTCCGTGGCGCTCGCGCGGCGCGGCGGACGCTTTTCAGGCAGCCAGCGCGTCGGGGTTTACTTCACGTTTGGCGAGCTGAGTCAGCAGTGTGTCGATCTGTTTTTCTTCGTCGAGAGTTCGGTGCAGCATCTTCTGCTCGTCGCGCAAATCCAATTGACCGGCGAGGGCCGCCGCAGTGCCATACGCGGCAATTTCGTAATGCTCGAGCTTCTGGGCGGACGCAAGCAGTCCCGCATCGCGCAGGTCGTCTCCCGTCAGCATGCCAAGCATTTTCCTTGTTTCTTTGACGAGAGCCTGCATGGCCTGGTCGGTATGTGCCGCTGGATCGGCGCCATGCTTCTGCAGGATTGTTACCAGCCGTTGCTTCTGGGTCTCGGTTTCCGCACGATGATGGATCAGCAGATCCTTCAGTGCCGGATGCGTCGCGGCCCCTGCCATCCGCAACAATGCGTCTGCGAGCTGGTTTTCGACACTCACCAGTTCCTGCAGTTCCGCGAGATACATGTCTTTGAAATTATTGATTTCCATGGCGATAGTCCCTCGTTCATCTGACATGCGCCCGAAATTCCCAAGCAGGCGCACCGGAACGGCGACGGCCTTCCGGCTACATGTCTGCTTAACGAGCTCGCGAACCCTCAGTTCCGCTAATTTTGTTTCGTCTGCTGACGAATGAAGGTGACGGCTTCCGGAACGTTGGTTGATACGTGGGGGCGCACGTCTCTTCGTCGAAACCAGCGGGCGCTACAAATCAGGCAACCCCGCGACAGGCTTTCGCGTTACGTTTGGAGTGGGGCGACATAGCAGAGAGCATCGGCAGATGACGATGGCACCAAAATCCAACGTTCCCCATGTTATGCCCCCGATCATTCCCCGCAACAGTCTCATTCTCGTCGGCGATGGCCAAAAGGCCCTTTTCTTGCGCAACAGAGGCAGCGCGCAACGGATCGATCTTGTCGTCGAGCGGATTCTCGAGCAGAAAAATCCGGCAACGCGTGAGCAGGGCACGGATCGTCCAGGACGGTCTATTGCAAGTGTTGGTGTTGCCCGAAGCGCGATGGAAGAAGCCGACTGGCACCACATTGCAAAGGAACGATTCGCAAACGAGATTGCCAAAGCACTTTATCACCATGCTCACGCCAATCTCTTCGAAAGGCTCATCATCATTGCTCCCCCGAAGATACTGGGCAAACTTCGCAAAGCGTTTCACCCGGAGGTACTCGAACGGATCGCCGCTGAGATCCCCAAGGAATTGACGTCCCATCCAGTGCCGGAGATCGGCAAGCTTATCGCCGCTTAACGGCCGCGATTGCCAGCAGGCTCCGCAGTGCGACTTTCGGTTCCCACAGCGAAAGACTCTTGCACTCAGGAAATTTTATCAAGCCGTCCGGGAACGCTAGCTCAGCGCAATCATTCCCAGCAGATGGCAATGGGACGCAAAGCTGAACCAGCGAAGCACCGAACAGCTCGCACGCCCGCTGAAGGGCACATCCAGGCCGGCTGAAGACAAAAACAGGAGTAGGCCATGAAGCTAAACTCGACACAGGTGAACCAGACCTTGAGCCAATTCGATGCCGAGGTTCTTCCCGATAGCCATCCCGCGGTTCCCCAACTGAGCGACTTGTTTGGGGATCATACCTTCTTTCTCGACAGCAGCGGTCTCAACGTCCTGGAGCCCGCCGAAACGCCGAAAATGGAAGGTCAGACTGGTGAAATTGTCAGTCTTGCGAGCTGGAGCGATACGACTCTGACGAGTTTGAGGCCTCACGAACCCGAACCGACGGGCGTCGTCATCGTCCTTGAATCCAAACACTGATCTGCTGATCTGCTCCCGATCCCGCAGCGAAGCAAAACGGCATAGCCGTCCTGCTTGTTCCCTGCCTTCATCACGACCGCGCGAAGATGGCGCGCCACACTCCAATTTCGGGAACCGGTTCGGAAAGCGCCGCTTGCATCGTCGCGTCGTGGCAGGCGCCGCGAACCCCTGTCGTCTGCAAACCGACTTTGCGGCTGCGACAATCGTGGAAGACCAATTCGGCCTTTCGTCCGCGCGGAGGAAGGGCGAGCATGTGGATTTCAAGAAGTCATTGCGGATGTCCTTTGGACATTCGCGATGGCGTTCGCAATCCAATCCGAACCCGTGCGGGAATCAATGCTCTTCCATCATCATGAAGACCAAGCCGGTCAATGTCGCGCCGACACCGAAGGCCAGCGTGAAGGAGCCCACGAAGACAAGCATCGTGGTTTTCGGATCTGCGGTGTGGTTGATCAGAGCCATGACGCCGATTGTGTCGATGAGTGTCAGCACGAAGGCGAAGGCCAGACCCATGGCAACGCCCATCGCCGTGTGACCGGCCAACCCAAGCAGCACCGACGGTCGAATCCATGCTGAAGGTTTCTTGGTGCGCATCGGCGTTCACCGGCTCCAATAGGAAGAGCGATATTCCAACGTCGGAGGACAGCTGGCAGTTCCTTCGCCGGCGATCGAACGTTGCAGTCCAGCACGACCTCCAAGCCACGCTCCACGGACCATGCGATGACACCGCCGTCAGCGCGCCGCTCCCGTGGTTGTCCCTGAGGGCCCTTGGGCTGGCGGCGGGGTCCGATCCACCGTCGTCGAACCCGGCGTTCCGCTCGGTCCGGGATTGCTCGCAACATGCTTGGTGTTCCACGGTCCCCCTGCGAGGATGGCAAGTGCGAGAACGAATGCAACAATAATAACCGCCAGCGTGCTGCCGCTGATCGAGCTGTTCCTATCCTGACTATCCCGCATGCGGCGCTCCTTTCGGATCATCACAGGAACGCCGCTGTCCGTATGATGGTTCCCGGTTTTTGCATCCCGTGATCGGTTCATCGGGTGATATGTGAAGGGCAGAGACACGGATATCGTCCGGAGGGTGTTCCTCGCCGCCCATTCGGCGCATATTGTAAACCTAGCTGCTACCGGCCGGGGCGGCTCCGCCGCGACCCTTGTCTGTCGTCATCCCCACTTTGAGGAGAAATTCCATGCCGCACGCCATCCGCTTTCATAAAACCGGCGGTCCCGAAGTTCTGGCCTGGGAGGAAATCCAGATTGGCAAGCCCGGGCCGGGGGAGGCGCGCATCCGCCATACTGCCGTGGGCCTGAATTTTATCGATATCTACAACCGGTCGGGGCTCTATCCCGTGCAGTTGCCGAGCGGCTTGGGCGGCGAGGCGGCTGGCGTGGTGGAGGAAGTTGGGCCGGGCGTCACCGATCTTAGGCCTGGCGACCGCGTCGCCTATGGAAGCGCGCCGCTCGGCGCCTATGCCGAAGGGCGGTTGATTCCGGCCGACCGTCTGATCAAATTGCCCGACGGCATCGACGACAAGACCGCAGCGGCGATGATGCTGAAGGGCCTGACGGTGCAATATCTGATCCGCCAGACCTATCGCGTCAAAGCCGGCGATACCATCCTGCTGCACGCCGCGGCCGGCGGCGTCGGCCTTATCCTGGGCCAATGGGCGAAGCATCTCGGCGCAACCGTCATCGGCACCGTCAGCAACGATGAGAAGGCAAAGCTCGCCAAGGCTCATGGCTGCGCCCACACGGTTATCTATACGCGCGAGGATTTCGCGAAGCGCGTCGACGAAATCACGCAAGGCAAGAAAGTGCCTGCGGTCTACGACTCCGTCGGCAAGGACACTTTCCTGAAGTCGCTCGACTGCCTGGCGCCGCTTGGTGTCGCCGTGCTGTTCGGCCAGTCCTCCGGCAGCGTCGAGCCGCTCAACCTCGGTCTTCTGGCGCAAAAGGGATCGCTCTACGTCACCCGCCCGACCCTCAATACTTATGCCGCCAAGCGCGAGAACCTCGTTGCGATGGCGAAGGAGCTGTTCGAGGTGGTGCTATCAGGCGCGGTCAGGATCGAGGTCAACCAGACCTGTCTGTTGAAGGACGCCGCCAAGGCGCATGCCGATCTCGGCGCGCGCAAGACCACGGGATCGACGGTTCTGCTGGTCTGAGACTTGGGCGCTTGCCGTGGCGCGCGTTCTCGTCCTGTTGCCGGCGCGGGATTTCGATCCGAGCGAAGCTGCCGTGGGCTGGCGGGTGCTCTTAAACGCCGGGCACACGGTCGGTTTTGCCACACCCGACGGCAGGCCCGCTGTTGCCGACGACATGATGCTGACGGGGAAGGGCCTCGACCCCTGGGGAGCCATTCCGCTATTGCGGAATCTGCCCCTCGTCGGACTTTTGATGCGGGCAAATCGCGACGCGCGCAAAGCCTACGCCGAAATGATCGTCGATCCGAACTACGCCGCGCCACTGCGATGGGATGCCATCGACGCATCTGTGTTCGACGCGCTGCTGTTGCCGGGCGGACATCGTGCGCGCGGCATGCGTGAGTACCTCGAAAGCAAAATTCTGCAACGCCATGTCGCCAGCTTTTTCGATAAAGAAAAGCCGGTGGCGGCCATCTGTCATGGCGTGCTGTTGGCAGCGCGCAGCATTTCCAAACATACGGGCCGCTCGGTTCTTTGGGGCTATCAGACGACCGCCTTGACCTGGGCATTCGAAAACAGCGCGTGGTCGGTCGCGCGCGTCACGCGGTTCTGGGATCCGAACTATTACCGGACTTATCCGGAGCAGAACGGGCAACCGAAGGGTTTTATGTCGGTACAGCAGGAAGTGACGCGCGCGCTCGCCCGCGCGGAGGATTTTCGCGATGTTCCCAAGACTGATCCGAACTATCGCCGAAAGACCTCCGGCCTGGCACGTGATTCGATGGACGATGAGACGCCGGCCTTTGTCGTCCGAGATCGCAATTATGTTTCGGCAAGATGGCCGGGCGATGCCCACACCTTCGCGAAAACTTTGGCGGGTATGCTTAAGTAGCCAAGTTCACCATCGCGCCATTGACATGAAATGCCGAAATAATCCGCCAAGACTGGCACGTCGATGGTGGCGGCGAACACGTGCTTGTGCGTCGCCCGGTCGATTGGAAACTCCCGAGCGGGCCGGCCCGATCGCCTCAAACTGCGCCCTCTGCTCGTCAGTCAGCTGTGCATAGAAGTCGTCCAACGCCGCCCGTACCGTCTTGACCGCCTGCAGCATGCTATCGAGCCGGATGGCGACCGCTTCCAGCCGTGCCGGCGGCGTGATCGGTTCCGCAGTCGGGCATGAACTCTTGAGCAGGTCCGCCGCCTTTGCGCTGGCCTGCTGGAGCGCTGCAAGACTGGCGCGTTGCGCTTCGGTGGAACGAATCTTCGCTTCGATCTCGGCAGTTGGCCAGTCCGTGACCCCGGGTTGCGCAGCCCCGCAGCTTTGCGCGAGCGAGCGGTTTGTGTTTCGCGCGGCTTCGCGTCGACGCTGATCCTGGACGAGCGCGTTCAGCTGGGCTCTCTGTTCATCGTTCAGGAGATCGTAAAACTTCTGCAGCGCCGGATGAACCGTCTGGACGGCGGCAATCATCGCCTCGATCCGCTCTTGCATGGATGCGAGCCGCTCGGGCGCCGTCAACGGTATCTTTGTCGGACAGGCGGCTTTAATGTCCTGCGCCGCTTTCACGTTGGCGTTGGCGAGATCATCCAGAGCTGCACGCTGGGCGTCATTGACCTGAAGCGACTGCTGGATTTGATCTATCGGGAGGCCTGCGATGTCGCGGCTGTCATCACCGCACAGCTGCGCCAACTGGTTGGGCACCGCAGTCCGGCCGCCGGACGTCTGCCCAACGTAAACCCGAGAACCGCCGCCGCCTGGTGGGAAATAGGCTACGAGGTCATCATAGCCGTAGGGATAGAACAAACCCGCATAAATGTCATAGTAGCCGTAATCCCAGAAGAAGGGATCGTAGCCGTAACCCCACAACGCGTAGTCATAAATGTCGTAATAGGCGAACGGCCAGAATAACGGGCCGACCCAGCCGAAACCGCCGTGGGCGTGCCGCCACCATGCGTTTCTGCCGCTGCGGCCGCCAAGCCATCCCGCCGTGGCCGCGGTTGCGGCGATTTGGGCCCTGGTATTCGGATTGTGGAGCGCGGTTCTGTTGCGCAATGCACCAGCCACGGAGCGTGAGTTCAGCGCGTTCTGCACGGCGGCTGACCTTAGGGTTGCGCTCCGATTTTGGCTCAAGGCTGCATTTCGGCTAAGCGTAGCGCCTCGATTTGCGTTCAACGCTGCCGCGCGGCTGGCGGCCCGGCTCGAAGCGCCGTGGACCGCAAACGAGCGTTGACTGCGGAAACTGGGTCGCGCGGCAAACCGCGATGCCCCGGACCTGCCGATGCGAGCACCACCGAAATGGGCTCCGCCGATACGCGCCCCGCCGAAATGGGCGCCGCCGATGCGGGCGCCACCGAAATGCGCGCCGCCAATGCGCGCGCCGCCGAAATGCCCGCCACCGCCGACGTGTGCACCGCCGCCATGCCCTCCGCCCCCATGGCCTCCGCCCCCATGGCCTCCGCCTCCGCCGCCATGCCCTCCGCCTCCACCGCCCTTTGCGTAAGCAGCGCCGGCCAGAGCAGTCGCTAGAACGATAACGGCACAGAATTTGATTTTTGACATGGCCCTCGGCCTCCCCCCCGCGAGTCATCAACAGAGTAGTCCACCGACAGATGCTCGCGCGCCTATAACCCGTGTCCGCCGCTAAAGTTCCCAAGGCTCGGGGTCGAGCGACAAGGCATTTTCTTCCGGATTTGCCGATCAACGTCGGACGGCGAGTATCAAACTGAGGCGCAGGCTCCGAAGCTGAGTTCCCGAACCGTCTGCCCAACTCTTTTCAGAATCGTAATGACAGCGTCGTGAAATCGGTCTTAAATAATTTGGGGCAGGCAGGTTGGAGGCGAGAAATGGAAGACCTCGTTCGCTACCGGGCAATGGAGTCTTTGTGCCGTCAGAGCGCGGTGTTTCGTCCCCTGGAGAGCTGGCGACTGCTTGCTGAAGCAGAGATGTGGCACCACAAAGCGCTGGAAGAAATCACGACCCGCTCGACCGAATGCAATGACGCCCCGCCGGCCGGCGCACTCGCTCATACAGCCTCGCTTTGCAATGCATCCGATGGAAGCCGATTGCGGGCGGGTTGAGACTTTTTTCCAAAAGCCGTCGACCTCGGCGGCTCGATCGCCCTGAAAAGCGGTGGAACCCGGCTTTCCCTTTCGGAATTGTCATGATCGATCATCCGAAAAGAATGGCCATGAGCTCGAAACCAATCGCACTTGCAGCAGCGCTGGCGCTGTGCGGCTCCTTCGCATATGCACAGAGCGGAGCGCCAAGCGGCGCGGGGTCCACGACCGGTGATCCGGCGGCAAGTTCTGCCAACCCCAGTTCGTCGCCGACGACGGGCAGTTCCATGACCCCGACCCGGAGCGGAAGCGGCGCGTCCACGTCAGGCGGCAGCGACGCTACCGGCGACCAGGGCAGGGACAAGATGCCCGATAGCAGTCAAGGTGTGAGGCCCTACGACCAGCAGAACAAACCAGACAGGAAGTGAGGCCCTATTTCGCGGCCCGGTCGCAGGCAGCCGCGGCTCCCTCACACGACCTCATGCTTGCGCAGGTCGCGGGCATGATCGAAGCGGCTGGCTTGCAGATCGGCCCCGGTGGCCGCGATTTCGGGAAGTGCTGCCTCCGCCAGAATCTCGGCGGTAATATCGTCGACCACAACGTCGGCGATTTCATGAATGAAGCTGATGTTCTTGTACTCGCCGGAGGCGACGCGCGCGATGACTTCGCGCCGGGTGATTTCGGGATCGACGATGGCCTCGCGCCCGCGCCGTCCATAGTCGATCATGACCACGAAATATTGCATAAGGGGTGCTCTCCGCCTCTCCAGCGAGGCTGGTCTCGGGGCCACCATTATTTCTGAAAATCAGAAATTAGTCAACCCTTAAATTCTGATAATCAGAAAACAGGCTTGCCCCCGTGAAATACCGGCCGAGTGGCGGCGAGAATCACGCGGGCGCCACTCGATGCGAGGGTCCCGCTTTATTTTTCTTGGGCGCGCCCGACATGGGATTTTGCCGCCTTGCGTGCCCGGCCGGC
>WNGI01012287.1_pt1 | contig 12358 bp, 7 predicted proteins | sample 5400621 | NCBI WGS metagenome assembly WNGI01 (sample SAMN13153374, study PRJNA577476) | soil metagenome | isolation source: 20 cm soil or saprolite under Garry oak tree replicate 1 | place: USA:California | collected 2016-06-15 | reverse complement strand
CGGGTAGGGTTGGGACGCTTGCGTCGCCCTGTGGACTGTGGCTATAAATGTTCTCATTTGACTATCTCTACCTGTCTTAGCAGTCTTTGTACAACTTCAATAAGAGCTGTATCGCTGGGGATCATCGCATATGTCATTGCTTGAGCGTGAGCAAATGAAGCCAATTCCTGCGTAAACATAAGAAGTCGTTGCTGGTATGCTTGTAGTACAGCAGGTGTGCCACTTATCTCAACGTTGCCAGAACCCTCACTATCACGTAGGTGCCAGTCGCCTTGTAAATCTGGCTCAATCTCATCTGGGGCCAGAATTTGCAACAACGCAACTTCTTGACGTAACTGGCGTACGGAGCGTAGCCCGATCTGATAACCTCCTTGTGCCAGAAAGTCTGAGATCACGATAGTGAGTCCTGGGCTTTTCACTACTCTACCAAGATCATAGAGCGCATGATTTAAGTCGGTTGGGCCGGAATCTGGTAGGTGACTTAGAAAATCACCAATCGTCCATATAGCATGTTTGCCGCTACCAACGCGACGGTAGGCTGCTAGTCGATCGGTGAGCGCTCCGACTATGACCCCATCTTCACATTTTAGTGCAACGTATGATAATGCAGCAGCTATAGAAGAAGCTAGCGAAGCTTTTGAAGGCTTGCCGTGCTGCATCGAGTTGGAGCAGTCAAGTAATATTGTTACTGTCAGGTTTTCCTCGGCTTCAAAGACACGCAGAAAGAGCCTTTCCAGCCGCGCATATGCTTTCCAATCGATACGGCGAAAGTCATCGCCTGGAGTGTAGCGACGATAGTCTGCAAACTCCATTGATGTGCCAGCCAGAGGTGATCGCCGCCGACCTGGTCGCCCGGTCGCCATTGATTTGCGCGTGATAAGTGCCAGTGTATCCAGGCGTTGTAAGGTACTGGCGTCAAGAGGAAAGCGTGCTAAACTACTTTCGTTAGCCATCCAAGTCTCCTCGCTTCGCTCGCCCCTCGATAAATCGAGGGTCTACATTTACTTCCGTTATGATGTTGAGGTTTCTTCAACAATTGTTTCGATCAAATCCTCCGCTATTACCCCATCGGCTAAGCCATCGAAGTTGAGGATAATACGGTGACGAAGCGAGGGAAAAGCAACGTTTTGCAGATCTTCCAGCGAAACGTTGTAGCGACCTTCTAGAAGAGCGCGAACTTTACCTGTCATAATGAGTGCTTGCAAGCCGCGGGGGCTGGCTCCATATCGAACGTATTTGCGAACAGAATCTGGCGCATCCTCCTGAGCTGGATGAGTTGCCAACAATAGGCGTACCGCATACTCTTTTACATGCGTAGCAACTGGAACAGCTCGAGCGGTCTTTATTAAGTGCATCAATTGTTCGCCAGAAGCAACCTGTTTGGCCTGGAGTGTTTGCGTTCCAACAGTTGTATCGATAATCTGCATCAAATCCTTTGCTTTCGGGAAACTTACGAGAACTTTGAGTAAGAAACGATCAAGCTGGGCTTCAGGTAAAGGATATGTACCCTCCATTTCCAGTGGATTCTGGGTCCCCAGCACAAAAAATGGCCTTGGTAATGGGCGGGTTGCATCTCCTACACTGACAGTGTGCTCTTGCATGCCCTCAAGGAGAGCTGATTGCGTTTTAGGCGTTGCCCGGTTTATCTCGTCAGCCAATACAATATTAGCGAAGATAGGACCCGGTTGAAAACTGAAGACACGCCTACTTCCCGCTGATTGGTGGTCTGATTGTTCAGTGACAATAGTCGTTCCTACAATATCTGCAGGCATCAAATCAGGTGTAAATTGAATACGCGCGAATTTCAGTTCAAGTGCATCTGAAAGGGTACGTACGAGCAAAGTTTTGCCAAGACCAGGTACTCCTTCAAGCAGCACATGGCCACCGGCGAAAAGGGCCAGGAGTAATTCTCTGATAACTCGTTCCTGTCCGACAACTATTGAACAGAGTTCACTTTCCAACTGCAGAGCGATATGCATAAACATCTCGATATCGGCCTCGCCTGGTTGCTCTGTTTCTGCCTTGCTCTCCGTAATTGAGACATCACTAGCAATTTGCTGGTTGAGTTCTTCAAGCTGTATTTCGTTTGATGTCTCGACTCCGATTTGTGGTGAAGTGCTTTCACTCTTATGTGCCATATTATTATACTTCCTTTCATTCAGATGAGTGCGTAGCAGCGTTTCTGAATGCAGTTAAATATTATTGTCGCCCTTCTAACGAGTTGAAGTAATCTTGAATAAGATTTTTCAAATCAGGAGGAATATTACTATCTTGAATGGCATCGTGGGCCATTTGCGAATACTGAGCAATAACCTGTGAGTATGGTACAGGATTCCCGGATTGAACTGTGCCAGTACTGCCATCGGCGCTGATATTGCTTGTGCCAGAGCCAACCTGTCCTGGGACGAATATCTGTTCATTTTTGCCGGAATTATTATGCGGATTGTTCTGTTCACTCTGACCGCCAATGCTTTGTCCCTGGCCGGGAGCGTTAGTTTGTCCTGGATTCTGCCCCTGGCCAGGCGTTTGGGTTTGGCTAGCATTTTGACCGTTGCTGTTGTCTGTTGATGATGCAAGCGCATTCGCAGCGTTTTGAAGGGATTGTGAAGCTTGATTGATACTATCATTAGTAGCCTTGTTCGCGCTATTTTGACTCGCAGCGGACTCTAGAGTTTTTGTTGCGTCCGAAACCTCGTTGGGATTACCGTCAGCGACAGCTTTTGCGAGCTGATGTAAAGCAGAACTAAGCTGAGGGTTATTCTGACCCTGGTTAGCCGCACGCTCGATCTGTTGTGCGAGTTGCGCACGCTGGGCAGAAGTCATATTAGCTATTTGAGAAGCAAAATTCTGCAAAGAACTATTCAGGGCTTTACTATCCCCCGAAGCAAGTGCCTTGCCTGTATTGCTCAAATGAACATTGGAGCTATTTTGTAGTGAAGAACTGGCATTTGCGTATGCCTGCGCTTTTTGACTTGCCTGGGGGTCACGCAATTGGTTGAGTTGTGACTGTGCTTGAGCAAGACTTTGTTGGGCTTGTTCCTGATTACTGGACTGTTGCAAACGGGCTAAGGCATCACGTAGGATTTTATCGATGAAGGCACGTTCTTGTGGTGAAATTGCTGTCTGGTTATCAATCACCGATCGTGTTTGATTGATAGCAGCAATCTGTCTGTTAAGACGAGCCTGGAGAGCTGCTTGCTGTTGAAGTAGTCTATTCATTGGATTGGGTATCAGTATGAGCACAGCAATAGCAATTGTAGCAATACCGAATGTCAGTAGTCTAACTCGTCCCGGCCACAGAGAAATCGTAACTGGGGGTGTATGTTTGCTCAATTGCCGAAGCGCGTCACGACGTTGCAAAACTGATATGGGTGCGCAGTCATCGCGAAGTTCCCAGGCTGTAGTTATGCGATCATGTAATGCGAGTTGTGTATCAATGTAGTGGGCGCTGCGCGCAAATGAGGGACGATACCACAAGGCTGCCCCGATTAAGCAGAGCAAGCATCCAATCGTGATTCCAACAGCCCAGTACCAGGCAGTTGCCCAGGGAATGAAGCGCGAAATGAGCAACAGAAAGCATACACATATCATGCTTACGATTATTCCATATTCTGTCCAACGCAGTATCTGTTGTATCCATAACCTTCTGCGCCATGGGTGTAGGCTTTCGATGAATCTTTCACCTTCATTATCTTCATGCGCTATTGTTGCGTGGCGCGAGGGTGCATTGGCTACCATAATTCTCTAACCTTTCAATTCGTCTTGCCTGACCATACATTGTCGTTGACAAGGCGGGTTAGCACTAAGACTGCACAGATTTCTTGCCCAGGTTTCGAAACCTGGGAAGAACCCGGCCAACTGGGTCAGGCTTAACGAATACAATACTAAGAAGGAATAGTATTATAGCTACCACTAGACTCACCAGCGTAAAGGCTACCCAGGGAGCAAGGTGTAGGCGAAATAAGTAAAAGTTACCTGCTCCACCTTTCCCACTGCTCACTGCACTATTGAGCGCTGAAATTGGATTCCAGGCATTCAACCACTGAATCCATATATACCAGCGAGAATTACTGGGCAAAGAACTTCCTAGAGTGAGAATAGATACAACAGGATAAGCGAATAACCAGAAAGTACAAAAAGTGTATGCTGCGGCAGTTGAAGCTGTAGGGCGATGTACAAGAGTAGAGCAAAATAGGCTGAATGTGCCTGCAACTATTGCGGTCATAATGAATATAACCAGCGTGCTGAGAACTTGTAATGGAGAGACACCACCAAAAAAGAAAACGAGGCTGAATAGTGGAATAGAGGCGGCGATCAGTAATAACACATTAACCAACCCCGCGATTAATTTGCCTGCAAGTAGTGAGAAAGCAGAAAGTTTAGAGCATAAAAGCAGGTCGAAGGTTTGTCGTTCCTTCTAAGCAGAAAGTTTAGAGCATAAAAGCAGGTCGAAGGTTTGTCGTTCCTTCTCACCATTGATGGCAGTAGCGGTAAATGCTGGTGCGATAAACACGATCAAAAAGAGCTGTATGAACGACAGTAAGGCGTAGAGTTGCGCTCCAATCTGACTAAGCAGGTAACCCTGATAGCCACCACTGAATGCATTAGCTCGCTGGAGGAAGCCGAAACCGATTAAACCCATTACCAGCAAGTAAATAATAATGAGCCAGACGAAACGCTCACGGCGCAGGCGCAGGCGCAGTTCTTTGGTGAGTAAAGCTGTAAAAGTCATATAGCGCTTGCTCCTTCCGTAATGCTCATATACACTTCTTCCAGCCGTTCAACGGCTCTGCGCGGTGCGAAGGATACAACAGGTATATCATGCGCTATGAGTTCGGCCAGGATGTGACGTAGCGCTTGATTGTTGCCGCTGAATTCGGCATGAATTACCTCACCATCATCATTCTCATTGAGTACATTACTAATTTCTGACATTTCTTTGAGCAACTGCTTTGCATCATTTGCACGTTCGAGTACACGTACTTCAATCTGATTTCCACCACCAAGGCTATGGGTAACCTGTTCAACATTACCCGCCAGGACTAGTTGTCCTGCTCGAATAATGGCGATATCAGTACACATCTCAGCCAGTTCAAGCAGAATATGCGAACTGATGATAATGGTTTTGCCCATACCTTGCAGGGTTAGCAGCAACTCACGAAACTCCACTCTGGCTCGTGGATCAAGTCCCGAGGCTGGTTCATCAAGCAATAGGACGTCTGGATCGTGTATTAGAGCGCGTGCCAGGCACAAACGCTGCTGCATGCCACGCGATAGAGTTTCAACGAGCGTATCCCGTTTTGAGGTAAGGTCAACCAACTCAAGCAGATCTGAAACGATCTTTGAGCGCCTGTGGCGTGAAATGCCATGAATACCTGCATAGAATTCAAGGTATTCTTCCGAGGTAAGGTCTGAGTAGACGCCAAAGAAGTCTGGCATATATCCGACTTTGCGCTGTACCATTGTTGGCGATTGGGTGACCTCTTCGTTACCAAACCAGACCTGGCCTGTGGTGGGAGGGATCAATGCACCTAGTATACGCAGGAGAGTGGTTTTACCTGCCCCGTTTGGACCGATCAGACCAAAGATTGCTCTTTGGGGTATCTCAAGACTGAAATCCTCTAGCGCGTGAACTGAGCGATAGCGTTTGTAAATATGCTGGATGTTGATCATAAGTTGCTATACATGCTCCCTGTACTTTTGCTAACTAGTCCCATACAATTGACCTGAAATAACTCCCTGCAGATTGATTATTGGCTTGCCGAAATCAAGCGAACTGAGTCTACTATCCATGTTGGTAAACTGTACTAGGACGCGCCCAGTAACGCTAATGTATACGCCTACATTGTTCGTAGTAAAGGTATTTTGATTCAATGAAATGATATCCCAGGAGTTGGTATGCCAGTTATATAGGCGAAATGGTGAAGAATTTGCGTCCGAAACTGGTCCAGGTTGAGCAAGCACATTGATATCAGGCGGTTCTGAAATGGTCAAGCCATTAACATGTGTGTTTGAGGATTCAGGTATCACATATTCAAAAGTCATACTACCGGTTGAGATTGTGTAGATACCGGGGAATCGGAGGTGCGCATTGGTGCTCGCAACATCAATCAATTGTCCTGCAATGAAGTTGGGAGGCAGGTTAAGGGATCCCGAAAGATTGATGCCGAATGGCGCTTGTATGAGTGCCTCGTGGAAACCAGCAGGATTAATATCGTTGATGGTCGCATTATTGGTTAGACCCTGCGAATTTTCTGCCCAGCCGATCAATGTAGCCGGAGAGCCGGAAACAAGCAGTGGATCAATCTCCCTTGTAGCTGTGAACTGCCAACCAGGAGTAGCTGTGATGCCTACAGAATTGCTAGATGTAGTTCCGCTGCTAAATGAGGGAGAATAAACACCTGGTAGTAAGGGTATGAGTGGATTGACTGATCCATTACAAAGGCCAGTACAAATGGGTGAGAAATTGAAAAGGCCTTCGCCATCGAGCGCATACAGAATTGCCAGGTGGCGTTGCCACGTGGTCTGAGGTTGCGCGGGCATCGCATCGTAGGTAGGTGAATTTGTGTTAGTAGCAATCAGGTCGGCCAGTGTTGAGCTAGGAGGAAGCGGAACGCTGCTCAACTTTAGTTGAACATGCTTTGTTTCTCCCGCGGCCAAATGCCCAAGGCTGAATGCATCATTCGGCATCAACAAAAAGCTATCACTGAGCGCATAACTAAATGTATTCGTCACAGTGCCCACGAGGGAGCCATTTTGGAGTGCAAGTTGAGAGACGAGACCTTTGTGTACTTGACGATCTTGTTCGGTGAGAAGGGTATGTAATGTCCAGATATTCACATCTTGCAGATTCGCATTTGTTCTGTTCTGTAGTGTCACAACCGTTGTATGTGCTCCCGTGATCGGGCCAGGGGATGCGGAGAAATTATCAGGTGATGGTTGAACCAGCGTATTGCCTGGGATTTGGACCTGATAATCACCCTCGTTAGGTACAAATACTCCCATATAGGTTGAAAGGTGGACAGATGCTCCATTCTGACTAAACTGAGCTATTGATATACTGTCGCTCAAAATAGAAGAACCTTTTTCAATATAGGCTAGTCCATAGCTTAGCAAAGAGAAAATAACTATACTGCTCAGTATGATGCGCCAACTCCAATAACGGCCTTTTAGTCGCTTTACAAGCAAGAAACGGCCAGGCCCAAGTATCAGTATATAGCAGAAGAGTAAGATGCCAAGCGTACGCCATGGAGGCGGAATAGTCGACGGGAGCAGTGATTGTAGGAAGCCGCTCATTCTGTTGGCCAAAATAGGTTGTACCTGTTGCGTGGAACTCCCAATACCTGGGGAGATACCGGAATGAGGAAGAAGCTGATCCCCCAGGCTACGCAAAAGAAGGCTGTTCCAGAGAAGACTGACCCCTTGCCATCCAAGAATGGGTTCGAGTGTGGGATCAAAAGCAAGGTAAACAATCGTACCCTGTTCCTGGTATGTTTGTACAATTAAAGGCGTTGTGGGAGATGCAAGAATGACTTCACTTTTGCCATCGTTCGCATGTGGTATTAACGTCGCTGCACTGATGGAAACAGGCGACTGGACGGTAGCAGGTATGTTATGTTGTCCGGAGCCCGACGCCGCTGATCCTCCTGGAGGCAAGAGAACTGTCCCTGCTGGTATTGTAGAGGAGCCATATACCTGGATGGGGGCAAGTCCCGCGGGTAATGAACCGAGTGTGCGATGCCATTCAGGACCGCCGACAAGAATGAGTGATCCTCCCAGGTTAATCCAATTTTGCAATGCGTTCAACTGAATTGCACTCAGGTTAGTTGTCGTGAAGTTATCCAGCACAATAATATTGAAATTCTTGAGCGCTGCTGCCGCCGTTGGCATTGTGTTTGCATTCAGGAACTCAAGTACGATTGATCCTGCCTGGTTGGGGAGAGGCAATGCGCTTAAAGAACTAAATCCCGAACTTTGATCGGAAAGGATTCCGATTAATACATCACCAGGCGTGAGTGGTACGAGAGGAGCTGTTTGGGACCCAACGTTGTGGCCGCTACTATCGAGCAACTTCACGGTCACATTTTGTACATCGAAATAAAGTGGTAGATACATGGTCACTTGCTTCTGGGTGCCGTTAGCAAGAGTAATGGAGATCTGATAGTTTGATGGAATACCCTGGTTACTGCTCAGCTGAAACTGCGGGGTAGGAGTGATCAGTGATAATGTTCCATTGAAATCAGGCCCATCGTTACGTAGTGTGATCTGCACAGGGACCCAATTGCCGTCGCGGTAGTGGGATTCAAATCCTGCTTTCACCTGAAACGTGGGTTCACCTGTACGTTCTTGAGCCAATACTTGTTTGGGAAAGGCAAAGTTTATCAAAGCAATCGCAAAGCAAATTGCGGCTAGAGCTATGATAGGCTTGTTTGATTGTCGCCACGATTGTCCGCTCGCCATACCTATTCTCTTTTAGTTGACAGCACTGTTCAGGCTCAATGAAGGTTTGCCAAAATAAAGTGCATCTTGAGAAGCATTCTGATTGATTACTTGTAACAACACACGTCCATCTGAACTAGTGTACGCTTTAATGTTTGTTGTTGTAAAGGAATTATTATTGAGTGTAATCGCATCCCAAGAATTAGTATTCCAATTATACAGTCGTGCTGACACCTGATTGATCGCGGTATTTTGCATAACAACGGGTGTGCTAATCGTCAAATTGTTCAGCTGCAAGTTTACGGCACCAGGTAAAGAGAATTCAAAAGTAATGCTGCCCGTGTTTATAGTATAAACACCTGGTGAAGTGGTTTGCACATCATTCCCCTGAGCATTAATTACCTGTCCGGTGATAAGACCAGGTGGAACGCTCGATGATGCAAATAAATCGATGTTGAGGGGTACCTGAACAAAATCGTCATGTATGCCACCCGAACTGGCGCCGTTGATTGTGATATCGCTGGTTTTATCTACTAGCTGATCAGTCCAGCCAATCAGTGTTGCTGGTGCTCCTGTTACTAGCAATGGATCATTACCATCGATTGGGTTCAGTTTCGGTGCTCCAAAAGGAGGAGTAATTATCGAATGCTTCCCGGCTATGGCAAAGGTACTGCACAGGCCTCCACAGTTAGAATAAGTAAAGCCTTCTCCGCTGAGAGCTGATAAGATTGCCAGGTGAAGTTGGATATCATTCTTCGGCTGTGAACCACGTGCGAAAGGAAAATAAGGCACAACTAAGTGATTAGCTTTTGCAATCTGGTCAGCGAGCGTAGAGCCAGAGCTAAGGGTCGAGCTGTGTAATGATTCGTTCACCCGCCTGGTTTGCCCCTCAGGAAGATTGCCAATATATGCAAAGCTGTGGTTCATCAGAATATACACATCGTTGAGATTTGTTCCTAATTTGTTTATCACAGTTCCCGATAGAGTGCCATTGTGTAGCGCCAGTTGGGAGAGCAGACCACCTTGTAGTTTTTGATCTGCCTCTGAAACAAAACGGTGAAGTGTCCATGGGCTAGTATGCTGCAGGTTGATGTTGGTTTCATTTTGTCCTACGGTAATACCAATACCCTCATCGTTATTTTGCACGTCAGGATCACCTTTAAAAATGGCATTTGTGATTGGCTGAGCGAGACTTTTCGCAAGTACATGAATCTGGAAATTCCCATCGTCTGGAATGAATGAGCTGAAAAAATTTGTGACATGGGCTGTATTGCCACCCTGATTGAGTTGTATGATAGAGATGCTATTGATAGTTGGTCTCTTTTGAATGTAAACAAGACCGTATGTGAGAAGCGAGAAGACTACAATACTACTTGCTATGATGCGCCAATTCCAATCGGCACGCTTCCGTCGATCTCCTTTTGCTTTATTAAGTACAAAGAAAAAGCGAATTGGTCCAATAACAATGATGTAGCCGAGTAATAAGATGACAAGAATCCAGGCTGGAAAAGGTGCGCCAGGCTGTAGAATTTGGAATAACCCACCGCGCAAAATCGATTGCCCCGGACCATTAGTATACGTGGGAGCGTTAGCTGGAAGAAGGGATTGGTCACCCAGGGTACGCAACAGTAGACCTTTCCACAAAGCGATAGTACCAACCCAGTCCATAAGGGGCGCTACTAGCGGATCGAAGGCGAGATAGCAGATGACTCCCTGACCTTGATATGCCTGCACTATGAGCGGATTGGACTCAGTTCCCAGAACAGTTTCAAAATTGGAGAATGCCTCCTGTCTTGTATCATTACCCCCTGGCAGTGTTGCAGCACTGATCGGTAAAGATTGCCGTAAAGTATCCGAAGCTGCTATTTGGTCAGCCTCTGCAATGGTTGGACTGCCGATAGGCAACATGTGGGTTCCTGCTGGCAGTAATCCTGTACCATGCACAACTACCGGTAATAGTTGAGGTGGAAGTGTACCAAGTGTGCGCTGCCAATCTGGGCCTCCAACCGCCATGAGGACACCACCACGGTTGATCCATGTTTGTAAGGCTGTTAACTGGGCGCGACTGAGAGTGCTTGTAGTAAAGTCATCAAGTACAATGACGTCAAAGTTGTCGAGAACCTCAGCCACATCTGGCATTGTGCTGGCGTTCAAAGTTGCCAATTCGACAGATCTGCCTGGATCTGGCAGTGAAACTTTGCTAAGGGAGCTAAACTCTGGACTTTCGGCTGTGTGATCCGAGAGTATACCGATGAGAAGAGAACCAGAGTGCAATGTGAAAAGTTTAGCTGCTTGAGTGGTAATGGCTTTGCCGTTATTGTCGCTTAGAGTAGCTACTATGCCTTGTGGTACCGCGGGTGTTTCGTATAAAGGAATATTAAAGTTGATTTGCTTTTGTGTTCCATGTGGCAAGACAACAGATGTCTGGTAACTCCAGGGCAATATACTACCAGCTACTACCGGCCTTGAAAAGCCTGCGTAAGTTGTAACTGAAAGTACACCTGTGAAATTTGAGCTTTCGTTGCTCAGCGTAACCTCTACTGGAGTCCAATAGTTGAGCCTGGAATCGTCCTCAAAACCTACTGCTATTTGCAGTGTGGGTAATACAACAGGTGAATTTTTTGTATAGGCTGATGCCTGAGCAGGAAAGAGGATGAAGAAGAGGATGAGGGATATAGATAGTATCAAGGGCGACCGCAAGGGTACGCCCCTACTATATACGGGCCTGGCAGGTTGATTCGTAGTATAGTAGGGGCGTACCCTTGCGGTCGCCCTCGGGGTGGGGTGTTCGCCCTGTGTTGCTCGCCTTTTGAGGTTGTCTTGTTGCATTCCTGATTTCATTCGCCAACAGATATATCTATAGATGGATAGGCAGTTTTTAATACGTTTGGCATGGTAATGGTTGGTAAGTTTTTATCATACCATACTTTACATGTACGTTCTGAAGGCGGTTACACTCACAAAACCTTTTATGAAGTTTAAGGCAGATGCGTCCCAGGCGCTTCCCCAATGATGCTCGCTAGTTGTTGGAACTGGTTGTAGGTCAGATCAGGTGTTGGTCCGCTCCACATTTTATTACTCAGCACTTGCATGGCGGGCTTGACTCGGGCATGTACATCAGCATCACTGACGACTTTTCCTAGCATGTCGTTCCATTCGGCGAACATGCCACCTAACAGGTGTGGGTCGTTGGAGCTTAGATCGAGGTTTGGGTGGTAAAAGCTAAAGATATTTGGCTCCCATTGCTCGTAGAGTAGTTTGGTATCAAGATAATCGTGGAAGTATCCGGCTTTTGGAACAATGTAGAGGATATTGTCATTCGCGTTGATGACTTGGAATCCTTGCTGTACCGTGGCTAAGGGATTTGCCCATCGATTGTCCCAGACATCGGTAACAATGTCGTTGTTTACCGCGACGCTACCTGTCATCCATGTGAGGGTCCCCCACATTCTTACAGACTTGCCTTTCACTTTGAGGTAAGCATCATATGTGTTGATAAATTGCCTGTACTGGTTTGCATTGCCTGTAGTGTATTCATCTGCGCCAATATCTACTCGAGGACTATCAAACCAGGGCAGAAACTCGTCCCAGATGGAATTCAAAAAGGTATAGGTTTTGGGGTTAGTCAGATCAAGAAATTCCTTCGAGTCTGTTTTACTTACAAGGTCTGGACGGTATTGGGTGAAGGCCATGTCATGTGCTGGTGCATCAATTTCTGGAGTGATGGTGACTGCATATTGCTTAGCTACGGCTTGTAGTTCGCGCATATCCTGTTGGGTGTAGGAGCCATCTTTGGCTGCCAAACCTTTGAAGCGAGGACTGTTGAGGCGGAATGCTGCGTATTTGTGCTTCCAATCGGGGCTTTTACCACCATCGATCTCGTTATCGTTCAAATGCAGGTGAAAGTCGTTCATTTTAT
>WNGI01004596.1_pt1 | contig 12359 bp, 8 predicted proteins | sample 5400621 | NCBI WGS metagenome assembly WNGI01 (sample SAMN13153374, study PRJNA577476) | soil metagenome | isolation source: 20 cm soil or saprolite under Garry oak tree replicate 1 | place: USA:California | collected 2016-06-15 | reverse complement strand
CCCGCCTGCAGCGCGATCTGCGTCGCCGTCCCGGCGGCGAGCGCGATCGGCCCCGACGTGACCGTTCTGAGCGTGCCCGACGCGAACGTCAGGGTGTAGCTCCCTGGGGGACCGCTGAGCGTGAGTCCGGTAAAGCGCGCCAGTCCGGTCGCGTCGGTCGTCGCGCCGGCGGACGCGAGCGACGCGCCGGCGGGCCCCGTGGCGATTGCCACCGTCACGCCGACCCCCTGGGTGGCGACTGGATTGCCGTTGGCGTCCTGCACCTGAACGGCGGGCTGCTGCGCGAACGGCATGCCGCTCTGCGCGGTGGCCGAGGGCGCGGTCGTGAGGGCGAGCTGCCCCGGCGCGGCGGCGGTGATGTTGAACGACGCGCTCGTCGCCACGGGGATCGTGCCGCTCGTCGCGGTCAGGGTGTACGTCCCCGCCTTGTTGACGCTCAGCCCCGGGAAGGTCGCCACACCGGCGACCGCCGCGTGCGTCGGGACGCCGGCGAGGATGGCCCCGGTCTGGTTCACGCCCAGCGCCACGGTGATGTTGCCGGTGAACTGGGTCGCCGTGTTACCGGACGCATCGCGCGCCGTCACCTGTACCGCCGGCGTGATCGGCGCGCCCGCAGCCGTGGCATTCGGCTGCACCGTGAACGCGAGCTGCGTCGCCGGTCCCGGCGTGATGTCGAACGACCCGCTCGCCGTGGTCAAACCGGCGCCGGTGGCCTGGAGCGTATAGCCCGTCCCCACCTTGTCGATGCTCAGGTCGGTGAACGTGGCCACGCCGTTCACAGCAGTGACCGTCGTATGGCCCGCGAGCGTCCCGCCGGCCAGGTTCACCCCCAGGGTCACCGTGATCGTGCCGCTGAAGCTCGTGACGGTGTTCCCCAGGGCGTCCTGCACGGCGACCTTCACCGCGGGTGTGATCGCCGCGCCAGCCGCGGTGGTCGCGGGCTGCACCGTGAAGACCACCTGACTCCCCGCCATCGCGACCTTGAAGTCGACCGCCGTCTCGGCGTTGCCGCCGAACGACGCCCAGGGCCCGGCCCGGCCGGTCTGATCCACCCCGCGCGCCTGCCAGTGATACGACACGTTGTCGGTGAGACCCGCGATGGTGGCGGTGGCGATCGTGCCGTTGGCCACCGCAGCCCCGGAGCCGTTCGGTACGCCGCTGAACGCCGTGCCGAGCGGGTCGACCTCGACCTCGAGCCGCACCACGTCGCTCGGGTTGGGGTCGGTGACGGTTGCCTTGAATACCGCCGAGCGGCTGCGCCCCGTGCCGCCCACCGGGATGGCGGTGACGCCGTCGCTCTGGAACTGCCCCAGCGCGGTGGGGGCGAGCGGCGGCCCTGGAATCGCGGTCGAGAAGTCGGCCGCCGTCTCGGCGTTCCCGCCGAACGACAGCCACGCGCTCGCCCGCCCCGTCTGGTCCAGGGTGCGGGCGCGCCAGTGATACGCGGTGTTGTCGGCGAGCCCGGTGAGCGTGACGGACGCGCGCTGTCCGCTCGACGCCCGATCACTCACCGCCGTGGGTGTGCCGGTGAACGCCGTGCCCACGGGCAGCGCCTCGACCTGGAGCCGCAGCGTATCGCCCACGTCCGGGTCGCTCACCGTGCCGCGCAGCACGACGCTCGGCTGATCGACGCTGCCGCCCAGCGCGACTGTCACGCCGTCGCCGGTGAGTTGCGCCAGGGCGTCCGGACCGGCGGGCGGGCGCGGCCGGGTGATGCTCAGCGTGAACAGGCCGGTCGCCGCCGCCGGCCCGCTCGTCGCCTCGACGGTGTACGAGCCCGCCGCGCGCAGCAGCTGATACAGCAGGCACGCGCCCGTGCCCGCCGCACACTGGTCGTTCTCCGCGAGCGGCGGCGCGTCGCCGCTGGTCGCGGTGTCGAGCACGACGTACCCATCGAGCGCCGGGGCGGACATGACGATCGAGACCGAGTCTCCGGCGCGCCCGGTAAAGCTGTACAGCTGCGCGAAACTTCCCGGCCGGTGCGGCGCCGCACAGCTCTGCGGGGTGAGTGAGTCACTGAGCTGCGCGTCGAGCGCGATCGCGGCGGCGACGCACGGATGCACGACGAACTCCACGGGCACCGCAGCCGGACTGCCGGCCGCGTTCCCGGCGGACACGATCACACTGTCGTTATAGGTGCCGGGAGCGAGTCCGGCGGGGTTGAGCTGGACGTGCAGCCACCCCGGCGTCGACCCGCCCCGCGGGTTGAACGACAGCCACGCGGAGCCGTGCGCGGCCGCGGCGCTCCACGACAGCGCGCCTCCCTCTCCAGCGTTCTTGAGCCCGACGGAATCGAGCTGCAGCGCCGCGCTGCCCGCCGCGGCGGCGAGCGTGAGCTTGGCGGGCGCCACGCCGAGCGTCGCGACCGGCGGGGGATTGTTGGTGATTTTATCGACGTGACACGTTGCTACGAGCAACAGCAGCAGGGCGCACCCCGCCACACTCGTCGCCCGCTGACAGGCGCTGAGTACACTGCTCGGTCTGCGGGTCTCCTGCGGCAGGGCCACGGGCTCCCGTGAGTGGCGCGTTCACGGCAAGTGTGGCAAAGCCCGTACCGGCTGTTTTCATGATGCGACGCCCTAACCCGTTGCGGCGACGCTATATCACCGGCGCATCACTTCGCGGTCTTCCCTTCCTGCTTCCCCGGTCTCATACCGGCCGGCCATCCGACCTCGGCTGGGGGGGGTTAGAGGAGGACCATAGAGAGGAAAGCGACGGCAGGGCGAATGGGCGGCACAGGACTCGAACCTGTGACCTCCGGTATGTGAGACCGGCGCTCTAACCAGCTGAGCTAGCCACCCGGGTGAGGCTGGAGAACAGTCAACAACCTGAGACGCACAGACGCACAGCGGTGAACAGTTCGAGTGAGTAGGTGAACTCCTGCTAACTGCCCCCTGTTCACCCCTGTGCGTCTGCTACCAAAACCCATAAACTGTCACCCAGCCTCAAGCGTGGGCCCTCCAGGATTTGAACCTGGGACCTACGGATTATGAGTCCGCTGCTCTAACCATCTGAGCTAAGGGCCCGAACGAATGCGGAATGTAGAATGCGGAATGCGGAATTGAAAGGGACGGTCGTGCACCGTAGGAATACATTCCGCATTCCACATTCCGCATTCCACATTTCTCCTCATGCGTAGGGTTCTCATCGTCTCCCCGACCTATCTCAACCCCGCCAACCGCGGCAAGCTCCGCGCGCTCGCCGCGCGCGATCTCGACGTCACCGTCGGCGTGCCGGAGCGCTCGCGCGAAGCCGGCCTCGGTCGCACCATCGAGGTAGGGTGGGAGCGCCAGAACGGCGTCGAGGTCTTCCCCATTCCGGTGCGCCACTGGGCCCACCCCGCCGAAGCGCGCTTCGGCAAGCGCGCGCTCATCTCGCTGCTGCGCGACAAGCGCCCCGACGTCATTCAGGTGGAGCAGGAGCCGACCACGCGCGGCTGCCAGCAGGTGGTGCGCGTGGCGCGCAAGCTCAAGCTCCCCGTGGTGCTGTTCACGCTCCAGAACGTGGACGTCTCCCTGCCGCTCTTCCCCCGCGTGCGCCGGCGCCGCGCGCTGCGGCGGCTCAAGGGCGCCATCGCGGGCAGCGGGGGAGCCGCGGCGCTGCTGCGGCGCGCGGTCCCCGACCTCCCCATCGCCGTCGTGCCCCAGCTCGGCGTCCAGGTGCCGCCCGAGCCCGAGCACGCACTGCACGAAGGGCTCGCGATCGGATACGTGGGCCGCTTGGTGCCGGAGAAGGGACTCGATACTTTGCTCCAGGCGCTCGCCGAAAACCGCGGCGGGCGGTGGTACCTGTGGGTGGTGGGCGACGGCCCGGATCGCGAGCGGCTCGAGCGCATGGCCAGCGAGCTGCGCCTGGCGGCGCGGATCCGCTGGACGGGCGCGCTACCGCCTGAGGAGATGACGCGCTTGTGGGCGGAGCTGGATGTGCTGGTGCAGCCGTCCCGGGAGCTCCCGGGGTGGGCCGAGCAGTCCGCCCACGCGGTGGCCGAGGCGATGGCGCACGAAGTGGCGGTCATCGGAACCGGCGCCGGCGCGACGCCGGAGGTGATCGGCGACGCCGGAGCGATCGTCCCGCCCGGCGATCCCGCCGCGATCGCCGGCGCGCTGCGGCGCCTCGCCGTCACCGAGGCGCGGCGCCCGCTGGCGCAGGCGGGCCGGGCGCGCGTGATGCAACTGTTCAGTGACGACGCGGTGGCGGAGCGGACGGTCGCGTTTTGGAAAGAGGTGATCGGCCCGCGGTGACCCGAGTCCTCCTCGTCCCCGACTTGCCCCTCGAGCGCTGGCCCTCGATGGACCGCTACGCCCACCGGCTGTACGACTGGCTGGAGAGCACCGATCCCGGGTTCGAGGTGCGGCTCGCCGCCCAGATCGGCGCGTTGACGCGCGAGACCAAGGACGGACGCCGCTCCGGCGGCTATCCACGCTGGTGGGCCCAGGACGTGGACCCCACCAGTCTCGTCCTGCCCGGCCCGTTGCGAGACCCGCAGCGCTACGTGGCGCGCTACTTCTTCTATCCGTGGTGGCTCAAGCGCGACGCCAAGCGCGCGCGCCTGGTGCACATCCTCGATCACAGTTACGCGCACATGGTCACGCGCGTGCACCGCCGGCCGGTGGTGGTGACCGTACACGACCTGATGCCCGTGATCATCCTGCGCTCGCCCACCGACGGCTGGCGCGAGGGGATCCGCAACCGCTTCCTGCGCCAGACGCTCAAGGCGCTGCGCCTGGCGCAGTCCTACATCGTGGGCACCGAGTGGCTGAAGCACGAGCTCGCGACCTGGCTGGGGGACGACCGGCGTATCAGCGTGGTGCCGTTTGGCGTGGACCGCTCGTTCTTCTCCGAGGCGTCCGGGGCGCGGGCGCGCGGCCGCGCCGACTGGCGCATCCCGGAGGAGGCGTTCGTGGTGCTGCACGTGGGGAGCACGGTGGAGCGGAAGAACGTGCCCCTCGTGATCCAGACCGTGGCGCGGCTCCGCAACGAGGCCGACGCCTATCTGTTGCAGGTGGGGGGGCGCTTCACCGGCGACCAGGAGCAGCTGATCGAACGGCTGGCGCTGCGTCGCTTCGTGCGCACCGCTCCGTTCGCCGACGAGACCACGCTGCGGCGCGCGTACCGCGCCGCCGACGTGCTGCTGTTCCCTTCCCTCTATGAAGGATTCGGGTATCCGGTGATCGAGGCGTTCGCCTCGGGGCTGCCGGTGGTGACCTCCGGCGCGGGCGGGCTCAAGGAAGTGGGCGGCGACGCGATCGTCGTGGTCGAAGGACGGGACCCCGCGGGGTACGTGCAGGCGCTCGAGGGGCTGTCGGACGATCCGGCCCGCATGGAGCTGTTGATCGCGCGGGGGCGGGTCCGGGCCCGGGAGTTCTCCTGGCAAAAGACGGCGGAGCGGACCGCGGAGGTGTATCGCAAGCTGCTGTAACTGCTGCGCCCGCCTTGTTTTCCCCACGACACACCTGTTGCCCCCTTTCAGCAGAGCACGGCCCCACCGGCGTGAGCCCCATCACAAACGCAAGCGCGCATACCGGTCGCGGACGCGGTGCGCAGTTTGCGGCGTTCGGCACAGCCGTGAGGACGCTCCGCCTTCTGGCGCTCGCCACCGTCATCGTTGCAGGCTGCCGGCTCGATAAGCTGCTGAACTCCGCCGGCCCGCCACCGCCCCCGACTGCCTACGGTGCCGCCGGGTTGGCCTTCACGGCGCAGCCGGAAAGCGCCCGCGCCGGCCAACGGATCGCTCCCGTCCAGGTCACCGTGCGCGACTCCGCGGACGCGCCCGCCACCAAGTTCACCGGCCTGGTCACCGTCACCCTCGATCACAGTCCGGGCGGCGCGTCGCTCAACGGTCGCAGAACCGTACCGGCGGTGAACGGCGTGGCGACGTTCACCGACCTGCACATCGACCGGTCGGGCAGCGGGTACGCCCTCGCCGCCGCGGTGGACGGGCTCCCGGCGGCCACCAGCGCGGCGTTCGACGTCGTGCCGGGACCACCCACCCAGCTCGGCTTCGCCGCACAGCCGAGCGACGTGATGACCGACAGCGTGATCCGGCCGCCGGTGGTCGTGACGGCGTTCGACGCGTTCGGCAACCCTGTCCCCGGGTTCAGCGCGGCGGTCCACATGGCGCTCGACCGCGACGGCAGTCTACTGAGAAACGCCAAGCTCAGCGGTGACACGACCCAATCGGCGCAGAGCGGGCTGGCGAGATTCGGCAGCCTGAGCGTCGATCAGGTCGGCAATGGCTACACGCTGCTCGCCACGAGCGCCGGTTTGAGCGACGCGACGAGCGGTGCGTTCAACGTGACGCTCGCGCCGCCGCCTCCGCCGCCACCACCACCGCCGCCACCGCCGCCTCCTCCGACCAACCAGCCGCCGGTGGCCGCGTTCTCGTGGGGCTGCAGCGCACTGGCGTGCAACTTCACGAGTACCAGCAGCGATCCCGATGGCACAATCAGCGCCCAGAGCTGGGACTTTGGGGATGGCGGGACCGCGACGGCCCAGAACCCGTCGCACACGTACGGTGCCAGCGGCACCTACACTGTGAAGCTCACCGTCGCCGACAACCAGAACGCGACGGCGTCAGTGTCCCACCCCGTCGGTGTCAACGCGCCTCCTCCGCCGCCACCGCCGCCACCACCACCACCGCCGCCGCCGCCGCCGCCGCCACCGCCACCACCCCCTCCGCCCACGTCGGCGACGCATGTGGTGTTCATTCAGCAGCCCACGAGCACCCCTGCGGGTGCGCCCATCTCACCGCCCGTCACGGTGGAGGCTCGCAATGACGCCGGCGCCGTCGTCACGAGCTTCACCGGGCTCATTACCGTCACGATCGGCGCCAACCCGGGCGGTGGCACGCTGACGGGCGGCCAGGCGAACGCCGTGAACGGGGTGGCGACGTTCGCCGACCTGCGCATCGACAAGCCGGCGGGCCCCTACAACCTGCGCGCCTCCAGCCCCGGATTGGGCGGGGCCACGAGCGAGGCGTTCAACATCACCGTGCCTCCGCCGCCACCCCCCGGGCCGACGCACGTGGTGTTCACTCGACAGCCCAGCAACACGCCGGTGGGCGCGGCCATGTCACCGCCGGTCTTGGTCGAGGCGCGCAACGACGCCGGCGCCGTCGTCACCAGTTTCACCGGAGTCATCACGCTCACAATCGGTGCCAACCCGGGGGGCGGGACGCTCACTGGTGGGCAGGTGAACGCGGTGAATGGTGTGGCGACGTTCACCAACGTGCGCATCGACAAGGCGGCAGGCCCCTACAACCTGCTTGCCTCCAGCCCCGGTATGAACGGCGCCACGAGCGACGCGTTCAACATCACGCCGTAAGCCGTCGCCGCACCGCTAGCGCGACGGGGCCAGGTCGATTCTGCCGAGCCGTTGCGTCCCCGAGAGCGCGAGCCACAGCCGCGCGCGCGTCGAATCGACCGCCATGTTCCGCACGACCGAGCCCGCCGTGGGGATCGCCACCGTTTCCGCGCGCTCGCTGGCGGGATCGAACGCCACGATCTCGTTCTTCCCTGATTCGTTATACCAGATGCGCCCGTCAGTGCCGACCGCGATGCCGTACGGCTGGCTGTCGCCGCCGCCGGGGCACGGAAACTCGCGCACCTGCGCGGTCGCCGGATCGAGCCGGCCCAGCTGGCCGCGCGCGTAGTCCGAGTACCACACGATGCCGTGGGCGTCGACCGCGAGGCGGCGCGGCCGCGCGGCGGGATCGGGGAGCGGGTACTCGCGCAGGCTTCCGTCTCGGGCGGTGATGCGCCCGATCTTGTTGGTGCCGAACAGCGCCATCCAGATGGTGCCGCTCGGGCCCGCCACGAGCCCGTACGGCCGCGCGCCCGGCGTCGGAACCGGGAACAACTTCGCCTCGCCCGTCCCCGGGTCGAGCGACCCGTACAGGTTGGCCCCCTGGGCGGTGAACCAGATGGCCCGATCGTAGTACAGCGGCGTGTGGGGATCGCGCGCCGCAGCCGGGAGCACATACTCTTTGATCGTGCCATTCGCCGGATCGAGGCGGCCGAGCCGCGCCTTGAAGTTCGCCGTGTACCACACGCCGCCGTCGGGAGCCACGATGATGCCGTGCGGCCCCGAGGCCTGGGTCGGCGTGGCGTAGTCGGTGACCTGTCCCGTCGCGGGGTCGAGCCGACCGATGTAGCTGTTGGCCTGGTCGGTGTACCACACGATCCCGTCGCGCCCCACCGCCGGATCGTGCGGGAACGCGCGGGGACGCGGCAGGAGATACTCGACCACGGTGGCGGCGGCACGGGAGGGAGCCGGCACGGGACCGGCGGCGAGTTGGCACAGCGCGACGATCAGCACGGGGGTCTCCTTGAAAACTTGAAAAAAAAGAGCGGGAGGCCGGATTTGCACCGGCACCTGGTGGTAGGACGCCACCTGCTCTGCAATTGAGCTACTCCCGCGAACCACCCGCACGTGCAAAGAGCGTTCCCAAGATGCCGGTGTGTGGCGCCCGCCCGACAGCCGTGGCGCTCGACTCCCCCAGGCCTAGGATCCTGCTCGAGCGACGCGTGCCGCCTCGCGCAGTTGCGCCGCGAGCGGGGCCAGCTTGCCGATGCAGAGACCCGCCAGCTGCTCCAGCTCGCTCGCGAGACCGGCCACGGGGGGCGCCGGGTCGATGGTGCGCAACTGCTTGAGAATCGTGACCAGGCCGAAATAGACGCCGTTCGACTCGCTCGTCTGGGGGTGACCCTGCTGCTCCAGCGTGGCGAGGATCGTCTTCGCCTGATCTCTCGCCTGCGACACGGCCCGAATCAGCTCTTCGCGCGGATTGGTCGCCATGACCATCCATTCTATCACCAAATCGAGCGTTCGGCCCCCCCGGCCGGGCGCCGGGGTACAACCCGCTGATGGGTTTCGCCCGTTCCATTCCCCTCCTGCCGCTCGCCGCCCTTGGCTTGGCGGGGTGTGCCAGCACGCGCGCCGCGTCCACCCCCACGCTCAGGGCCGTCGCGCCGGCCACGGGTCGCACCGGGGCGCTCACCGCGGACGAGCGGGTGCGGCACGTGCTCAACCGCCTGGCGTTCGGTCCCCGGCCAGGGGACGAGGCAGCGGTCCGCTCGATCGGAGTGGATCGCTGGATCGCCCGCCAGCTCGAGCCCGACTCGATCGATGATGGCGACGGCGACTCCGTGCTGGCGCGCTTCCCCACGATGTCGCTCGCGCTCGCCGACGCGGCGCACATCTACGCGCGCCCTGCCGCGCTGCGCGCCGCGCCGCGCGCCGCGTCGACCCCGCCGCTCCCCATGACGCCCTGTGCCGATCGGTTCGCCACGGCCGTGGAACACCTCGAGGCCAGGAACGACTCACTCGTCCTGAGCCAGGCGGAACGCGCCGCGAGCCGGTTGCTCACGGATCTCCAGGCGACCAAGCTGGCGCGCGCGGTGGTGAGCCGGCGACAGCTGCAAGAGGTCATGGTCGACTTCTGGGAGAATCACTTCTCGGTGTATTCGGGCAAGGGCCCGGAGCGCTACCTGCTGCTGCCGTTCGACCGGGACGTGATCCGCCCTCACGCCCTGGGGCATTTCCGCGACCTGCTCGGCGCCGTGGCGCGCAGTCCCGCCATGCTCTACTACCTGGACAATTGGCAGAGTGCGGCGGAGCCCGAGCGACCCACGCTGGCTCAGCGCGGCCGCGGCGGGCGTCGCGGCATCAACGAAAACTTCGGCCGCGAGCTGCTCGAGCTGCACACCGTGGGCGTGGATGGCGGCTACACGCAGCAGGACGTGATCGAGGTGGCGCGCGCCTTCACCGGTTGGACCATCGAGGATCCGGAGCGGGTCGGTCACTTCGTGTTCCGCCCCGAGCTGCACGATGCGGGCCCCAAGCTCATCCTGGGCGACTCCTTGCCGGCCGGGCGCGGCGTGGAGGACGGCGAGGCGGTGCTCACCCTCCTGGCGCAGCACCCCGCCACCGCGCGCTTCATCGCGACCAAGCTGGTGCGCCGCTTCGTGAGCGATACGCCGCCCGGAGGCCTGGTGCAGCGCGCCGCCCGCGCGTTCCGCGACACGGACGGCGACATCCGGGAGGTGCTGCGCGTGATTCTCTCCTCGCGCGAGTTCTACTCCCGCGCCGCGTACCGCGCCAAGATCAAGTCGCCGTTCGAGCTGGTAGCGAGCGCGTTGCGGGGGCTCGGGGCCGCCGCGGACACCACCCCGCGTACCGCCCAACTTGTAGCGCAGCTGGGCGAGCCGCTGTACGGGCACGACGCGCCGAACGGCTATCCCGAGACCGGGCGCCCATGGCTCGGCGCGGGCGCCGTGCTGGGCCGGATCAACCTGGGGCTGGCGCTGGCGGCGGGTCAGGTGCCGGGCGTCGCCGTGAGCCGGTGGCTCAAGCAGGCCGGCTTCGATCGCGAGCCGTACGACCGGCAGGTCGGGGACATCGTGGCCATGCTCGTGGGCGAGCCGGGGACGGGGGACATGCGAGCGCTGGCACGAGGCGACGTGACTACGACCGTCGGGCTGGTGCTGGGGAGTCCGGATTTTCAGCGGCGCTAGCGCGCTACCCACGAACCTCGAAGAACTGCAGGTCCTCCATCGGGTAGTGCTTGCGGTTCAGCGTCCACAGCCGGCGTCCGCTCGTGGCGGCGGCCGCGGCGATCAATGCATCGGCGATCTCGACGCCATGAGACTTGGCAAACCGTGCGAGGTAGTCGCCGGCCCGTCTCCCAATCTTGCCATCGAGCGCGAGCTCGCCTCGTGCTTCGAAGAAGGCCCGCGTCGCCGCCTCCTCACCGCGGCGAATCCCTGCGAAGATCTCGGCCCACGAGATGGGGGTGCAGACCGTCGGGACGCCCGACTCCTCCAGGTCGAGAGCGGTCTTGAGCACGCCGGAGTGCCCCCGCAGGATCTCGATGATGACGTCCGAATCCAGGACGACGCCGGTCAGCTCCCGGGGCGCCGCGCCCGGCGAGTATCGCGGCGCAGGCGTCTCACGTACGCGTCGGTGTCGCCCACGTCCTTGCGATCGCGCCATAGTCCGGCGATGCCTCGCAACGTGGTAAGGCGTTCTCCGGCCTCCGTCGATCCGTACACCAGCGCGAGGGCGTCGCGTACCAGCTCCGACACGGTGCGGCCGTGGCGTTTGGCGAGGGCCTTGAGCCGGGAGTGGATCGCACGGTCGAGGTAGAGCTGGGTTCGATGCACATGATGTATATACATCGCCACCTGGCCGGCGACAAGCACCCCTTGACGCTCCGCGACTTGGCGCCCACGTTTGCGGCACGAACCCCCCTTCCCTCGAAGCCCTTTACCTCCGCCGCTGGGCACTGGACGTGCTGGCCGGCCAGCCGGCGGCGTTCAGTCCCGAATGGCAGCGGCGTGTCGCGCTCCACAGCGGTGGCGCGTGGAGGCTGTTCCTCGAGGCGGAGCGCTGCGCCCTTGCCCTGCAACGCCGCTTGCGCGCGACTGGAGCAATCGCAGACGGACCGGCGCCGCTCGTGGAAGGATCAGCGACGACCGAGCTGCAGCGCGTGCTCGCTGCGCGGGCGCAACTGGTCGAGATCGGTCAACTCGCGAGCGCGCACGGGATCCCGGCGATCGTGCTGAAGGGCAGTCTCTCGGCGCTGATGGGCCCCGAGCCGCTCGACCTCGCCGACGTCGACGTGCTGCTCCCTCCCGATGGCGCGGAGCTGCTGGCGCGCGAATTGGATCGGCGCGGGTACCGCGCGGTGGCCTTGCCGGGGCCGGCGCACCTCGCCCCCCGCGCTCCGCCGCACGGCGTCCCGGTCGAGCTCCATTTTACCATCACGCACCTGGGAGACCTCGCCGGGTTGCGCCACCGGGCGCTGGCCTTACCAGAGTGGACCGGCTTGTCGCGACTCAGTCCGCTCGATCATCTGTGGCACGTCCTCGTGCACACGGTGGTCTCACATCCCTACCGGCGCGGCTCGTTGCGGGACGTCTTGTTGACCGCCGAGGCGCTGCGGGATGTCGCCCCATCTGACTTGGATGACGTACGGAGCAGGATCGCGCAGCACGCTCATGCGGCGCCGCTCGAGACGATGCTGGCATTGGGGCAAAGTCTGGTCCGGGGCGACGCGCCCGTTGACCAGTTCCGGAGCTACGCGGCCGCGCACTACCTGCTACGCCACCGCTTCGCCTGGGTCGCCCGGTGGCGCGCCCTGGTGCCGATGACCACATCGGTCTTCGTGCTGCTCGGCGGGCCGCCCGACCGGCGCATGGAGTGGGCCGACGCGTGGAACGTTTCCCCGGCCTCGACGTGGACGCTGTTGGCCGCCATCCAACGACTCTGGCCTCGCTTGGGACGCGGCTTCAGGGGGCTGTTGCGCGCCGTGCGGATTGGGCTACTCGCGGTTCCGGTGGCAGCCCGGGCCCGCTACC
>WNGI01008442.1_pt1 | contig 12362 bp, 13 predicted proteins | sample 5400621 | NCBI WGS metagenome assembly WNGI01 (sample SAMN13153374, study PRJNA577476) | soil metagenome | isolation source: 20 cm soil or saprolite under Garry oak tree replicate 1 | place: USA:California | collected 2016-06-15 | reverse complement strand
GGCATCCATGCTGCGTCCCCCGTTGTCCGCCGGCCGCTCTCCTGGCGCACCCCCGAGCTCATTCTGGTCTGCGGTTGCCTGATCGCGCTCATCGGTTTCGGCGCACGTTCGGGCTTGGGCTTCTTTCTCACCCCGATGTCGAGCGCGCACGGTTGGGGGCGCGACGTGTTTGCGCTCGCGCTCGCGATCCAGATGCTGCTCTGGGGCGCGGCCCAGCCGGTGGCCGGCGCGCTGGCGGACCGCTATGGAGCGACGCCAGTTCTCAGCGTCGGAGCGGTGCTCTACGCGCTCGGCCTGGCGTCCATGGCCTACGCGAATACGCCGGGAATGCTCCATCTCACGGCCGGCGCGGTGATCGGCTTCGGGCTCGCCGGCTCCTCCTTTACGATCGTGATCGGCGCATTCGGCAAGCTGATGCCGCCGCAATGGCGTTCGCTCGCATTCGGCGCCGGGACGGCCGCCGGCTCGTTCGGGCAATTCGTGTTCTCTCCGCTGGCGGTGGCGCTCATTGACGGCATCGGCTGGCAGGACACGCTCGTCGCCTTCGCCGCCGTCGTGCTCCTCATCATGCCGCTGGCGCTCGCGCTCGCGTCGCCACGGCAGGCTGGCGGGCCGACAGCGCTAACCAACCAAGCGCAGCAATCGGTGGCACAGGCGCTCAGCGAGGCGCTTGGCCACAAGAGTTATGTGCTGCCCGTGCTGGGCTTCTTCACCTGCGGCTTCCAGATCTTCTTTATCGCTGTGCATTTGCCGGCCTATCTCGTCGACCGCGGGCTACCGGCCGAGGTCGGCGGCTGGACGCTCGCCTGCATCGGCCTATTCAACATCATCGGCGCCGTCGTCGCCGGCTGGCTCGCTGCGTTCATGCCCAAGCGCTACATCCTGTCGCTCATCTATTTCGGCCGCGCGGTGGCGATCCTGATCTACATCTTGCTGCCGCCGAGCACGGCCGCGACCCTGATCTTCGGAGCGGTGATGGGTTTGTTTTGGCTATCGACCGTGCCGCCGACCTCCGGCCTGGTTGCGGTCATGTTCGGCACGCGCTGGCTCGCCATGCTGTTCGGGTTTGCCTTCTTCAGCCACCAGGTGGGTGGCTTCCTTGGCGTATGGCTCGGCGGCGTGCTGTTCGAGAGTAGCGGATCCTATGATGTCGTCTGGTGGCTCTCGATCCTGCTCGGCCTCTTGTCGGCGGTGATCAATTTACCAATCGTCGAGAGGCCAGTGGCGCGACTGGCGCCGGCCTGACACAGTCATCATCCGCCAAGCGGATGACCCAGTATCACCGAGATGCATGCGCGGCACGCCTGTGACGTAGCTTTGGTGCTTACTGGACGTCGGCTTTTGCGCGTAGGACGAGAACTGAGACCGTGGCGACTTTCAAAGCGATCGTGATCGAAAAAACGGAAACCGGCTCGAAAGCCGGCCTCGCCGATTTCGACGAACGCAATCTCATGGAGGGCGACGTCACGGTCCGCGTCGAATGGTCGACGCTCAATTACAAAGACGGCCTCGCGATCACCGGCAAGGCACCGGTGGTGCGGCGCTTTCCCATGATTCCCGGCATCGATCTTGCGGGAACCGTCGAGAATTCGAGCCACCCCGAATGGAAGCCCGGCGACAAGGTGATCCTCAACGGCTGGGGCCTGGGCGAGACGCATCTCGGCGCCTACGCCGAGAAAGCGCGAGTCAAGGGAAATTGGCTGGTGCCGCTTCCCTCCGGGATGAGCGCGCACGACGCCATGGCGATCGGGACCGCGGGCTATACCGCCATGCTCGCGGTCATGGCGCTCGAAGGCCACGGTCTCACTCCCATGAGCGGACCGGTGGTGGTCACGGGAGCCGCGGGCGGCCTCGGCTCGGTCGCCAGTGCAATTCTTAGTCAGCGTGGCTTTCAGGTCACGGCCTCGACCGGGCGGCCGCAGGAGGCCGAGTATCTAAAAAGCCTGGGCGCGAACGAGATCATCGACCGCAAAGAACTCGCCGGACCCGCAAAACCGCTGGGAAAAGAACGCTGGGCGGGGGGCATCGACACGGTCGGCTCGACCACGCTCGCCAATGTGCTGTCGATGACGCGCTACGGCGGGGCGGTGGCGGCTTGTGGATTGGCCGGCGGCATGGATTTGCCGACGTCGGTCGCCCCGTTTATTCTGCGCGGTGTTTCGCTTTTCGGGATCGATTCCGTCATGCGTCCGATTGCCGACCGGCGAACGGCGTGGAGGCGTTTGGCGAGCGAGCTTGATCGGGGAAAGCTGGCGGCCATGACGAGCGAGATTGGGCTCGCCGAGGTGATCGAGGCAGCCCGAAAGATCGTGGAAGGACGCATCCGCGGTCGCATCGTGGTTAAGATCGGGTAACCATGTTCAGGATTTGTTGACCAAGATCCGGCAAAGTCGCGCCTGATTCATATGGTTAACGGGCGGTTACGGTCGCCGCGGCGGCGGTGCGGCGGTAACGGGGGAGGGGATATGATTGCGCGGTTCGCAATTGTGGTCGTGACGTTGCTCGCAGCCGTCACGGCGCGGGCGGAAGTGCTCAGCCCGGAGGCGGCGCGGCGCTTCGTCGCCGGCAAGCTTTTCGCGTTCAACTGCTTCGACGGCTCGCGCGGCGCGGGGCGCATTTACGCCGACGGTTCGGTGATCGGTACCATCCAGATGCGCGGCACGGGACCGGTGCGCGCGGTATGGCTGCCGGCGGGAACGTTGCGGACGCGCGGCGAGGCGGTGTGTGCGTCGCTTCAGGGCATGGCGTTCGAGCCGTGTTTTCGTGTCGAGAAGATCGACGCGCGCAGCTTCCGCGGCTCGTGGATGGGCTTTGCCTATTGCGACTTCACGCGCCGCATGAGCGTTGCCGGCATTGGCCCGCGGCGGCATTCGTCCGAGCCGCTGTCGCTCGAGGCGACGGACGGCCCCAACTGATGGTCCGGCTTAAATTCGCTTGACCGGATACCTCGTCCGGCCCAAGGCGCGGACGAGCCTCAGTCGATTGTCATAGTGGCCTCGGCCGCGGGGCGCTGCCCCACGGCTCCTCATCCCTCCAGCGTGTGTCATGGCCCGACCGAGCTTGCGGTGGGAGCTGAAAAGGCACAGTCTCATCCTCGGCGTTGAGCTTGCCACCCGACGTCCAGCAAGGTCACCAACCATCATCGGTCAGCCGAGAAAGCGGGGTGGCACATCCGCAGGGAGGGAAAAATGTCGAGCGATCGAAGAAAATTCATGAAGCTTGCCGGTGCCGCGGCGGCAGTCGCTAGCGCGACTTGGGCCGCAGCACCGGTTGCAGCGCAGACCGGCGGTCAGTTCAAGGCTGTTAAGGCATTAGCGTTCGATGCCTATGGGACACTGTTCGACGTCTTCTCGGTTACGGCGTTATGCGAGCAGCTTTATCCCGGCAAAGGCAATCAGTTGGCGCAGATATGGCGCGCGAAGCAATTGCAATACAGCCTGATGCGCAGCCTGATGGGCCGCCACCGTGATTTCTGGGGCTTGACCGAGGACGGGCTGGTTTGGGCGACCAAGAGCCTCCAGCTTGACCTGACCGCCGACAAGAAAAAGCAATTGATGGAGGCTTACCTGAGCCTAGCCGCCTTCCCGGACGTGAAGCCCGGCCTCGAAGCGCTGAAGAAGCAAGGGGTCAAGCTCGCAATCCTGTCCAATGGCGAACCCAAAATGCTCGAGGCGGCGGCGAAGAGTGCGGGGATTCGTGATGTTCTCGACGACATTATCAGCGTCGAGGAGGTCAAGATTTTCAAAGTCAGCCCACGCGTCTACAATCTTGCCCCAGAGCGGATGAAGGTGACGAATCCCGAACTAGGATTCATTTCGGCGAATTCTTGGGACATCAACGGCGCCGGGGCCGCCGGGTTGAACACGTTTTGGATCCAACGCAGCACCGCTGAAGTTCCCGAGGAGTTGGGCTTTCAAGCGAGCGCCGTCGTCAAAGCGATCACCGATCTCGCGCCGCTGCTGCGAGGATAGGCGGTCGGTCGAGAGATAGTTCGACGCGCTTGGGCGCGTCGGGCTCGGCCGGTCTAACGAGGCGCAGAGTAGTAGTAGACGTCCTGAATTGATGTCGGCCGGATGACGATCGTGCGCTGCGTCCCGTCGGCCGCATAAGAGCTCACGGGAATGTCGCGCAGATTGTCTTGAAACCTTCGCACGGCATTCAACGCCTCATTGCTCGGCTTCGTGCCACGAGCGTCGCGAGTTGTTTTCTTGGCGGCGGGTAGCTGCGGCTCGGCGGCAGGCTTTGCGACGTGCCGTTCAGTGGCAACCGGTGCTGCCTGCCGAGGCCGCGTAACGTTGCGCTGCTTGACCGCATGCCCTTCGCCGGCGACCGGCGGCGTTGAGGCTTCCTGCTGCGGCGCTGTGACTTCGCTCTGCTGCGTCGCGACCTGCGGCGCATCGGCGATGGCGGGCGACACCGGCGCTTCCTGCCGAGACGCAGTGACTGCCTGCCCCGACTCCTGCGCCGCGGGCACAGAATACTGAGAGGGCGATAACTGCGTTGACGCGTCAGCTCGGGCTGACGCAGACGCCTCAGTTGAGGCTGACGCAGACGCCTCGGTTGAGGCAGGGGCGGATGCCTCACTTGAACTAGAGGCAGTCGTCTCAGTCGAGGCAGGGACAGTGGCAGAGGCCTGAGTGCCTGCAGCCTGCTCAGGCGCACTTTCGACGGGGGAGGGAACTTCCTTCGCGGCGGGCAGATTCGCCACCCACGGCATGCCGCGTCGCGACAAGCAGTTCCGATCGAAGTGCAGCCAGTTTTGCCGGTTGCAAGCCAGCGCAGGGGCAGAGGAGAACTCCGCGCTCGCGAGCAGCCGCTCCTCGAGAGTAGGGGGAAGCAGCGCCAACACCCCGATCAGACCTGCGCATCCGACGAGGGAGGCGGAGATCACAAAACGCAGGTTCGAATACAAGGCCCTGTCTCCTTAGATCGGAAACCTCGGCCCCCCTTGTTGCCCAAAAACAATGCCGCTGTGGCGGGACTATGTCCGTTTGAGGCGCTTGATCCCAGTGGAACTTGCGGCCGTGCTTAACGGCAGCCCCGTCCCTTCAGCCGGCTCTCGATTGGGGAGTTTTTGCAAGGTTCCAGAACACGAGGTAATGCGGAACCCGCAGGTGTCGGCAAAGGCAGGACGCCACTATTCCAATTCGAGCCAGAACGGGTCGGCCTCGTAGGCGATCGCGCCGCGTCCGATCGCATCGATGGCCGCCACCATGCGGCCGTCGCGGCACAACATGCGGTCGGCCAGCGCGACCAGGCGGCTGTTGGGCGTGGCTGTCGGCGAGACCCGGCGCAGTTCGCGCGCGATCGCCCATTCATCCCGATGCGGGTTAAGCGCACAGGCCGCAACATAGGCGCCCGCGGTCGAGCGGCTGATGCCGGCATAGCAATGCACCACCAGCGGCTTGGCCCGATCCCAACCGCGCACGAAGGTGATCAGCGCGCTGACATGCTCGTCGCAGGGAATGGTGTAGCCGTCCATCGGTACAGTGATGTCGTCCATGCCCAGAAGGAGGTGGTTGGCGGGGACGATGTTCCTCGGCCGCTCGACGCGGTCGATATCCTTGAGCAGGGTGACGACGTGGCGCGCGCCGGTCGCATCGACCGTGTCGTGCAGGCGCGCCAGCGAGCAAACGTGAATCATGCGCCCCTTTATATGGGGATGAATTTTGACATCAAGGCGACGTTTCGCGGACCCGCCGAACCGACAGCGCATGGCAGTTCCCGCCGCCCAAGCACCCTGCATTCGCGCACAAGCGGCGATCCAGTAGCCCGCATGAGCGGAGCGATATGCGGGATCCCGGATTTCGCTTTCGCTCTTCCGGGCTACGACGGGGACGGAACGGAATTGGGTAGGCGTCAGGCTCGGGCGAGCTTGGCGAATCGATCGAGATAGCGCCGCTCGGCCACCTCCGCCGGCCACGGCACCAGATAGTTTCGCTCGATCGCGGCGGAGAATTTCGGTGGACCGCCGAAGAAGCGCCGCGCCTCGTCCGCGGCAAATCCGGCAAGGCGCGTCGCCTCCAGATAAGCGGCGGCGCGGTCGGACGCCTTGATCAGCGCGACGAGTTCCGCCGGCAGCTCGGCAGGTAGGCCGAAGCGCAAATGGATCGCGACGAGGAGGCGCGCCTCCACCGCCTTGTAGGCGTCGCCGATCACCGCCTTGAACGGCGAGATCATGTCGCCGATCACGTATTCCGGGGCATCGTGGAGGAGAACGCCGAGGCGGCTTGCACGATCGAGGCGCGCGCGTTGGCGCGCGATCGCTTCGACCAGGAGCGAATGTTGGGCGACGGAGAAGATGTGCGCGCCTTCGGTTTGCCCGTTCCAGCGGGCGACCCGCGCGAGACCGTGCGCAATGTCCGCGATCTCGACATCGAGCGGCGAGGGGTCGAGCAGGTCGAGCCTGCGCCCCGACAGCATGCGTTGCCAGGCGCGGAACGCCTCGGACGATAAGGCAGGTTTTGCGCGCATCGCGCTCAACGGTCCGCCAGCGCGGCCAGCGGCGCATGCCGATGGCAGCTCACGATGTGATCGTTGACCATGCCGGTCGCTTGCATGAAGGCATAGACGATGCTCGGCCCGACGAATTTGAAGCCGCGCCGCGCCAGCTCCTTGGACATCGCGCGCGACACCGGCGTTTCCGCCGGCACCTGGGAGGTCGAGCGGAAGCGATTGACCTTGGGCTTGCCGTCCACAAACTCCCAAAGCAGCGGCGAGAAGCCCGGCCCCTTCTCCATCGCCTCCAGGTAGGCGCGCGCGGAGAGGACCGCGCCCTCGATCTTCATGCGATTGCGCACGATGCCGGCGTCCTGCATCAGTTTCTCGATCTTCTTCGGCGTGTAGCGCGCGATCTTCTCGGGCTCGAAGTCGTCGAAGGCGCGGCGGAAATTCTCGCGCTTGCGCAAGATGGTGATCCACGACAGCCCGGCCTGAAAGCCGTCGAGGATGAGCTTCTCGTAGAGCGCGCGGTCGTCGTATTCGGGCACGCCCCATTCCTCGTCGTGATAGGCGACGTAGAGCGGATCCTGCTTGGGCCAAGGACAGCGTTTGAGTCCATCCGGGTGGAGGAGGGGAGGGCTCATTGCGCGGCGCTCGCCTCGTCCGGCCATGCAAATTGCGCCCAGGCCGGTTTGACCAGCCGTATCTGCACGCCGCCCGCGACGAGCGGCTCGCCGACTGCGACCGCATCGCCGACGCGATCGAGACGAAGCATGGCAAGGCCGCGGCCTTGTGCGCCCGAGCCGAACGTTCCCACGGCCTTGCCGCCGGCGCTCACCGGGGTGCCCGCCTCGGGCGCAAAGCCGTCGAAGGCCACCGGCACCAGGCGGCTGCGCGCGGTGCCGCGATGCTCGATGCGCGAGACCACCTCTTGTCCGACGAAGCAGCCCTTGTCGAAATCGACGCCGCCGAACTGATCCATGTCGGTCTCATGGGGAAACGCATCGCCGTAGATGAAATCGAGGCCGCCGCGCGGGACGCCAAGCGCGATGCGATGCGCCTCGTAGGCCGACGCTTCGACGAACTCGGCGCCGAGGTCGGTCGCTGCGTCGACCGCAAGGTGCGGCGGCAGCATGCAACGCCTCCCTAAGGCAGCAAGGCGCGGATCGCGGTAGCACAAGCCATATTCGGTCGTCGCATCGCCGTCCCAGACCGCGAACACGCCAAGCGTCTCCGACAAGTCCTCGATCATGACTTTGGCCCGCAGCTTGTAGAAATTGAGCCGCTGCAGCAGCGCCGGCGCGAGCGCGCGCGGACAATCGAGGAAGAACCCGCCGCCGTCTGGGGGCGGCGCCTCCGCCAGGATGAAGTCGACGATGATCTTGCCCTGCGGGGTGAGCAGCGCGGTAAAGCTCGCCGCTTCCGGCGTCACCTTGGCGATGTCGCTGGTCACGAGCCCGTTGAGGAATTTGCGCGCGTCGTCGCCGTCGACCTTGACGACGCCGCGGTCGGGAAGCAGCGCGGCTTTCATGCCATCGTACCGATGTCGCGGCTAACGTAAGGCGCTCGCTGCACCGTCACAAGTGCTGCCCCGACCGCATGACTCAGGCGAATGAAATCATCACGAGCGGCACGCTCGGTCTTCTCCCTCCCCCGCTTGCGGGGGAGGGTTGGGGAGGGGGTGATTGGAAATGCTCTATCATGTCGCGTGCCCCCTCCCTGTCCCTCCAGCCGAAGTCGGATGTTTCCGACTTCGGTCGGTCAATAAAGCGGCCGAACTCGGGTTTACCCGAGTTCGGCTGCAAGCAGGGGAGGGAACGATGTGGCACCGCTCATCGTGCCACGTCGATGTGCTACGGGCGGAAGCGCTAGTCAGTCGCCGGTGACGAAGAACTGCCAGGTGCCGTCCGGCGAGATCCCGAGCCGGTAGAAGGCGTAGACCCCGAGTTTCATCATGTCCTTGTAATCGCCGCCGGTGACGATCCGGAACAGCTCGACTTTCTGCTGCGGCGTGAGCGCGGCGAGCGACATGCGCACGAAGTACGGCCAGACGTACATTTCCTGCGGCGTGCCTTCGTCGACCCGCACGAAGCCGGACTCGAGAATCATGGTCAGGATCGATAGCACCTCGATGCCGTCGGAATCCGGATAGTTCGCCTTCCAGAAGGCGATCGGATCCTTGTCGTCGGTGAACGAGAAAATCGGCATCGAGTAGGTCATCAGCGCCGCGAGCTGCTGCAGATCGCCGCTGCGCGCGGCAGCGAGCAGTCGTTCGCGCGTGCGCGCCACCGGCGCCGGCAACCGGGAGAGGTCGGTGACGATTTCGGGAACGGTGGACGGCGGGACGATGTGACCCTTGTCCTTGTCGGCAGGGCTTTTCAGGGGCGGCTCGCTCGCCGCCGGCGCTGACGGCTCGGGCGGCTTGACCGTCTCGCCGCGCAGGCTGATCGGCACGAGCGCGCTGCTGCTCGCGACGAGCGCCAGCACGACAAGGCGAAAGCCAATGCGCAGCAGCATGGTCGGCGGCCGATGGATGGCGCCAGTTTACCAGAAGCACGAAATCGCTGGCGAGGGTCGCAACTGCGATGGACGCGACGTTTCGGCGCAACGCCGTCCGCGCGATCGGCGGGCGTTCGGCGGCGAGACGCTGCGCGGCCTATTGCCTGGTGATGGCGAGGGAGAATTCGCCGTTGCGGATGCGCACGGCAAGGCCCTCGGCGAAACGCGCCGCCGCCTCCTCGCCATAGGTCGACACGAACTCGGCAAAGGCGGCAAACAGGCAAGCCTGCGCCAGGCAATCTCCATCGATCCCCTCGACCCGCGCTTCCGTCCACGCCGCGTTGAGATAGCTCAGCGCAGCCCGCTTCTGCTCATGGTCCGGAACCTCTCCCGGAGCCTTGGTCATTCGCGCTGTCATCCCCTTAATGCCCCCGGGGACGTAGCCTGGGTTGAGCGGCGCAGCCGCGAAACCCGGGAATCGTGCCTGCGGCACGTGCGGTCCCGGGTTTCGCTTCGCTCAACCTGGGCTACGATCTATCTATGCGACCGCTCAGTTGGCATAGCGCGCGGTCATTTCGCGCGCGATCTTGGAACCTTCCTCCAGATAGCGGCGAATGACCACCTCGGCCGCCGGCGTGCACGTGCGGTAGCTCTGTTGATAGCCGCGGTAGCCGCGATTGAAGCTCGCGATCATGCGCAGGCGCCGCTCCCCGCCCGGGGCCTCGGCGTCGACGATCGCCTGCATCTCGTTGCGCCACTTCTGGCCTTCGTTGGCGCCACAGATGTTGCGCAGATAATGCAAGGCGCCGAGGATCTCGGCGAGACGCTGCAGGCCGCCGTCGAAGGGCGCGACGGCGGGTTCGGCGCGCGCGCTCGTGCCGACTGGCGCAAGCAGGATCGCGGCCACGATGGGGAGCACTATCAAGACGCGTCGCAATATGGATTTTCGCGCCAACATGAATCCTGGAGAGGCCGACCGTTATCGCGGGGCATTGTCGCGGCGCAACGCGACGGAAACAAGGCGGCATTGGCGCGCCTGCGAGGGTCAGGCTCATCGACCCGCTTGCAGCCGATCGAACGCCTCCGCCACAATGTCCGCGAGCCCGGCGGTCGTCGGCAGGTTCGCGAGTTCGGCCGGGTCAATCCAGCGTGCCTCGTCCAGCTCTTCGTTGAGGACCGGCTCGCCGGCGCGCCAGCGGGCGGCAAAGCACAGGATGATGAAGTGGCGTTCCACGCGGCTGTCCGCGTCGCAGACGATCGCCTCGCGAAAGCCGGCGAGCGCGACCGGCTCGATCGTCATTGCGGTCTCCTCGCGCACCTCGCGGATCACCGCTTCCTTGAGCGTCTCGCCGAGTTCGACCACGCCGCCCGGCAGGCTGTAGAGGCCGTGGGCTGGCGCACGCGCGCGGCGCACCACAAGTATCTTGCCGTCGCGCACGATGGCGGCGCTCACGGCGAGGTAGGGACGCTCGGGATAGGCTCGTGCGTCCGGCACGGCGGCGACGCTCCAGCGGCAGGATTTTCGAGCTTACCCCAAGCGAGGTCGTCTGCCGCCAGCCTCGTGTGCGGTATGGTTAGTGCGGCCGAACGAGCGAGACAGGTATGTGCGGACGCTATCTGATCATCTCTTCGCCGGAAGCGATGCGGCGCCTGTTCGGCTATCCGGAGCAGCCGAATTTCCCGCCGCGTTACAACGTGGCGCCGACCCAGCCGGTGCCAATCGTCCGGCTTGCGGAAGGAAAGCGGCAATTCGCGCTGGTGCGCTGGGGGCTGATCCCGCCCTGGGTCAAGGATCCGCGGGCGTTCAGCTTGCTCGTTAATGCGCGGGCGGAATCGGTGAACGACAAGCCGGCCTTTCGCAACGCCATGCGGCGCCGCCGCTGCCTCGTTCCCGCTGACGGCTTCTACGCGTGGAAAGACGAAGGCGGGCGCAAGCGGCCCTACTGCGTGCGTCCGCGCCATGGCGGACCGATCGCTTTTGCCGGGTTGTGGGAGACCTGGATGGGGCCGAACGGCGAGGAGATGGAGACGGCGATCATCGTCACCACCGCGGCCAAGGGGGAGCTTGCGCGTTTGCACGAACGCGTGCCCGTGATCGTGCCGCCCGCGGCATTCCATCTGTGGCTCAACTGCAGCGAGGTCGATGCGACGACCGCCGCTGGCGCGCTGTTCGTGCCGCCGCCGGAGGGACTGCTCGAAGCCTACGAGATTTCGCCTGCGGTCAATCGCACCGAAAACGACGGACCCAATCTGATCGCGCCGGTTGCGCCGCCGCCGCCGGCCACTGTCGCCGAGACCGCCGCGCCGCTGCGGACCAAGCGCGCGCGCAAGAAGGACGAGCGACAGCACTCGCTGTTTTAACCGCCCCCACCAGCGCGCTTAAGCCACGTGTCCCGGATGCGGTGCAGCGTGTAGCGCGTCAGCGCGGAACGGTGCGCCTCCTAAGCACAGCTACAGCACCTTGCCCGGATTGAGGATGCCCTTGGGATCGAGCGCGCGCTTGAGCGTGCGCATGAGGTCGTAGGCGACCGGGTCCTTCACCTTGGGCAGCAGGTCGCGCTTCATGACGCCGATGCCGTGCTCGGCGGAGATCGAGCCGCCGTGTTTGGCCACCACGGCGAAGACCGCCGCGTTGACCTCGCCCCAGTGGCTGAGGAACTCGGCTTTGTCCGCGCCCACCGGTTGCGCGACGTTGTAGTGGATGTTGCCGTCGCCGAGATGTCCGAAGGGCAGCGGCCGGGCCGCCGGAATGAGCTTGGCGACGGCGGCGTTCGCCTCCGCGAGAAAGGCCGGCACGGCGGATACCGGCACCGAGACGTCGTGCTTGATCGAGCCGCCTTCGTGGCGCTGCACCTCGCCGAACATTTCGCGGGTGCGCCAGAACATCTTGGTCTGGTCGAGGCTCTCCGCGATGGTGGCGTCTTCGACGAGGCCGCGCTCGAGCCCGTCGGCCAAAATGTCTTCCAGCACCGCGCGCAACCCCGAGCGGGCCGGTGACGAGAGCTCGATGAGCACGTACCACGGGTGCGGTTGCGGGAGCGGATCGCGGCAGCCCGCGCCGTGGCGAAGCACCATCTCGATGCCGAGCCGCAGCATCAATTCGAAGCTGGTCACGTTGCCCGTGGCGCGCTCGTTCGCAAGCCCGAACAGGTCGAGCGCGGCCTGCGGCGAGGGCACGCCGACAAAGGCCGTCTCCACGGAGCGCGGGCGCGGCACGAGCCGCAGCACCGCCGCGGTGATGACCCCGAGCGTGCCTTCGGCGCCGATGAACAGGTCCTTGAGGTCGTAGCCGGTGTTGTCCTTCTTGAGCTTGTTGAGGGCGTTGAGCACGCGCCCGTCGGGCAGCACCACCTCGATGCCGAGCGCGTGCGACCGCGCGATCCCGTGGGCGAGCGCGGCGGTCCCGCCGGCATTGGTCGAAA
>WNGI01006143.1_pt1 | contig 12362 bp, 20 predicted proteins | sample 5400621 | NCBI WGS metagenome assembly WNGI01 (sample SAMN13153374, study PRJNA577476) | soil metagenome | isolation source: 20 cm soil or saprolite under Garry oak tree replicate 1 | place: USA:California | collected 2016-06-15 | reverse complement strand
TGCCCAAACGATCTGTCCTAACCGCCGATATCGCACAATTATGCAATCTTATTATACAGCCAAACGAGCCCCTAGCTCTGAGGCTCTCGAGTAACTTGATGATCGGTGCTGCTCGGTGCGACCACTGTGATTCCATTACCTCCAATGCTAACTTGGAGAACAGTATCTACAAAGGTTTGAAAAACTGATTCTCTCTCCTCAACTAAGTATATATGCTATCCAGTGAAGCAAGAAATGTTTTTCTCTGACGTTAATACATGCGCCGCCTCTTTAAGAAAGGCAGTCGATGAATTGGTTGCCCTCGGCGAGGCACAATTGCAGATGGCTCAAGCTACGTTCCGGTAAGTCGTATCAGCTGCTTTGCCTTGCTTCGCGTGTTAACCATCTCAGACCAGGTGCAGTGACACTCGCACCAGACCCAAAAAATGCATTCATGATGGAGTTTGATATGTTGGTTGCGGTAGGTTCGTTCCCTAGTGCTCGGTAGCGCTGCCAACATTTGTGACAGGACTGGGATGAATACCTTGATCTTGATCGTAAGAATTCTCCGAAGATGAGTAATCTCTGGCTGAATTATCTCGGCAGGTCCATCGATCAAAAGAGCGCTGACGGATGAGGACGCCGACTACCGACCTCGTTCCTCCAAAAGAGCCAAAATCAAAGATAGGGCTCGCCCAATGGCAGAAATTAGCAATGTCAGCGCTCATGCGCATACACTGGTGGAACATCATGATCATGTCCTCTCTGCCTCTTTCGACGTTTCAAAAATTGATAATGTAGGCGATCAGATGGCTTCCATTGACCCCGCCTCGACGCAAGAGAATTTCGGGTTCGCCGATTTTTTCCCTATGTCAGACGATCAATGTCTTGGGGACATTCTTGGAGACGAGTTAGCAAGGGAACTGGGATGGGAGTCAGCATTAGAGTAAGTGTAACCTGATTGTAACATATCGATACATTTACTATCCATCATTTTAGCGGCCAAATCAACAAAGTGAATTTAGACCCCGTCGTGGACGATAGGGAAGACGTACCCTGCCCAATGATATCCAATTTTGAAGACCATGATCATCAACTTTCAGAAAAGGCATTGTCCCCGAGCCATGAACATCACGACGTGAGAAATCCATACAACGACGGGGGATTTGACGTTGCCAACGGTACGAAAGTTTTCCTTCGCTCAATAACGTTACTTTAAAATTGGTACAGAAGCCTTTGCTCTTGACTCCCCAGGAGTGAATTGCATGCAGACAGATAAAATCAACTTTGAATCACCCGCGCAGGGTAGCGTCGTCTCTTTCCAGGGTCGCGGAGAGCCGCAACCTCTTCGACCCCTTGATGATATCACCAACAAACCTACAGCGGGCGCGGCTAGAAGCTGCGCCCCCCGCCAACGTTTGAAACGCACCCGAATGTTCCTTGATGCCAGAACCGAATTAACAGACGATGAGCTCAAGGTATCCATTTTTTTATTTGAAACCAGGATGTACGGAGCTCCTTTGAAGGGTGAGTTGACATAATATGGGGGCGCGACTGCTGGATGCGATAGCCCATGCCAGTTACGGCGCCTGCTCTGGTTGACTTTTGGAGAGCGAGCTTGAAGGCTCACTTTGAGGCAAAGACCCACGACGCGGTCACTCAAGCAGGTTGGTTCTTGGAACGGCGGTTTGAGCTTTCCTGAGGTCTCTTAGCTCTGGAGCGTCCCATAAAGCGTAGGAAGGTTGCTGAAAAACCAAGGGCTCCGTCAGCGCGTGCCGATACGCCGCCACCGATGATGCAAGGTTTTGACGACATAGATCCCATTAACGACGGTAATATTTCGTTACCATGGCATTCATGTACTTACACCCATAAGGCGTTGCAGATGCCGTTGGTTTTGAAGCGGTGGAAACAGGGCTTTATCGCTCATCCGAGGTCATTATTGTCAAACAGATTCACGGTCATTGACTGATTTTAGGCGTCAGGAACCGGGTCAAGGTCGTTACGCCTCTCGACCACCTTCGGTGATTGGTAGTAACCTTGGTCTCAATGTTGGGCTGCAGGAAAGTTTCTCCCAGTCGCAGAAAACCTTCCTGTTCCCTTGGGACAATGCGGGTCCTAGCTCAGCTACGGGGGCTGCACCATTTGGGCTTTCTAGCATTGACCAGGTTTTTGAAGTACAAGCAGATGTACACTTGCGAGGAAGCTCCCGTAGCAGGAGAGGCGATTCACTCGCGCCTAGCCAGATCGGTAGCAACCTCGTCGGAGGTGAATTCTCGCCTGCACCCGTTGGTCGAGGATCGCAAGGGCTAGCAGAAGACTACGAGTTCGACGGTAGCCATTCGCTTATATGATATTATTTGCTATTCACAATATCCTAGTGAAATCATCTGCTCGTAATTCGGTCGCCGTCGAGCGACGCCAGACCGAGATCAACGTACCCGCATTAGAAAGAAATTCCTTGAACTTCTTAGAGTAAGAACAGCTTTTCCATGAGGTTATCGCTGATCGGTTGTCACACAGATACACGAAAATGCAATTCAATACATTACCAAACTCTGCCCAGGAATTGTCGTTTGACACAATAGTACCCAAACCGGGCAGCACTAGACATGTGGCGGCTGCGGCGTTCTATCATTGTTTAGGTGAGATTTTTATGCCAGACTCGTTAGTTCGCGGCTCATGTCGGATCAGTGCTTGGATCAAAGAATTTGCTTCACCTCAAGCAACATGAACCTTACGGTCCGGTCTCCATTACCATCGAAAAATGAAGAGTAGTACTTGTTGAGCTTTATTTTGATGATCGATTAGTATAGCATCCCAGTGTTAATACTTTAACGTTATCACACCACTTTATGTCTTCTCCCGCTGTCCTAGCTGCCAAGGCAGTCCTTGCCACTATTGACTTGTCTCAGTATGACGCTGAGCAGTCGCGCCTTATGGACGAGAGGTGCATACTTGTAGACGAGAATGACGAGGCAATAGGCGCCATGGATAAGAAGACATGCATGTGCTCCTCTCTCGCATAAGTTTAGCCCGTTAATCGCTGTGGTTTCGGATCTAGGTCATCTCATGGTGAACATAAATAAGGGATTGCTTCACAGAGCATTTTCAGCATTCGTTTTCCGGCCCTCGGATGGTCGCCTCCTCCTTCAACAGCGTGCAACAGAGAAAATCACATTTCCTGATATGTGGACTAACACCTGTTGCTCACATCCGTTGGATGATTTTGAGGCGGAGAAAGAGGAAAAGGATCAACTCGGGGTCAGGATCGCAGCGTCGAGGAAACTGGAGCATGAATTAGGCATTCCACAAAATCAGACCCCGATCGATCAATTCCAGTATCTGACGCGTATTCATTACCTTGCACCGTCTAATGAGACGTGGGGTGAACACGAAGGTGATGCCGATATTCAATCAACGTCATGGCTTCACTCATGGCTTATGCAGTCGATTATATATTATTCCTAACGAATAATGTCACCGTCAAGGCCAATGCAAACGAAGTTCGCGATTATAAGTATGTCAGCAAGGAAGAATTGAAACAGATGTTTGAAGATACCAGTAAATCTCTTGCTTCAAAACTCAACTAAATTATAATGTTGTCATCTAGGTTTAGGCTTTACCCCGTGGTTCAAACTCATTGCCAGAGATTACCTGTTTGGCTGGTGGGACGAGCTCTTCAAGAACCGGGATGCCAATGGCAAGGTTGTTGCGAAAAGCTTGGGTCATCTGGTAGATGACAGAGTCATTAAGATGGTATAATAGCCTAGTACCGTAATACCCTATTTACAAGGAATCGATATGCCAATTCGTATGATGTGCAAAACGAGACATACGGGAACAAGTGCATTAGGTGATAATCAGGGAGCAATGTCAATGTCAACTAGGTCCATATGTATTTAATCGTGTGGCGAACGGCCTTTGAAAACCAGGACTTCTTGATGTGACATAAATGATGACAAGATGCCACTCCGGGCCAAGGGCACAGATGCATAAAGGGTAAAGCCCATATCACTGAGGAGCTTGAAAATATGCATCATGTAAAATGAGGGTTCTACTATCGGTGCTATTGGGGACGTCATCAGACAAGAACCAAGAACAAGTTTTGTCCCGGTTGACCAACCAGAATATCCCTTTTTCTTCAATTCAATGGCACGGATATTGTCTTCTTCGATTTCGTCTCGCGCAATTCGGTGGGGTAGAGCTTGCTTGAGGTACGCACCCAAGGATAAGTCTATATGAGAAGGTGGGTTGATGAGGTTGAATTGCCGGCCGCCTTTGGAAAAGAAAGCAAGGAAAAACTCAGAATCTGGATCCGTTGCCGTTGCTTCGAACACGAGACGAGGAAACTGTGTCGCTCGTGAACGTCATTCCGTAGAAGATTGCAACAATATTTACCTGGTCTCTCAAGTTAATGGCGGTGCGAAATATGTATCCCTGGTGGTTCGGTGTCAACTGGTGACAAATCGGGAGGTTAATCGCTTACCCTTCTAGCGAAGAGTGTAAATAAGTCGAGAATGATATTGCGTGCTCTTCCAGAAATTCAGTCGTTGAATACCCATTGATGGGCGATCTTACTCTTTAACATGAGTTTTCATTCCCCAAGGCGCCTCTCGAAACCTTACTACCCAATCACCGACCCCGACAGCTTGATGGTCGGCGCCCGGTGGCCAGAGACGTTCCAATCTTTTCTCAAGCTCATCGACAGCGGGCTGGGGGATATTTTCAAAACGGATCTCGTTGCCGTTTCGAAACGAGATAAACATGTGTACTGGTATACGATCTGTCAGTACTGGCGTGGGCTGAAGAGGAATAATAAACTCGCACCAGGAACAAAGTTATAATCTCTACCGGATGCAAGATCAGGTGCTTTGGGATTTGACTGGGTTCTCGTGCGGGTCAGTGCATTCCGACTGGCGGAATTGGTTCGCTGTCTTGTAAGATTATGAGAATCGGTCGAGGGGCCAGGCTGGGGATTCGATGACTGTTTCAAAGCGGACCTCAGAGGAACCGTGTTGTTCCGCTTATGAGATCTGGGACGCTCAGTGGGGTGACTGGCCGGGGTACTGGGATATGGAACATATTGTTCGTAGGGGACTGGAGCGGGTATGTGTGGCGGCGGATGAGTTGGCACCTGTTGATAGTATTGTTGATAACCATTGGGGAGAGAATGCAAGGCTGCAGGGTTATGTGGAGTCTGGGGGTAAGGTTGTGGGTAGTAGTTGTAGGTTGGGTATGACTGCATGTTGCACCGGTACAAGGCTGATCCTTATTCCTTTTAAAGCCAAATACCTTGCGGCATGTGAACAACAATGCAGGTTGAATGTAAGAATCGGCGTCTTCTCCGAGCGCTCGAATGGCTGAGCGTCGTGGAGGTTCACGCTGTTGGCGCGTCGGTCTCTCGCCGGTGGTCGTCGCCCGACGCCGCGCATGAATATTCTGAACAGCCACGTGCTGCTCTATTTCGGGCCGTCGGCTAACTTTGTTTCCCTTCTTCTTCCATGGCATCGACGTTCTTTAACTGGCTGCGCTCTCCAGCTGCGCGCAGCTACTTCTTCAGTGAGATATTTATTCATCTTCTCCCGTACACGCTCATCTTATTATCCCAGGCACTCATTTCTGGGGGCCTGTTCGTCTTCCCATATTTATTTATGCACGTCAAAATACTTATTTTGCTAGGTCGCCAACTGGGGCCTTCCCCTGGCTGCGATTTCAGATCTCGTCAGTAAAGATGAAGAAATGATTTCTGGGACAATGACAACGGCTCTAACGTGCTACTCGTGAGTCATGCTCTTATCAGCTTTCTCAATTCTCTAACAATCGTTTAGGTTGGTTTTTATGCGCTTTGGTCCGTACCTAATTATTGTTGCTTAGCGTTTGTACGCTGAATCACGTATAAAATCAGCATGGCGCGTGCAACCTAGGAATTACCTTCTCTTTGCGTGCCACTTCACGAACGCAACAGCGCAATCGTTGAACGACATCCGTTTCGTCAGATATTGGCATTTGGGAGGACGAGAGAAAAAGCTGGGACTTCAGGAATCAGAAAAGCTCAAGGTCGCGGAGACTGTAGAGACTGTGAAGGCAGTGAAAGAGGACCCTGCAAAACAGTAACACGCAGCCAAACCCTTGCCCCTCGTCCAGTGTCTAATACCCAGACTACTAATACACCTGCAAAGAAAATATCACCAAAAGCCATCGTCTGCATCACCACTGCCCTTCTTCTTGCCGTTCCCCTGCGCAAGGACTTGTCTTTCGTACATCTCTGCGATCTGTTCCGGCCCAGTTGCATCATCAGCCGACTTGTCCTCGCGAAGCCGGATAAAACGAGGAAATCGTAGTGATATCCCCCTCTCATCTACCTGTGTAAAGAAATAAGGGAAAGGCCAAGTTTGAGCGGCAAAGACGTACGAGGCCTTGAGCTGCGGTATATATAGGGCTCAAACTGAGATCGGCTGTTAGGACCTCCCAAACGACCTTTGGTTCAAACCAAACATCTGGCTTAGCGCCGCCGACCATTATATCGCCTCGAACTTTCGTCATTTCGAGCGGTTTCAGAGTTCCATAGTGTGATTGTAAAGCCTCTTCGCTGAAGCCAGTGCCAATCTTGCAGATGGTTTGATACGCTTCCGAATCGCTATCGTAACAAGCGAGAAGGAAAGCCCCGTAGACGTTGGTTCGTTTTCCTTTCCCATAATAGCCGCCTACAACTACGAGATCAAGCGAGTCTCCGACGCCCGCTAGGTAGTCTTTCTTCAACTGTAAGCAGATGTCAGGAGCAATACCAACTCCTCTTGTGATGAATTCACCTTGAGCCAGTTCACACTCCGCCTGCTAGGTTCATAATAGCTAGCGTCACTTTCAAGCATCTTTACCATGAGTCCTTCGCACCCATCCTTTACACTTTCTTCCAAAAAGGATTGAATCTCGTCAACGGTTTCCCCGTCGGAGGCTTTCGCAAACTGGAATTCAAAAGGAACTGTATTAAAGTGTTCTCGTAGGAGTTGCCTGCGCTCTTGCAGCGTTTTTTGTAATAATGGCTGCAGAACGTGAGACAAAGAAGGTACACAAAAGTTATGACTTACCTCTCCGTTCAGGTACAGCAAGTCAAAGGCGAATAGACACACTCGGACTTGGATATCTTCTACTTTTACATCTTTGCGCTTGCGCTTGCTCAGTTCCTGGAATGGCATCAACTTGGCAGTAGTGCGGTCAATAGCAACGGCCTCTGCATCGAGAACAAAGCTTTTCGTCGTCTCCTTGATGGCCTGCAATTGCACAGATCAGGAATAATGAAGGATTACAAGATACTCTACACACATTAGGTAGCTGCTCCATGAGATCAGGATATTTAACGCTCATGTCTTCTGAGTTTCGGCTAAATACTGCAATTTTGCCGTCTTCCATTTTATGGACCTGTCTGACGGTTATTACCATTGAAAGTTCAATAGTTTGTTGATTACTTGAGCTCGCTCTCCATCGTACTTATATTCACATGTGAAACGCTTGCCCTCGAATCTGTCCAGCACTTCACCGATAGCCTTTGTCGGCTTCGCCAACATTGGTTTGAGAGGTACACCAGGGCGCAATTTGCATTTTTCATGTAAATTGTCGATGCCAAATTCAAGTAATGCGGGTATAACTTCGTCATACGAAGGCAACTCGCTGATAGTCCAATTAGTTGACTCTAGGCAGATTTCAGGTTGAGAATAACCTGTAGATGGCTTTCATTGTACTCGCTGCCTGTTCGAGTTTAGGCGCGATTTTATCGTGGTTCCACTTCTTACTCGCTAAAATAAGTAAGAATGTGGTTGAAGGTCGAAGACAAATTCATTATATCCTGACCTTTTCGTACCTCTGCCAGAACAGCTGCATGTGCGAGAGCTACAAGCACCGTTTGTTCTGCGTTTCCTATCCGCAGCTTGCCCTCCAAACTCCGTATAATGTACTTGGCTTCGTAGTTCTGACAGGCAGCGAGCAGCTTCGTAATGATGGAAACTTTCTTTGCTTGGGACTACGTAATTTTGATTAAGAAATAAGAACGCGGACAAAAGGCGAGCCTTACTGAGTGCCCAGAAGTCATGGCAATATCTTTCAAGTTCGTAAACACGTACGATAAGGTAAGAGGTTTGGGTTTGAATAGTGTCTTCTGGCCGGCTTTGGAATTCTGAATCATGCAATCGTCTGGGGATATTCTTTTGATGTAGAGAATACTCACCATTGCAACCAGACCAAGATCACCTTCTCTCTTCAAGTCTGCTTTGATTAACGACAGGTTCCTACCAGTTGACTCCGCTATGGCTTTAATCAAAAGACTCTCTCCTATCCCAAGTTCTATTCCCACATAATCCGGGCATAACTAACTCAAATGAGCATAAATCATATAATTAAATGCAGACGTACCCTATTGATGCAGAGGTACACAGCCTGAAGCAATGATTTGTAGTCTCCCTTTGCGCTCCTCTGTATTACCAGAAGTAAGAATGATGTCAAGATAGCGGTTTTTTCAAGGCGTTTTGTGGTTGCCTCGATCAATGAGAAAGCATGAGAAAGGGCGGCATAGGGGACGCTAGATTAACGTTAATCCCATGTACGCAAGTTCCGCACGTCGCACTTACGGCTCTCCAGGCTTCCATCCACCTGGAATGTCCACGTCTTGCATTCTAGATATAGCCGCCTCCGCGCTACATGGGACATTCATGGAGTAAGTGGAGGATAATTCACACCGTCCTGCTTACTTTTTAGAGGCAGCGGAAACCGCAAGCTCCTCCATTGTATCTTCAGCTTCCACTTCTTCGCCTTCAGCATCGCTTGTCGATGCGGCCTCCTCATCTGCTGCACCCTCATCGACCTTTTCTTTGCCTTTTAGCTTTGCCTTATCTGCTGTGGCGCTTGTAGACTTGCCCGCTATACGCATTCTCAGAACTAAGCAGGAAATGTTCGACAACTACCTACTTGTGCTGGTTGTTGCCGACGCTTCCTCCTCATCAGGATCTAGTATCCTCCGTTTCTTTGACTTTGGAAGCTCTGGAAGACAAAGTATAAACAAGTATAAAAAGGAAGAACCTGGATTACCATTACCATCACAAGACATTGGCTCCTCCCGTCGTTTACTGCTTCCCACTAAGCATGTCAACATATTCTGTTTCGCGGATTCAATTATACCAACCTTCTGCAGCATCCTCAGTTTCCATAGAGTCAGGCTCTTTCTTCGCCGCGTCTTTAGGTCTGGTAGACTTTGGCCTCTTCCATAGTTCCGTAAGACTGGCTTGTTGAGGAGGGGCGGGCTTTGCTGTTGGCGGCATTGCAAAGAACTTTCCTAGGCTCCCCGTGAGCTCTTGTGCGGCGTAAGAGTAAGAAGAGTACCTAGGGTTTGCTGGCGACCCATCCAAGAGCGTGTCAGAATGGCGCGTGCGGTAAACATGCGCACACATCGCGTCGCGCGTCATCCTAATTAATAATCGAGATCTGCTAACCAATCGGCTTTCTGCGGCTTTTGCCGAACGTCCTGTATAGTTTCTGTTGCGGTGGCTTCGGCCGAGTCCAAACAAGTCACAACAACCTCCGAAAGCCATTCGCGGTACTCAACGACCTCAACAACAACGCGATGGCCGACGCACAGGTGGGCTAAACACAGGCAATGGATAGTCGGATCTGTTCCTTACCGCGGTTTTAGATCGAGAAGGCATATCAAAAACAACACCTCTTCCAAAATGCCAAGGCCCGTGGTGCGTGCCGCGGATTATCATCCTTCGGAGCATGCTGAATCCCGAATTTTGGCAGGCGGAAAGAAGATTGCAACAAAAGAGAAAAGATGGTTTAAGGATGTCGGGCTAGGCTTCAAAACACCTGCAGAAGCCATTAACGGGACATATATTGGTATGTGATAATGGAAAAATCTGTGTAGTATGCTAATATTACGCAGACAAGAAGTGCCCATTCACGGGAGACATCTCCATCCGTGGCCGCATTCTGACAGGCAAAGTTGTTTCAACAAAGATGACCCGCACGATCATCATCCGGCGAGACTATCTCCACTACATTCCCAAATACAGTAAGTGTGGTGTATGGTTAGAGAGAATGAGAGAAGCTGAGAAAGCTAGACCGGTACGAGAAGAGACACAAGAACCTTGCAGCGCATGTTTCACCTGCGTTCCGGGTGGAAATAGGCGACATGGTGACTGTTGGTGAGTGATCTGGAAATGATGGACGAGGAGACGAGCTGAGACAGGACAGGACAATGCCGGCCGCTGTCAAAGACAGTGCGATTCAACGTACTACGGGTTGCGAAGAGCAAGGCGTCGGCAAAGTCGTTTGGGAAGTTCTAGTTGTAGTGTGTGTAGATAGCGGTGCAAATAAGAGTCAACATTGTCGGCGTTGACGGTGCTGTCGGCCCTGCGTCCATCCTGAGTTCCCCACTCCCCTTGTCCCAAGCTGGCCCCCACTTTCCTTTCCGTTTTCGCAAACTTAGCAAAGTCTCGGTCCCATTCCCCTCAATCAAGGGGCTCAGACTCCCCCATGGGCCAGCAGTCATCCAAGAAGAGCAGGAAGGCCACTAAAGAGAAGGACAAGGACGCTTCTTCCGATGGCTCTCCATTACATCCCTCCCCCGACCAAAGCCCTGAGGCTGCTGCCCAGCCTGCTCTCTCACGCCCCGACGACGCTTCCACTTCAACAACAACAACAAATGGTTCCGAGTCATCCCTGAATGGCAATTCTGCTTCCAGTGCGTTTGGCGTTTAGTCAACTGAGCCCGCTTATTGTTGAGCTCCTTTAACATTTCCTTTCCCTAGCTTTAACGCCAACTCACGCACAACATTCACCTCCATCACCGCACCCTACTTCCCTTCCCCTTGACATCCCAACACCGACAATCCTTTCCAACTCCACTAGTCCCCCCCTCGCTTCTACATCAAGTAGTGGGCCGCAAGGCGAATCACTATCAAATGGCGCTTTCAAGGAAAAGCTGAAACAGCTGGACATTGACGACATGATCCAACGACTGCTTGATGTTGGATACACTGGGAAAGTCAACAAGTCGCTTTGCCTTAAAAACACCGAGATTACGGCCATCTGCCTCGCAGCACGCGATGTGTTTCTCGGTCAGCCTACGCTGGTCGAGCTGTCGCCACCCGTGAAGATCGTCGGTGACGTCCACGGACAGTATTCTGATCTCATACGTCTTTTCGAGATGTGCGGTTTTCCACCCTCTGCGAATTATCTTTTTCTCGGCGATTACGTTGACCGAGGGAAACAAAGTTTGGAGACTATTCTCCTCTTGCTATGTTACAAGATCAAGTACCCAGAAAATTTCTTCTTGCTCCGGGGCAACCACGAATGCGCTAACGTAACCAGAGGTAATGAAGCTTCTTTGTCGCGCTTATCAGGCTCATTAGTCATTAATCAGTTTATGGTTTCTACGACGAATGTAAACGACGATGTAATATCAAGATCTGGAAGACGTTTATTGACGTATTCAATTGCCTTCCCATCGCAGCAGTTGTTGCATCCAAAATATTTTGCGTGCATGGGGGTCTTTCACCATCATTGCATTCAATGGAAGACATCAAGCGCGTACAGCGGCCCACCGATGTTCCGGACTACGGCCTGCTTAATGACTTACTTTGGTCCGATCCGTCAGATACGGCATTAGATTGGGAGGACAACGAACGAGGCGTAAGCTTTTGCTTTGGAAAGACCATCATTAATGAGTTCTTGGTGCGGTATGACATGGACTTGATATGTCGAGCACACATGGTTGTAGAAGACGGGTATGAATTCTGGAATGACAGGACATTGGTTACCGTTTTCAGTGCACCAAATTACTGCGGAGGTTAGTCCCTTTGGGTTATCATTTCTGCTCGTGATTGATATCTTTTTAGAATTCGACAACTACGGCGCTTGCATGAGGCTAGAGTTCACCCTATCTTCTTATCGTTTTTGTACTGATCGTCGCATTAGCGTCTCGGAAGACCTGCTGTGTGCATTTGAGCTTCTCAAACCACTCGATGGTGCGGCTCTCCGCAAGGAAATGACAAAGGCCAAGCGGAAAAGGTCGGACTACCTCACCTAGTCCATTGGCTATATGCAAGCTACCTAATTCTTGCATCCCCGTCAGCGTTGCGGAGATGCGATCCGATGCCTATTTATCACCAGTCCAGAACTGCTTGCTTTACGAAGGGATAGATTCCAGCCGATAAACCCCAGCTACCGTCAGCGATTCCCGTCTCCATATTTCCCGTCCAACGCGGACTATTCAACATTCTGCTTGCAACCTACGCTACCATTGCAATGTTGCTGGTATCTTCCCCCCTCGTTGCATGATTTTTGGATTTGTAATCATATACGTTTTTTTTGTGTTGGGGTACCTTTGTAGTACA
>WNGI01008435.1_pt1 | contig 12363 bp, 8 predicted proteins | sample 5400621 | NCBI WGS metagenome assembly WNGI01 (sample SAMN13153374, study PRJNA577476) | soil metagenome | isolation source: 20 cm soil or saprolite under Garry oak tree replicate 1 | place: USA:California | collected 2016-06-15 | reverse complement strand
TGGGATAACACCGTGCGGCGTGGGTCCCACGCGGTCATCTGGGCAAATTCTTTACCGGAGTCCTACTATGAATGGCTGTCGGCGACGGTGGAACAGGTGCAAAAGAAAGAAGACTCGGACGAGCGATTGATTTTTATCAACGCTTGGAATGAATGGGCCGAAGGATGCCACCTGGAACCGGATGAAAAATATGGACACGCCTGGCTAAACGCGACGGCGCTGGCCTTGCGACCGCCGGCCCGCCCATTGCCGCGCACATCCCTTGCCGAAACCCATCCCGAGCCGCCAAGAACGGAAACGATCAAGGTTCCTGCATTGAGAGATCGCTTGAGGTTGGTAATTTCGGTGTTGTTCTATCATCGGGAAGACCTCATTGAATGGTTCTTGCGATCGATACTGCCGCAAATTCTGAAAGCGGAATCGCGGGGTGATATAGAGTGTTCTCTGAGTCTTTCGTTTAATTATCAGCCCGACGCTGCTGTTATCGCGCAAATTCATCAGATCATCGCCACGACAAGCCATCTTCGAGCCGACGCCGTACACATCCTGGAAAATGGCTTCAACGTCGGATTCGGGACTGGTCATAACATGGTCTTTGATAAATTTGATTCCGACATTTTTCTTATCGTGAACAGCGACGTTCGAGTCATCGACGAAGATTGGCTCATAAAATTAGTTGATCGATTTCGCTGCTCTGATGCAGTCATTGTCGGTTTAAGTGAGACAGCCTCGCGTCTGCGGGAAGACGGCTGCGGCATTCCGATCAAAGGTCCCGAGGAGGAGTTCGATTTTGTCGACGGATCGGCCCTGGCGATTCGTTCAGACCTGGCAAGGCGTTTCGGCCTATTTTCCCCATCCTACGATTATTTTTATTTTGAAGATGCCGATCTTTGCCTTCGCTATCGCCAAATGGGACTCCAAATCGCCCTGCTCGACGCCCCTTATGAACACGAACGCAGCTCAAGCTCGCGCCTTCTGCCGCAATTTGCGGTCGAAAATGTTCTCGATCGCAATCGAGCGCGCCTGTTTGAAAAATGGGGCAAGTATCTTCGCACTCGCACACTGTCCAATCGAATCGGGGTTCGATTCCTCGAGATCAATCGCCAGCTGCAGTGTGCCAGCTTACCTGCTTTATTCGGCTTGCTGGCTGAGCATGGCACAGCGGCTATCGATGTTTGGGGAGTGCATGAGCAACTGGGCGAGCTGTTTCAGCATCCGCGTATCCGGCTGATCCCAAGCTGGCAAACACTTCGAGAAGATGATTACCTCAGACATTACGATCTTGCTACGAATCAGGCAGAAATTCCTCGCGTTTACGATATCGCAAATCGCATGGGCTGTGATCCAGATTTCGAAGGTGCAAAAGCACATTTAGAATCATTAATCGGTTCAGCTTATTCTGAGAATTCGAAACCAACCAAGACCGCATTACTTTACGTCGCGCGAAAGTCTCCCTTGTTCGATGGCAAGGAGCCAAACGTGGAAAGCTTTGCTCCAGTGGCAAAGATGCTTCGGAAAAAAAACTTCTCGGTTCGCTTTTACACGGACTACGGCACGTTCGAAACCCAGACTCTCAACGGCTTTGGGACGGCGGATTGGGAACACGTCGCGCTGTGTCCGGGAGTGGAGTTATTAGAGGAAATAGCTTCTGCTGACCTGATAATTGCTTCTGATGACTGGATTGCAGAACTCGGTCAACTCCTTCAGAAGCGAACATTTCTCTGGCTGGGAGCAACGTCCTGCCGCGCCGCAATTTGGGATTTTGAGCGAGCTGGCTGTTTTAGTGACCAATCGTTGTCGTGTTTAGGGTGCTACCACCAATTTGGTCGAAATCGTCATAACGTATGTCTCCGCGGCGACATCGCGTGTATGAGACCGCAGCTAGCGAAAGACTTTGTCGCTTCTCTCGAAACGTTTCTGGGTGGTGAGCCACTCAAGGCTGTTGCGATTCATCCCAATCGTTTGGATCTAACATCAGCTCGAACGAAGCCCTCGACTGAATTATCGCTGGAGCATTGGCCCAGCAGTACTGCGAGTTCAGTTTTGGTCCTAACACCGGTGAACCCGCAACTGGAGGAGGGAGTCCTCGAGCGCGCCAAGGAGCTAGCCCATCGCGCGCTTCAAGGCATGCGCAATTGTCGTGTTGTTCACGACAATTGCGGGGAAGTGCCTGTGCGCGGTCAACCGCACCCGCATCGTCAGGCCGCAATGGCGTCTCTTCGGCAACAGATGGTTGAACGCTACCTTCAAGATGAACGATGGATCTTTTGGGTGGACGCCGATATCATCGATTATCCTCCTTTCCTTATAGAACAACTAATCCAGCGTGCTGAAGGCGGCATTGCTGCACCGCTTGTATTGATGGAGGGCGAAATTACCGAACCTGTCCATAAAGATGGATTCGGCCCCGGGCGGTTCTTTGATATAGCTGGATTCGTTGAAAATGGGCGCTGGGCCCGCTTCACGGCGCCGTACTTCGATCAGCCCGGGCCAATCTATCGCTTGGATTCCGTTGGTAGCTGCTATCTGGTTAACGCAGATCTATACCGGATGGGCGCCGCTCATAGTATTGATCCCGCCTCAGAAATTTTTCTGAATACCAATGAAACGTGGTCGCGCGATGCTGTCGCCAGAAATCAGCGAGGACCGGCAAATGCTTATACTGAGCACTACAGTGTTTGCCAGTTCGCGATCCGACATGGCCTGCCCGTCCAGGCATTTGCTGACGTGGTAGCCTCTCATCAAAAAGTACGATGATTTGACATCGTCAGACCGCGCTGCAATTCAATCCCTCGCGAGCACTCGACAGCAAGACACATGGAGAGCCATCAGCCGCCGCAATACGTACCGCCCGGACACTTCTGTTCACCGATTCCCAGCATTGAAGACATTGAACGGGCGGATCGATCTAAGAGAAGATCAACAGCTAGCTTTCTTGGAAAAACTCTCCCGATACTATGCTGAAATTCCATTTCCAGCAGAAAAGAACGAGCGGTTCAGATTCGCCTTTCACAATCCCTCGTACTCGTGGGGCGACGCTATCATCCTCTTCTGCATGATTCGCGAACTCAAACCACGGCGAATTCTAGAGATCGGGTCCGGTCATACGTCTGCTCTAATCCTCGATACGAATGAACGCTATTGCGGTGGCGGCATTGACTGCACCTTTGTGGAACCCTATCCAGAACTTCTGATCTCGCTCTTACGCCCTAACGAGGATCATGAACCTCGGCTGATCTCACGGAAACTTCAAGACGTGAACTTAACTATATTCGACACACTCGAAGCAGGTGATATCCTGTTTGTTGATTCTAGTCATGTACTCAAAGCAGGTAGTGACTGTCAGTTGCTCTTTTCTGATATTCTTCCAAGGTTAAATCCAGGCACTCTCATACATTTCCATGATGTATTCGATCGATTCGAGTATCCGCCCGAGTGGTTACGCGAAGGTCGGGGATGGAACGAACAATATGCACTTCGCGCATTTCTCCAGTTCAACGGTGAGTTTCGGATCAAACTTTTCACCGCATATTTGATCGCGCGGCATCGCGAGTGGTTTGAGAAACATATGCCAAATTGCTTGCGAAATGCTGGCGGCCAAATTTGGATCGAGCGTATTGGCTAGGGAACCCAAAAGATCTACATTCTTGACGTCGTTGGCGGATCAACTGCTCGATCGAGATCGAATTCGCCTATCACAACGGCGACGAAGCCCTTCTCAAGGCCAAGCTGGATACTTCTTCAACAGCCTGCTAGGGCCATTTAAGCTATGTTCTTGAGCTTCGTCATGCGGTTCTCTATGATTCGTCGATGCAATTTCGCGAACTCAAAAATCTTCTGGCGGAAGCAGCGAAGGACCGACTGTTCGTTGGTCTCGTAGTCGTCGCGCTAGTCCTAGCATACGCGGCAGAGATTGGATCGCCAACCTTCAATACGGACGCCTTCTACGACATTCAATTTCGCGGCCTTGCCCAACGACCGCACCTTAGCCCCACAGATTACTCCGTATACGGCCGGTACGCGGCAGAGGCGCTTAGAGCGGCCACTTGGGCTGTCTATCCGCCTTCGTTAGTTCTCATGGTCGGCGTCGGGCTGCTGGCTGTCAGCGTGACCATTCTGACGGGCATGTGGGGCATCACTCGCCCCGTAGAACGGGCCGTTGCAGTCATCATCGTTGCGGTGTTTCCGTTCTTTTTCGAGACGTTCTCCTATTTGGCAATCCGGCACGTCGTACCGTTGGCGATCGTTATCGCCGCTGCTGGGATTTTGGTTCGTCCTACGGTTGGATTCTCGCTGCTGGTCTTGGCGGCCTGCTTCTATCAATCGGGCGTCTACTTCGCGGCGGTCGTGGTGCTCATATGGGCGGGCGTGGAGGCGCTGAACAATCGCCCGTGCGTGAGGCTTCTCGTTGAAAAGGCATTGATGGTAGGAGCAGCGCTGCTTCTATGGAGGATCGGCGTTGCGGTTGTCGGCTGGCTTTACCCGAGTTACGCCGCTAAGCTGGAAGTCTTCTCTAGGCCCGCAGGCTCGGCAGCGGAATTGTGGTTCTCACTCAAGCTGCACGCTGCGGCGATGCTATCGTTTTTCACGGAGGGCGTTTTCCTATTCCCGCTGCGCGCCAAGCTGGTGGCGGTTGCGGGCATCTTGTTAGTAGCCATCGGAGGCTGGAGGTTGGTGATGCGGGGCGAAGTCAGTCTGGGTCGCTATGCGTTCGCGCTGACAATGATTGTCCTGATGCCGGCTGCGGCGCATGGCGCGAATCTGATCCTCTATCCTCCGTACGCGTCGCTTTTCGAGCGGGTGCTGTTCTCTTACGCCGCTGTTTTTCTCGGCATATTCGTGTTGGCCCTGCACGCCAATAGAGGATGGCTTCGTGGCACTGTCCTGGGGCTGTTCGCGTTAGCTGCTCTGATTTTTGTCTGGCAGGCGAATATTTGGCACCAGTACATGGCCTTAAAGAATCTGGCTGACATCGACGTAGCCAGCAAGATCGCCGACCGGCTGAAATCCGACTCGGCCTACCGACCATGGATACCGCTGGTGATGGTCGGGACAATGAAGCCGACCGAATATCTTTCGTATCGGTCTTTCGACCTTCGTCAACGCACAATCAGGAACACGATTTTCTATAGCCCCTACGAGTGGGACTGGTCGAAGTCTCGGATGCTGATGGCTTTCATGACCTTCGCTTATGCGAATGCCGCGCAGCAAAAGCATGGCGAACAAATCGCAGCCACGATGCCGGTCTGGCCCGTCTCAGGGTCCGCAATCGTCAAAGACGGCCTGATGGTTGTCCGGCTGAAATAGTCCTTCACTCTCAAGGACCATCGCCAATGATTATTCGCACTACTCTAGGGTGGTCGCTCTCCTATTGCCCTTTCTCATTGTGATGCAGCGCGGAAGAGGCAGCATGAACTTCAAGAGAATCGAGACGGTAAGCGAGTTGCCCGAATCAAAGATAATCCTGTTCAATCACGGATTTGATCCGCCGTCAGATCAACTCATTAACAAGATAAGGGCTCGGACTTCGTCGATAACCTTTCGCCGCGGTCCTTACGAACTACTTGAGGTACGTTAGTAACTTCTGAGTTTGGGGGCAGCTGAGCCCATTCCTATGATTGTCTTTCATGATCCCCGATGTGTGGAATACGTCAGAGTGGGCAATCCCGAACGCCCGGTCGAATCATTGGAAGCGTGGCCCTCCTGTGCGACCGTCACCCAGATTGGGCATGGCTGCCACTTACGAAGCCCCTCAAGAGCGCGCGGTGCTCTGTGTATATCCACGTGGTTCAAGAAGACTCCGCAGATTTCGAGCCGGATACGCCGGCATATCCGAAGATTTACAAACATGCGGCAAGGGTGACGGGCGCGGCGGCCGAGGTCGCCTGCAAAGCGTTGCGCGGAAATCGAGTAAGTTTATGATATGTTGTGTATAGGAGAGTCCACGAAGCACCGCTTGACGACGCCGGTCAGCGGAGATTTAGGGTTCTAAGAAGATGACGAAAGTTTTTCGTAATGCTCTTTACGCGCCTCTGCGGCTCCCACGGGTGTACAACCTGCTGCAAAGGTTCGTGGGCGCGAGTCGTGACCGAGCGGCCTTTGTAAGAGCGCACGTCGTTTTCCGGCCTGGCGATAAGATTGTGGATGCAGGTTGCGGGACAGGCAGCGCTTTGGAGTTTCTGCCGCCCGTGACCTACTTTGGATTTGATCCTAACGCTGATTACATTCGCGTAGCGCAATCGCGATACGGGGGCCGAGGATGGTTTTTGTGCGGAGATGCCAACAGCCCACGAGTGCGAGAGTTAGCGCAGGGGGCCGATGCGTTCCTTTCGCTGGGGGTGCTCCATCACCTAACCGACATACAGATAAGCGAAATGTTCAGCCTGGCACGAGCGTGTCTGCGTGCGGAGGGTCGTTTCATTTTTTACGAGCCCTGTTTCAGCGCAGACGATGATTTGTTGGGCCGGATATTCATGAAGCTCGACCGCGGCGGCAATATAAAAACCGATCAGGCTTGGCGGGCGTTACTCTCAGAACATTTTGCTACTGTAGATGAATATATCCGCCGTCCAGTATATTGGTTTCGTTACACGGTCCAAGCCGTCATTTGCCGAGGTCCGCGCGAGCTGTGATTCACTGCTCTGCCGCCAAGTAGTCCAGAAACGGATGGGCCCGGAAATCATAATCGCGGCGCGCCGCCGTATCGCTGTACACTTTTGGCACCACAAGGCGATCCAGCTGATCGCGTTTGAACGGGACAGGCAAATGAAACGCGGCTGCCGTACGAAGCATCGTAACCGGCACTGGCACTGCAAAAAGAGGGCGCACTGATCTGCGGAGGGCTTGCGCCATTTCGATGGCGGTGCACGGCCGCTCGGCGCAAAGGGTGTACGTTTGACCTGTGCAGCGGCGCTGAGCTGTTGCCTCGGCAATGAATTGCGCCGCGTCCTCTAGGCTGATAGGCGCATACCTGATTGAGCCACCGCAGCGGAAATCTGGCAGGATGTGCATCTTGCGTGCGACTGCGATAAGCGCGTCGATTCCCTCGCTGCCTTTGGAACCGTAAATCTCCGCTGGCCGGATGATCGTATACTCTAGCCCGCTAGCGCGAATCGCTTCTTCGGCTAACCATTTGGAACGGCCGTAAGCGCCGCCATCCGGATGTGCGCAGATAGTGCTGACGTAGACAAAATGTTGCCGCGAATTGCAGACCGACAGCAGCTGCTTCGTGAGATCGTTGTTCACCCGAAGGTATTCAGATGCATCATCTGTGTGCGTCACAGCAGCCATATGCAGTACGATCTGCGCCGCCTGCAAAGCGGCCGGCTGGCGGACGCATTCTTCCAGTCCTCCGCGGATCACCTGCATTCCAGCATTTGGAATCCCCACATCGCGCCGATTCACGACGGCAACAACGTGGACGCGCGATGCCAGCCTGCGCAGGACATGCTGTCCCAATGCTGAACTGCCACCGGTGACAAACAGCGTCTCCATTAATTGCGCTTCCCGTTGTGCTGACGCTGGCGGTACCGATACTCAATCATATGTTTAAGGAATTCGAGCACTGCAGCCGGTTTCACGAACGATTTCCGGCTCCCCAGAGAGTGGAATTCAACAGGAATCTCATAAATGCGGAAATTCTGATCGATGCAATTTAAGATTAGCTCGGCGTCGATAAACCAGTCGTTAGACTCCAATACCATTTTCCCATAGGCTTCACGTGTCATAATCTTTGGTTTCGAGTTTACGTCCCGAAGTCGGCTGGAGCCCTGGAAGAAGAGATGAAAAAGCCAGTTGTAGACGACAGAAACCAGAGTTCGATAAGCACCGTCCTGGCGCTGGGCACGATAAGTTTTTACAACGTCAAAATCATCGCTCCTTATTTTGGCGAAGCAGGAAAATATCGCCTCCACTGGGAACTGACCGTCTCCGTCAATAACGCCGATATATTTGCCGCGGCAGGCGTCGAGCCCTCGGCGCATGTCCCAGCCCATCGCCCCTTTTTTTGGCTCGGCCAGCACGCGCACATTAGGCAACCGTTCGGCGAGCTGCTGGCAGATCACGGGGGTTCGATCGTTCGAGCCTTGCCAAAAATTCGCAACGAGAATCAATTCCCATTCGAAGCGAAACAGCGACATTATCTCGTGAAGATTCTCCACGAACGGGATGATTTCTTCTTCTGCACGATAACAAAGTACCGCGATGGAAAATTCGACGGGACTCTCCATGCTTGCACCGACAGTTGGCATTGGATGCGCCAATCATGGCGAGATACACGCCTGAGTCAATCGGGCCTAACCGAAGCGGTTTCAAAGCTCGGAAGTTAATGATTTGATGGAACAGAGTTATTCCCAGCAGTACGCATTGCTCGAAGGGCGGCATTGGTGGTACCGGGCGCGCAGGCTTGTGCTGTGCGGTTTGCTTGCCCGCCTGGAATGGCCGCAGCAACCGAGAATTTCGGAAATTGGTGTCGGGCCGGGCTACAACCTTCTCGAAATTTACCCACCGAATGCATGGCTCGAAGGCGTCGAGCCGGACGAAGTCCTGGCTAAAGTGGCAGCAGCACGAAGCCCCGTCCCCATATTCCGAGCATCCTTCGATCGGCTTCCATCGGAAATTCGGGATGGATCGTATGACGGCGTGACGATGTTTGACGTGCTCGAACATATTGAAGCTGAGGCGCGAGCGCTCCGGATCGTAAACCAAAAATTGAAGCCGGGAGGTCGGATCGCCTTGTCGGTGCCTGCTTATATGTGGCTATGAGGACAGCAGGACATCGTTAATCACCACTACCGACGTTACACTGCAGGTGTGACCGCGATTGCGATTCTAAGTAGGTTCGCCACATACCTTTTCATGCAGGAACAGGCGATCGTGGAAGTCCTGCGCTTAGCGACGTTGTTCGCACTGCTGATACTTTCCTTGCACACAAAGCCAAAATCATCGCCGCCGTCAGTCAGCGCAACGGAATGATCGCCGCCCATTAGCTTCTCCACGTTGACCGAATAGCTAAGGAGCTTCCTCTTTCTTCTGTGCTTGCATCATGGGAACAGAGCCTTGTTAAATCGTCGCCGCCTTGGGTACAACAAAATTGAACGAACGTGCTTTGGGCAACACGCCCTTGTTGTCATGCTATTTCGTGAGTAGAACAGTAGATATGCCGCGATGAATTCCAGTTCCTTCGCCACCAAAGACTCCCCGAACCTCGTTGATGCCGAGAAGCTGTCGCGGGCGAAGCCCATGCTGTTCCTGCACATTCCAAAGACAGGTGGCAGCTCGTTTCTGACGGTCTTGGGAAACGTATTCGGTGAGCGTCGGGTCAGGCGGCTGCGCGGCGCCGACGAGATGGAGCAGGCGCAGATCAATCGGATCGTCTCAGACGAAATTCAAGATATCGATTGCTTGGTCGGACACTTTCCCATTCATGCGTTTGCCAAGTGTTTGGACATGTTTCGTCCGTTTACCATCCTGCGCGACCCGGTGGATAGGGTAATGTCGCTATTCCGGTTCCTCAAGAGCGCGCCTCACAGCGAAATAGAGCGGTTGGAGCTACCAGAGAGCTTTGGGTTCGACGATTTTATCGAAAGCCGCGTACCAGAAAATTATGCCCAGACTCGCAACTTGATGTGCCGCATGGTGTGCGGCGACGCGGAAATGAGCGATCCGTTGGCTGCTGCTTTCTGGCAACCACGTGACCCAGGCGCCTTGGTGGATCAAGCGCTGGCCACGCTGCGAGCGATCGACTTCGGTCTGGTTGAAGACATGCAATCTACTTTGGCCTTGGCACAGCATGCTTTCGCTACCAAGTTCAACTTGGGCGAATATCACACGAACGCTAGCGGCGTACCTGGTGCCGAGTGGACGGCACACAATATCCAGCGGATCGTCGATCTGAATACGCTAGACGTTGCGTTATATCATGAAGCCAAGGTACTGTTTTACACGCGCGTCTGCAACGTCTCGGCGTTCGGGCGAATGTCGGCCGATGGTACCCCTTCGCTGTCTGTGCTGCGCGTTCAACCCGGACAGAAGATAAGTGTCAATGATATTCCGGGCCGGCGGGGATTTCATGAATTCGAGCCGGAGGGTGGCTTCGCCTGGTTGGCCGCGAACCAGACGGTTCTGATCGGGTTCCTTGCACCGCCAAAGCTGCTGCGGCTGCGAATGACGCTCTATTGCGTCACCGATCGCTTTCCAGCCGAAGAGATCGAGGTGACCTTGAACGGCACTCGTCTGACTCATCGAGTAACGCCCATAGAGGGCAATTGGGTTTCACTAGAGACTGAAGCATTTCGCCCGAACGAAAAGCTCAACGTTTTGACATTGAGTCCCCCTTACGTAATTCCAGTTCGCTTCCTACACCCAGCGTCGAGGGATGACCGCTATCTGTCGGTAGCTTTGGAAAAGCTGGTGTTTCAGGAGTGAAGGCCGCCTGCCTGCTGAAAACGATAGCGGATCTGCTACTGCCTCACCTGTAACTGTAAACTACCTCAACTCCAAGTCTGGCCACCCCGTTATCCGTCAGCCTGCCGGCAGGATTACACGGCTAACGGTACTCGACACTCATGGGTGCAAACGAATTCGTTCCGTTGTGCCGATTGCATGCAAATCGAATTCGAGTTTCACCTGGACGAACCGGTTGACAGGATTAGAAGGAGAGACAGACGAAGCGACAAAAGGCTTCGCCTCTCAAATCGTTGCAATGGTCAAATGGGTGAACTGTGAATCATGAATCTGTTTTAACGTTCTAACGCTTTGACGAATCGTGTGGGCCTGCCCAAGTCGTAACATGTAACGAATCACGCTGTCATTATCCAAGAGCATTTCGCGCGGCTCATGCGCCTTGATCTTGCCGCGAGTGGGTGCGAATATGAGCGATTTCTGGTAGGATAGTCAAAAAGAAAGCAGATAGGCTCTTGATTCACATGCAGATTCTGGTTTTAGGGATGCATAGCGCCGGCACCTCGATGTTTGCCCGCTTGCTCAATATGACGGGCGCATATTTGCCCGGGCCTTTGCGTGAAAAGTAATACCGAAACCCAGAGGGCGATTTGTATTGCCGGCGCGCACCGCTCAGGAACGTCGATGCTGACGCGACTATTACACCGGTGCGGGCTCTACCTCGGTCCGAAGGATGCCTTGATGCCACCACAGGCGGACAATCCGGATGGCTTCTGGGAACATCTGGGCTTTGTCGGGTTGAATGATGAGTTGCTCGATGCGCTCGGTGGCGCGTGGGATTTGCCACCAAAAACCAACGAGAATTTATCCGACGAACGGCTGGATCCCTTGCGTATGAAGGCCCGGCTCCTAATCGAGGGCTTTCCTTCGGCACAGATATGGGGCTGGAAGGATCCCCGCAATAGTCTGACGTTGCCGTTCTGGGAAGACCTCCTTCCAGGTTTGAAAACACTGATGATCGTGCGGAATCCGCTGGAGGTCGCTTACTCGATGGGAAAGCGCAACAGAACCTCGTATGCGTTTGGTTTGCGGCTCTGGGAAATCTATAACCGGCGCTTGATCGAAACGGCAAGCGAGCACGAGCGGCTTGTTACTCATTACGATCTTTTTTTCGAAAACGCCGAGAACGAGTTACGGCGCATTGCAAATTTTACTGGAATGGCCGACGCGAAGGTCCGCGACGCAGCAAAACTCGTAGCGACGCGCAGACGTCACACTCACTTCACAATTGACCAATTGATAGATGCTCGCGTCTCAGGAGAACTGATCGACTTATACCGCGCCTTAATTGCCGCGGCCACGGCGTCAAAAACGAAGGGGTTGGTAGCAAGGTTGGACCGCGGAGTGAAATCAGATGAAGCCGATTTGCTTCCCGGTGCAGTTAGCAGGCTAAACGTCTTCGTTCCAGACCGACTTGCGCAGATCGAGCATCTCTATGGCGAGCTTCTCGCGCAAGCTGAAGCCCGGCATAAAGAGCAGGTGGAGGAGCTCATGGGTCGCCATGAGGAACTCATTGCTCGCCACCGGACTGAAGTTGAGCAGTTCAATGTTGTTCTGGGGGAAGCGGAAGCCCGGCACAGAGCGCAAGTCGACGAACTCTCCGCTCATTTGGCCAGAACAGAAGAACATTACAAAACACAGATCGAAGAACTCACCGCGCGCTACAACAATGAGATCGAGCAATTACGCCAGCGGATCTTGGAGATGAACGTAAATCTTGCAGAAGACGAGAGGTACATCATCGAGTTAACGGATCGGTTACGCAAACAGCTGCAAAATACCAGGCGGCTCTCGCGACTTCTTGAGGATACGGAAGACGCTGCCCGCAAGCTGCGGACTTCTCGCCGTTGGAAAATGGCAAATCCCGGGGCCACGCTCAAGGCAAAGTTGTCTCACGGGAAA
>WNGI01006470.1_pt1 | contig 12363 bp, 9 predicted proteins | sample 5400621 | NCBI WGS metagenome assembly WNGI01 (sample SAMN13153374, study PRJNA577476) | soil metagenome | isolation source: 20 cm soil or saprolite under Garry oak tree replicate 1 | place: USA:California | collected 2016-06-15 | reverse complement strand
GGGCGGAACGGTTCGCTGAACCAGATCATCCGTGAGCTGTTCCAGCTTTGCGCGGGTCAGTTTTTTCTGAATGTGCTTCGGCCCACTCGCGTCCGCGGTGATGAACGGCAGGTTAATTTCGTATTCCTGCGAGCTCGACAACGCGATCTTCGCTTTTTCAGCTTCTTCTTTGATTCGCTGGATCGCATCCGGCTGCTTGGTCAGATCGATGCCGCTGTCTTTCTTAAATTCGTCGACGATCCAATCCATGATTTTCGCATCCCAATCGTCACCCCCGAGGTGCGTGTCGCCGTTGGTAGCTTTTACTTCGAAAACGCCGTCGCCGATCTCAAGGACGGAGATATCGAATGTGCCGCCACCCAAATCGTAAACGGCAATCTCCTCGTCCTTCTTCTTGTCGAGGCCGTAAGCGAGCGACGCCGCCGTGGGCTCATTGATGATGCGCAAAACTTCGAGGCCCGCGATTTTGCCCGCATCCTTTGTGGCGTTGCGCTGTGAGTCGTTGAAATACGCCGGCACAGTAATGATCGCCTGGGTGATTTTTTCGCCCAGTTTCGCTTCTGCGTCAGCTTTGAGCTTCGACAATATCATCGCCGAAATTTCCGGAGGCGAAAATGTTTTTAGCTGGCCGTGCACTTCCACTTGCACGTGAGCGTCGCCGTTAGCGGCCTTCACAATCTTGTACGGGACGCGTTTCTGTTCTTCATGCACCTCGTCGAACTTGCGTCCCATGAAGCGCTTGATTGAAGAGACCGTGTTCTGCGGATTGGTCACCGCCTGACGCTTCGCGGCCTGGCCGACTAACCGCTCACCGCTCTTAGTAAATGCGACGATCGACGGCGTAGTGCGTGCGCCTTCGCTATTTTCCAAGACTACCGGGTCGCCACCCTCCATCACGGCCATGCAGGAGTTAGTGGTGCCCAAATCGATACCTAAAACTTTAGCCATAATTGAAAATTCCTTTCTGATTCCGAGTTCGCCAACGAACGGAGTCGCCGTGGCGAGACGCTTGGTTAAGCATCTGACTCTCTAGCAAGCGTTGGGCCAATCACATTGCCGTAGCTTAAGCCGTTCTTTACGAGGGATTACCGTCTATCGCATGGCTTATGGGTCCCGCCAGACTGAGCCAATTCGGCTCGATTCCAGCCTCGTTCACATTGGCAGTCGTGCCAACGCGGCGCAGTTCCTGTAGCAAACGGCTTACATCACGAGGGTAAGTACCTGCGTATACGAACCGTCGATATTTCGTTCGACAAAACTTGGTTCTACACTCGAATGTCGCAATCACAAAAATGCGCAGAACGGCGCGTGCTGCGGAAATTGCATGTGCGATAAAAAGAAATTCTGTTTCGCGAAAGCGCCTACCACTATAAAATTTTAGCGTGCGACAGTACCACGATCTACTCCGACTCGTACTTGAGAAAGGTCAGCCACGAACGGATCGCACAGGCACGGGAACATTATCTGTTTTTGGTGCGCAGACACGATTTGATTTGCGCACCGACGGACCAGGGTTCCCGCTCCTCACGACAAAAAAGCTGCACATCAAATCGATCGTCTACGAGTTGCTTTGGTTTTTGCGCGGCGATACCAACGTCCGTTATCTCAATGAACATGGTGTGACGATCTGGGATGAGTGGGCTGACCAAACCGGCGATCTTGGTCGCGTCTATGGTGCGCAATGGCGCGACTGGCGCGGGGCAAACGGCGTGCGCGTGGACCAGATCGAGAATCTGATCGCCCAAATTAAATCAAATCCGCAAAGCCGCCGCCTCATCGTGAGCGCGTGGAATCCAGCCGAGATCGACAAGATGGCGCTGCCACCGTGTCATCTGCTCTTTCAGTTTTACGTGCAGGAAGGCGAACTCAGTTGTCAACTGTATCAACGAAGCGCGGATCTGTTTCTCGGCGTCCCGTTCAACATCGCTTCATACTCACTGCTTACGATGATGGTGGCGCAGGTTGTCGGTCTTATGCCGGGAGATTTTGTGCACACTTTTGGTGACCTGCATCTTTACAAAAACCATCTTGAACAAACGCACGAGCAGCTTTTACGCGATTGCCGGTCTCTTCCACGAATGAAATTAAATCCCGCAGTGAAAGACCTTCACGATTTCAAGTTTGAAGACTTCGAGCTTGTCGGCTACGACCCGCATCCGTCTATCAAAGCGCCCATTGCGGTGTAGATCAGCTGTAGAGGCAGGCGTGTCGCCTGCGGGAGCCGCCTCAGGCGGACCACCCACAAAAGAAGAAAGGCGAAGAGCGAGAGCCCTATCCGTTACGGCCGTTGTTCGGGCGCCGTCTTATCAACACTGTTGGCGCTTGCGGTCTTTGGTCCGCGTGAGAGATCAACCAAGTCGGCCAGGATGTTGAGCGCTTCGTCTCGCTCCGGATCGATCGCCGGAGTTTTGGCGTCATCATCGGCGTTAGCGCCACCGATTAAATCCGTATCGCTATCGGTATCCGCGGCCGCACCGGGATCAACTTTGGGAGCAGTGCCATTCTTCTTCGCCTCAGCCAATTTCCCCGGATACATGATCAATTGGAGATTCGGTTTATCAACGGTATCGAGCGTCACCCGATAAATTTGCGGTTCTTCCTGATTCCGCGCCAGCCGATCCTTTGAACGAGTTTCCTTGCGCAGTTTGTCGTCCTGAAGTTCCTTTTTTCGCAAATCTTCGTTCAGCGAAATCCGATTCTCATCGAGCTTGTGACGCAACCGATCGATGTCCTCCATCACGTAGTGAAATTCGCGATCGCCCTTGATCCGTTCCTCCGAGCGTCGTCGCAATTGATCGATAAACAGTGAATGGCTGTCGGACCATTTCGTATATCTCGCCTTCGAGACTTCGTCATAAGGCAGGGCGTTCTTTAGCGCGCCTTCCCCAAATTCCGGAAGATCGCTCAAGCTCGGCAGAACAATGTCGGAAGCCACGCCGTGAAGCTGAGTGGATCCGCCGGCCACCCGATAAAATTTTTGGATCGTCAATTTCAGCGCACCATCTTCATCGGAATGGTTGCCCAGCAGTGAAGCGAACCTCCCAATCGGAAGAATGGTCTGCACGGTCCCCTTCCCGAATGTGTTTTTGTCTCCAACGACCACCGCGCGACCATAATCCTGCAGAGCGGCCGCGAAGATTTCGCTCGCGGACGCGCTTTGCCGGCTGGTCAAGACGACCATGGGCCCCGAATAAGCGATGCCCGGATCGGGATTAGCCGAGACTCTGATGCTTCCGTTATAGTCTTTCGTCTGAACGATCGGAACAGATTTCAAAAACAAGCCCGTGAGCGAGAGGGCCTCCTCCAGCGAGCCGCCGCCATTTCGCCGCAGGTCGATGACCAGGCCGGCAATGTTTTCTTTCTTCAGCCGTTTGAGCAATGCCAGCACGTCGCGGGTCGTGCTTTTCTGGTGTTTATCCATGTCCGCATAAAAAGAAGGCAGCGTAAGCCACCCCAGTTTTATTGGATCGCCGTTCTCGTCTTTTCTAATAATGATGTCGGCGCGAGCTTCCTGGTCTTTCAGCTTAATTTCGTCCCGGACAAGCTCGACATTTTTCCGACGCGACGGGTCTGTAGCGTCTGAGGGAATCACTAGCAAACGCACGTGCGTGCCTTTCTTGCCACGGATCATCTCGACAACTTTGTCCAGCCGCATCTCACGAACATCGACGTACTCGGCCGGGCCCTGCGCCACAGCACTGATCCGGTCGCCTACCTTGAGTCTCCCATCTGCTTGGGCCGGTCCACCGGGGACGAGGCTTTCGATTTTCGCGTACCCGTCTTCGGAGCGAAGCATGGCACCGATACCGACAAGCGAGAGGCCCATGTTGATGCTGAAATTCTTCATGTCCGCCTTGCTCAAGTATTCTGAATGCGGGTCATATGCCTGGGCCAACGCATCGAGAAAGAGCTTCATTTGCTCGTCCTTGTCTTCCTCATGGACGTTGCGGGCGAGGCGATCGTAGCGGCGCGAAACCAATTGGGGAGCGGGCTCGATAGGATGTTCGCTCAAATGTTCCTGTAAAAGCTCGTTGGCGATCCGACCACGCCAGAGTTGATCGGCTTCCGCCTCGTCCTTGGGCCAGGACGATTTTTGACGGCTCAGCTCAACCGTCGCATTGCTCTTGAAGTCGATTGGCTGCTTCAACAGCTCCTTTATTTTAGCGACACGATCGTCCATACGCTTGGTATAGAGAGCGTAAATGTCAAAAGCCGGTTTGAGATTTCCGAGCAGGACGTCTCCGGCCATCGAACTGGCGTACTTCGCATTCAGCTCATCAACGTCCTTCTGGGTAAAAAAGAGGTGGCTGAAGTCGAGCATCTCCAAGTACGTCTGTAGAAATTTTTTTGAAACGTCCTCATTCAGTTTTTGCCGCGTGTAATGGCCCTCTTCCAGGAGGCGGCCAACTGACATGGCGACCGTTTCTCTCGACGCCGCCATGGCTGGCGGCACCGCGATTGTGGCCGTTAACAGAATGGCGCAAAGCGCTAATGATCGTTGCAAAGATGATCTCATCGGTGAAAAGAAGAGTTAATTACGTTCGCAGATTTCGGCATGAAGCGCAAGACAACGAGACAAGATAGGCATGTAAGTAGAAATGAGACACTCCGTACTCGGGAACATTCAAATATTCGTAAAAGCTCCCGGCTTCAGCTGTAGCAAATCCCGCTACAATCCAATTCCATGACCTATAAAACCTTTTGCGGCGGCATTTTTGACACGAATTGTTACCTGGTTAAGGCGCCACAGGGGTGGATCCTTTTCGACGCACCTGAAGGTTCCTGTGAATGGGTCAAGTCGCTCGGTATCGATCCTAAACTTTTGCTTCTAACACATGGACATGTCGATCATGTCCAGGATGTCGCCAGGATTAAGCGTCAGTTTGGTTGTCCGATAGGCTGTCATCCACTCACTGCGCCAATGATTTCGGACCGCGAATTTTTTCGCAGCTTCGGTTTCGAACTGGAGATTGAGCCGGCGAAACCTGATTTTCTGATTGAGGAAACGCCTAGCCGGGAATTTCTCGGAGCGCAATCCCAAGTGCTCGAAGTCCCCGGGCATTGCCCGGGCAGCCTTTGTTTCTTTTTGCCGAAGGATCGATTGCTTATCGGCGGCGACGTGCTTTTTGCTGGAAGCATCGGCCGTGGGGATTTACCGGGCGGCGATATCGATTTGTTAGTGCAGGAGATCAGGAAAAAATTATTCCCGCTCGGCGACGAAGTCACAGTACTCCCAGGGCACGGGCCGCCCACGATGATCGGAACCGAGCGTCGTACTAATCCTTTCGTTGGCGCGGAGTAGGGCCACCCACTCGCGTCCTCATGAAAGTGAAACTCCAAGGCCAACCAATAACGCACAATGGAGGCTTGGCGTTGCTGTTGCCAATGGTTGCAGCATTTGGATGGCAACTTACTCGGGAAAAAGAGAGCGGGCCAGCGCTCTCCCGTTACACGCTTAGATCGGACGAGCCTAGAACGGCGAGAAGAGAAGCTAGCGGCTTGAGATCCTCGATCTCCCCCACGATGCCGCGCAGCGAGCGCATCGCTCCCGGAATGTATTGCAGAAAATGCTCGTGTCCCCTGACCAGGCCCAGAAACCCATAAGCCCCGAGCGCCTGCATCATGCGTTGCATCGCGCATAGTTGCAGTGTGTCGTCGAACTGCCCGTTAACTCTGCGTCCGTTGTTCGTCTGTTTTTGCCGGTAATAACCAATCAACTCAGATCTTTCGGCGGCTGAAAGCTCGACATACGGATCGAAAAGCAATGATGCCACATCATATTCAGCCAACCCCGGTCGCATTCCCTGAAAATCAATCAAATTAGCCTGCCCATTCTGGATAATGATATTTTGCGACTGAAAATCGCGGTGAACCAAAACCCATGGCAAACTCGCGAGGCGTTTTGCGATTTCGCGCAAACTGGGAAGGGCTGCCAGCTCCTTGCGTGTTGACTCGCTAACCTTGAAATAGCGGCCAAGGCAATTGTTGAAAAAGTATCGCTGTTCCCAGCGGTAAAGCGTGGCGTTAAACTCGGCGGGCAAATGCTCTTTCATTTCCACGCACACGGACTCCGGCAGGCGATGAAGTTTGATAATTTCGTCGAGCCCTGATTCGTAAAACGTACGGCGGACAAGCCAGCTCTCTCGCCGATAACTGTAAAGGTCCCGCTCACCCAAATCCTCAATCCAGATCAGGCCTTCCGCCGCATCGTGAAAATAAATTTTTGGCGCCCGGATACCATAGGCCTCCAGAAATTTTGCGATTTCGACGTAATGCCGATTTTCTTCGCGCTCCAGATTGTACTTAACCAGGATCAGCGTCTGGTTTGGCGAGCAACGTATCCGGTAGAATTTTCGGTCGGACCCGCCTTTTTCAATCGGGCGAATTTTTACATCGGTTACATCCAGCAGCGGAAAATGCATCCGTGTTCGGCGAAGAAGAAAATCGGTCCTCATACTAGATGTCGCTGTTACGATGGATGCCGCTGACCTTTTTTTGGGAGCGGACAATACAACCACGAAGCTGACTTTTGGCAGCAATTTGTGCGTAGGGCCACAAAATTGTGTCTTCGAGGACGGCTCCTTCGCCGACCCGGCAATTTTCTCCGACAACCGAGTAACCGCGCAGCTGTGCGCTTGGATCAACTGTGGCTGACTTCGCAATGCGCTCAGGCCACGCGCCTGTGTTGATGTAATGAGGCATCCAATGTTCTTGCAAAACCGTACGATGCACGTCGAGATACTCAGCGCGCGAGCCAATATTGAACCATCGTCCGTCGTTCATCACCAGGCCGCCGATCTTGCCACCTTTGCCTATCCAATCCGCAACAATCGGAATGAATGAAATTTTTCGTTGCGGCGGGACTTGCTGGAAAATCGTCGGATTCCAAACAGCGACATTCGCGAAATCAAGGTGCCCCCTCGTACCGTACCGATTCGCGATATCCACAACGCGGTGATCGCGCAGGGCCACCTCCGAAGCCAAACCTGTTTCACGCAATGCGAGAGTGACCTCATTTCCGCGGCGGAAATGTTCGTCGATTAAGGCCTGCAGATTGATGTCAGTGAAGATGTCGCCGCTGTAAGTCACGAAGGGGCCGCTACCGAGATAGCGTTCCGCATTCTTGATTCCGCCGCCTGTCTCAAGCAAATCCGGCTCGTGAACCAGCGTAACCGAATGCCCTTCATACTCATTATCGCGAAAGAAGTTTTCAAATAGTTCGGGCCGCCTGTGCGTGTTAACGACGAACCTTTCCGCCCCTGCGTTGATTAAATGATCGAGCGCAAATGTGATAAGTGGTTTTTGAAAAATCGGGATGAGGGGCTTTGGCAAATCCTCGGTCAGCGGTCGCAGGCGGGTACCGCGGCCAGCAGCCAAGACGAATGCCTGGGTGATTTCGTTCATCAGCAGAAAAATGAGAGATTCCTCGACTTCGCCCGGAATGACAAGAAAAGCGGACGCAAACGAGTGGCGAGTTCAGCAACGAGAACAAAAGCTGGGGTGACTGTGTTCATCTCACGGCAGACTCAGGTAAGGCCGAAGAAAACTTTTTGAACCGCGAGTAACTCAAGCGCGTGGAATTTCCAGCGAATCCGTCACGCGCAATCTGTTCACAACGAGGTCGTCGATTTCAAGATGCTTGATTTTCGCTCGACCAACCACGAGGCGGCCAACGACAACGACGCCCAATGCCAGGGCTCCAATTGCCAGCGCACCGAGCGCGAAAGCTCCAATGCTCTGCGCTCCGATCGCCAACGCGCGAATGCGCATTGACTCGAGATCACTCAGTTCTGCCTCGTGCATGCTGTGGTAAATTGTCCGCGAGCTTGATCCACGATATTCGATCCTCCGTCCAGATATGGTCGGCTGGAATAACGATTTTGGGCTGATCGAAAGTGGCAACAGTGACGTCGATTTCATCAGCATCGGCTTGGCTCGTGAAAGTTAGTGCGCTGCCGCACGCGGCGCAGAACGAGCGGACGCGCCCGGCCCATGCGATTTCAAGCGGTTTTCCCTTGGTAAATTTAAAATTGCTCCGCTGAAACGAAGCCCAGGTCACAAATGGCGCACCAGCGCTCTTGCGACAATCTTCGCAATGGCAATGAGTGACGTTGTAGAGCTCGCCAATGCCTTCGTATCGCACAGCGCCACAGAGACAACCGCCGCAAATCGTCTTTGGTTCCGTTTCCATCATAAATTACAGGGCAACCGCGCGGTTACTCAGTAATCCTAGTAGGTCAAGTTGGGCCCAGCGGAACGCCGCCAACCGACTCGCTGCCATGGAAGGTCGCGCCTTTGTAAATAAAGCGTGCGCGTGCCGAAATCGATGATGCCGTGGTACCGTCGCAGCGTTTCCGCACCAAGCAGGCCGGCAACCGGCGGTGAACCTTCCAACAATCCGTCGTGAATTAATCCCTCCATATCAATCACGCCTACGTCCTTGCCAACGATATCGACCGCGCCCACCGACAGTTTGCGAATCCTCGCCACGCGCAGGCCGCGCTCCTTCAGGTTCACGGCCGAAGAACTATACGGCGTCTCCCGGGTGGCAATTCGCATTCGCCTAACGAAAGAGCGGTGCAAGAGTGTGGCAAACGAACCCGTATCGACCATAAACTTGGCGGCTTTCCCATTGATCGAGCCATTCACATACAAATTAAAGCCGTCACTTACTTGAATCGGAACAGCTTGCAGTCCGCGCCGATCGAAACCAGGAACCCCACCTAAAACGTCGGGATCGGTCTTCAAGATCAGCAATTGGCGTTGGCAATCCAGTACCGCCTGAGTTGGAAAAAGAATATCCGCTCCAATGATTCCGTCGATTTCCTCTTCGTGAACCAGCCGCGCCGCGCGGGCAGAGTTTCCCAGATCGACAGTAACCATCGGTTCATCGATCAGAGTCAGACCTCCGAGCCGAAGCTCGCGCGCGAGGGCTACGTTATTGAATGCGCCGTTGATCTGAACGCGCGACGGCAGGTTCGACTTGGCCGTGATTGATTTGAGTCGAAAATAATTGCGGCGATTTAAAGCGATTGCGCTTACCGGCGCTCCACTATCAATCGTCAGCCAGGCCTCTCTGCCGTTGATAAAAGCGCGCACCATCAAATGATTTTGCCGAGAGCGCACCAGGGGCAGCGCTACGAAATGCGCGTCTGCTCGCGCGTAAGTGACCTGCGGCATGGCAGCCAATTCGGCAATCAGCACAACTGCAGCGCACGAAATCGACAAAAATGTTCGGCACACGCGGCGCTGGCTTGAACAAGTCACGGGGCGTGAGATTAACACGGTTCTTTTTACGTGAAAGCAATTTCGCATTTTTAAGATGGACGGCTTGGCGAAGGGTAAACCGAATGTTTTGTCATTGCGCCGCAGGCCTGAGTGATGATTTACTCTCCGCCGAAGTCAACCTGCTCAAATGACGACGGCGATAGCTGAAGCACCCGTAGCTGACCAAAAATTCGTCAGGGGCCTCGGCCTACTCGACTCGACCATGCTTGTAGCGGGCTCGATGATCGGCTCGGGAATTTTCATTGTGTCGGCGATTATTGCACGCCAGGTCGGTTCGCCCGGTTGGCTGCTGGTTGTTTGGATCGTGACCGGTTTACTGACGCTGATGGCTGCGCTGTCGTACGGCGAGCTGGCAGCGATGATGCCGAAGGCCGGTGGCCAATACGTTTACTTGCGCGAAGCTTATAGTCCGCTCTGGGGTTTTCTCTACGGCTGGACGCTGTTTCTGGTGATTCAAACCGGCACGATCGCGGCGGTAGCGGTTGGCTTCGCACGCTACAGTGGCGTACTTATCCCGTGGTTTTCAGAATCCAACTATCTAATCCCGCCAATCCGTTTTGGTGGCTGGTTTAACGGCTACGCTATTTCACTTTCTACCGCACAGTTTCTCGGTCTGGCGATGATCGCGCTACTGACTTTCATGAACACGCGGGGATTAAATCTTGGCAAGCTCGTGCAAAACATTTTCACGACAGCCAAAACGGGTGCCCTCATCGCGTTGGTCGTGCTGGGAATCATCGTTGGTGTGAAGTCCGGGGCAGGTACGGAAAACTTTCGCGACTTTTGGACGTTACGAGGCGGATTGCAGGACGTGGGAGCGGGGCTCACCGCCGCCACCGCGTTCGGTCTCTTCGTCGGCATCTGCGTAGCGCAGACCAATTCCCTTTTCTCAGCGGACGCGTGGAACAACATCACGTTCATCGCCGGAGAAGTGAAGGAACCGCGGCGCAACATACCGCTGTCGCTCGCCTTCGGCACGCTTCTGGTTATCGGACTTTATCTGCTGGCGAACGTCGCTTATTTGGCGACGCTTCCGTTCGCCTCAATCCAGAATGCGCCAAGCGATCGTGTCGCTTCGGAAACTGCGAACGTAATCTTTCCAGGCACCGGGGCGACGATCATGGCGGTCGCGATTATGATTTCGACCTTCGGTTGGCGGGTTGGTGAATTGAATAAAAACCATGTCCCTGCGTGGGCGCTGATTATTCAAGGAATTTGGGCCGGTGTTCTGGTGCTCCCGCGGACAGTTAAAACAAATAGCGCCGGCGATCTTGTCGGCTATGGCAATCTTTACGGCAATCTGCTCGATTACGTAATCTCGGCTGCCCTGATTTTTTACATTCTCACAATCGCAGGACTGTTTTTGCTTCGCTGGAAACGCCCTGATGCAGAGCGTCCATATAAAGCATTTGGATATCCGATCGTTCCTATTCTTTACATCGTTGGCGCAGGCACAATTCTTTTGGTCCTTTTCATCTATCAAACCGCAACCACATGGCCGGGCTTACTGATCGTTATCAGCGGTGTGCCAATTTATTTTTTCTGGAAACTTGCGAGGAAAAAATCAGAGACGTGAATAAGCGCTGACCGACTAATTTCGCATACCAACTCGGCATTTGAACCAAAGGAGACGACGCATGGCAAAGTTATTTGCAAAGAAACCGGTCGATCGCCTGATGGAAGAAGCGCGGGAAGTCGGCGAACACAGCCTGAAGCGCTCTCTGGGACCGATAAACCTCGTAGCGCTCGGTATTGGGGCAATTATCGGTGCCGGTCTGTTTGTTCGCACCGCGGCGGCTATCGCGGATCGGGCGGGTCCCTCCGTTGTTCTTGCCTTTGTCGTAGCGGGTGTCGGTTGCGCGTTTGCCGGTCTCTGTTACGCGGAATTCGCTTCCATGATTCCAGTTGCTGGAAGCGCCTATACTTATTCGTATGCAACGATGGGCGAATTGGTCGCCTGGATGATCGGCTGGGATTTAATCCTCGAATACGCGGTCGGTGCGGCGACCGTGGCAATTGCCTGGAGCGAATACGCAAATCGCGTACTCGACTGGTTCGGTTTGCGGATACCGTACCAATGGGCGCACTCGCCCTTTGAACACGACATCACGAGCGGTGTGCACGGGATTATCAACATACCGGCCGTGTTCATCCTGCTATTACTGACGCTACTTCTGATTCGCGGCACGAAAGAGTCGGCATTCGTCAACGGGATTATCGTCATCTTGAAGGTGAGTATCGTGTTGCTCGTGATCGGAATCGGGTGGCACTTTATAAATCCGGCGAACCACACCCCGTTCATTCCAGCGCCGGCCACGTACGTCACACCGCAAGGCATCAGCCACTCGTATGGAGGAATTCTCGGGATACTCGGCGCCGCGGGCGTTGTGTTTTTCGCATACATCGGCTTTGATGCCGTCAGTACCGCGGCGCAAGAGGCGCGAAACCCAAAACGCGACATGCCGATCGGCATTCTTGGTTCTTTGGTCATCTGCACGATTCTTTATGTGCTCTTTTCGTACGTGTTGAGCGGCGTTGCGACTGTGCAGGACTTCCGCAGCGCTGGCCGTGAAGCTTCTGTCGCGTTCGCGATCACGAAATACATGACCGGCTATGAATGGCTGTCTAAGTCTGTGACAGTCGCGATCATTGCCGGCTTCTCATCCGTGATTCTCGTGATGCTGCTTGGGCAATCGCGCGTTTTTTATTCGATGAGTCGCGACGGATTGGTTCCGAAAGTCTTCTCCGATGTGCATCCAAAATTTAGAACGCCATACAAGTCCAATATTCTTTTCTTCTTATTCACTGGAATTTTCGCGGCGTTCATCCCCGAGGACATCGTCGGCGAGATGACCAGCATTGGAACGCTGTTTGCATTCATCCTCGTTTGCGCCGGAGTTTGGATCATGCGCGCCTCGCGTCCCGATTTGGAACGCGGGTTTCGCGTACCGGCTGTCCCGATTGTTTCCACGCTCGGCATTATAGTTTGCGGCGCGATGATTTACGGTCTCGGCTGGACGAATTGGATGCGGTTGCTTGTTTGGCTTGTGATCGGCCTGGTCTTTTATTTCAGCT
>WNGI01016053.1_pt1 | contig 12364 bp, 9 predicted proteins | sample 5400621 | NCBI WGS metagenome assembly WNGI01 (sample SAMN13153374, study PRJNA577476) | soil metagenome | isolation source: 20 cm soil or saprolite under Garry oak tree replicate 1 | place: USA:California | collected 2016-06-15 | reverse complement strand
CGAGAACCCGCTGTACCCATAGAGCATCGTCGGGTTCGAGCCGTCCTTCTTCAAGTCCTTGCGGTGGGTGAGGAACACCGGCACGCGCGTCCCGTCCTTCGCTGTCGCGAAGACGCGCTCCGTCGTGTACGGCGCAGGATCAAAGGTCAGCTGCGGCGGCTCGAACGGCGTGGACATGCCGCTGCGGACATCGAATCGGAAAATGGTGGCCGGGCGCAGCGGCGATGTGAACTGGTAGAAGACTTCGGGCCGATCGAATCGGCCGATGGGTCCGTTGATCGCGCCGAGCTCGGGCGTCGGGATGATTGCCGCATGCGATCCATCGAGGTTGAGCAGCTCGACTTCGCTGGCGACATCAACCAGTCGATTGACCGCGATCTTTCCCGCGATGAGACCCGCGCCCTCGATGGCGTTTCTGCTCTCCGGCACGACGGCCTTCCAGTTGGCGGCATCAGGGCGGTCGATTGGAACCGCAACGATCTTGCGGTTCGGCGCGTCCTTGTCGGTTCGCAGATACAACACGGCGTTGACGACGCCGAGCGGTTCGTACTGCGCGTCGGCCACCGGATACAGCGGACGGATGGGCGCATCGATGCGCGGCGAGCGCGGATTGCCCAGATCTTTCACGAACAGCTGATTCTTCTGGTCGGTCCCCTTGTTGGTGACAATCCAGAGGTATCGGCCGGTTTCATCGCGCGCGGCCCACACGAACAGCCCCGGATCATCGGGGCGTTCGTAGATCAACCGGTCGGCCGATTGCGGCGTGCCGAGCGCGTGGTAATACACCTTGTGATCGCGCAACGCCACCTCGAGGCTCTTCCCCGCCGGCGGCTCGGGATAGCGCTCGTAGAAGAACCCGCGGCCGTCCTCCGTCCAGACGACGTTGCTGAACTTCGCCCATTTGATCTCGTCGGCCTGCTTCGCGCCGGTCGCGAGATCGCGCACGTAGTAGGTGACCCAGTCGGAGCCGCCCTCCGACTGTCCGTAGACGAAGTGCTTGTCATCCGGCGAGGGCTCGAACTCCGAGAGCGCAATCGAGCCGTCGGGCGACAGCTGATTCGGATCGAGCACCACCTGTTCGGCGCCGTTGAGATCGCGCCGCGCAAAGATCACCGACTGCCGCTGCAGCCCCGTGTTGCGCGAGTAGAACCAGCGGCGGCCCTGATAGCGCGGCACCGAGACGCGCGGGTAGTTGTACAGCTCCGTGATGCGTGCCTTCAGCGCGTCGCGCACCGGCAGCGCATCGAGATACTTCGTGGTGACGACGTTCTGCGCGTCGATCCACTGCTTCAACTCCGGAGAATTCAGATCCTCCATCCATCGATAGGGATCGGCGATGGACGTGCCGAAGTAGTTGTCGCGCGTGTCGGACTTCCTGGCGGATGGATAGCGGAACGAGGCGTCCTGGGCGGCGAGCACCACGACGCACGATAGCGCAGCCGCCGCGAGGCACAGGACGCGAGCACCGCCGCGCGTCTTCGTGGCAGAATCGTTCGCGATGCGTGTCACAGTCACTCTTCTCCTTCTCGCGCTGATGACCGCGGCCACTGCCGCGCAGCAGCAGTCGCCAGGAACGTTGACGCCGCCAATCGAAGCGATCCTCAAGAGTATCAAGGCCGCGGACAAAGGACTGCTCGCTGTTTCCGAGGAAGACGGCCGGTTTCTGCGCGTGATGGTCGCGTCCCGTAACGCCAAGTCCGTCCTGGAGATCGGGGCGGCGAGCGGCTACAGCGGCATCTGGCTCGGTCTTGGCGCGCGCGCATCGCGCGGCAAGGTGGTGGCCATCGAATACGACCCGCAGCGCGCGAAAGAAGCGAAAGCCAACATGCAGAAGGCCGGCCTCACCGACGTCGTCACCGTCATCGAAGGCGACGCGTTCAAGGAGATCCCGAAGCTGCAGGGCACCTTCGATCTGGTGTTCCTCGACGCGTGGAAGCCTGACTACAAGCGCTTCTTCGACATGGTCTATCCGCGCCTCGAGCCGGGCGGCGTCTTCCTCGCGCACAACGTCGTCAACAAGGCGTCGGAGATGGAGCCGTTCCTCAAGACAATCACGACGCATCCGGGCCTGTTGACGTCGGTCGTGTCGCCGGCCTCGGAAGGCATGTCGGTTTCGGTGAAACTTCGATAATTCAAAATGCACAATTCAAAATGCAAACACGATGTGATTCATAACATCGGTGTGAATGTCGCTGCGACGTCCACAACGTGGTTACGCATAGGTAGTGTTTGCATTTTGCATTTTGCATTTTGCATTCAATGAAGCCAGTGCACTTGATCGGCGTGCCTCTCGACCTCGGTGGCGGTCGCCGCGGCGTTGACATGGGACCGTCGGCGTTCCGCATTGCCGGCATCGGCGATCAGATCGCCGCGCTGGGAAGGACGGTCGTCGATCGGGGCGACCTGGCGACGCCGATTCCAGAGATGCAGCGCCCCGCGGACAAGAAGAAGAAATACATCAACGAGATCGCGCAGGTCTGCCAGGAGCTCTACGAGCTGTCAACGGAAACGCTCGACAACGGCGCGCTGCCGCTCGTGCTCGGCGGCGATCACAGTCTCGCGGCGGGATCGGTCGCCGCCAGCGCCGACTGGGTGCGGCGCATCTCGATGATGCCGCTCGGCCTGATCTGGGTCGATGCGCACGGCGACATGAACACGCCGGCCACGACGCCAAGCGGCAACGTGCACGGCATGCCGCTGGCGGCGCTGCTCGGGCAGGAGCCGATGGAGCTCGCCGCGATCGGGACCAGGCCGTCCATCTTCGCGGAGAACACGGTGCTGGTTGGCGTGCGCAACCTCGATCAGCGGGAGAAGGAGCAGATTCTCGCGGCGGGCGTCCACGTCTTCACGATGAAGGACATCGATCGCGACGGTATCGCCAAGGTCGCCGAGCAGGCGCTCGCGCTCGCCGCGCGCGGTACCGGCGGCATTCACGTGTCATTCGACATGGACGTCTGCGATCCGACCGTGGCGCCGGGCGTCGGCACACCGGTGAAAGGCGGCATCGATTACCGCGAAGCCCACCTGATCATGGAGATGGTCGCGGACTCCGGTCAGCTCGTCGCGCTCGATCTGGTGGAGGTCAATCCAACGCTCGACCTGCGCAACACGACCGCGGAGTTCGGCACCGAGCTGGCCTTGTCGGCGCTCGGTAAGGGGATTCTCTAGGTCCGCCTGAAGGCGGAGCCTACCGATGATGCTCGCCGGACCCAGGCTGGTGGATAAATGGCCGGACAATCCAGGTGATCTGCATGCGGCCAGGATCGTCGGTGGGGTCCGGCTTTAGCCGGACCCTCGGGTCATCATCTCCTCAATTTCATCCATCACCCGATTCATTTTTCGCATGGTGAAGTCGAGCGGCTCGTCGGTCGTCATGTCGACGCCGGCCTCCCGCAGCAGCTCGATCGGGTACTTCGACGTGCCCGAGCCGAGGAACGTCAGGTAGCGCTTCCGCGCCTCTTCGTTCCCGGCCAGCATCTTCTCCGACAGCGCCTCCGCCGCCGTGAACGACGTCGCGTACTGGAAGACGTAGAAGCCGATGTAGAAGTGCGGGATGTAGCTCCACTCGTGGCGCACGTAGTCGTCCACGACGCAGATCCCCTCGGCGTGCCCGTAGTACTTGCGCGTGATGTCGAGGAAGAGCGTGCTCAGCGCCTCGCCGGTGATCGGTTCTCCGCGCTCCGCCATCTGATGCATCCGCAGCTCGAACTCCGCGAACTGCGTCTGCCGGAACACCGTCGCCTTGACGTTCTCGAGGAAGCTGCCGAGCAGCGACAGCCGCGTCGCCGCGTCCGTCGTCTTGCGCACGACGCGATCGATGAGCAGCGCCTCGTTGAAGGTGGAGGCGACCTCCGCGACAAACGTCGGGTAATTCGCCAGCGCGTAGGGTTGCGTGGCGTTCGAATAGTAGCTGTGCATCGTGTGGCCCAGCTCGTGCGCCAGCGTGCTGACGTCGTTGTACTGGCCCAGATAGTTCAGCAGCATGTATGGATGCACGTCATAGGCGCCGCCTTCCGAGTAGGCGCCCGAGCGCTTCCCCGTTGACGGGAAGAAATCGATCCACCGCTCGTTGAACGACCGCGCCACGACGTCGCAGTAGTCCTTGCCGAGCGGCTGCATCGCCTCGATGATTTCGCGCTGCGCCTCTTCCGGCGAATACATCAGCCGCACTTCGGCGACCAGCGGCGCATAGAGATCGTGGTAGCGCAGCGCGTCGGAGATCTTCATCATCTTCCGCCGCAGCTTCAGGTAGCGGTGGAACGACGGCATCCAGCGATTGACGCCGTCAATGAGCCGCATGTAGACCGGCACCGGGATGTTCGGACCGTCGAGCGCCGCCTCGAGGTGCGATCCGTAGCGCCGCGTCTTCGCGTAGAAGGCCACCCGCTGCACGTTGGCGTTCATCATCGTGCCGAACGTGCGGCTGAAGGTGCCGAGCGCGCGAAAGAACGTGGACATCGCCTTCTCGCGATCGTCGCGGTCCGGCAGCGTGCGCAGCTCCACGTAGCCGGATGGATCGACCCGCGCGGTGCGGCCATCGCTCAGCGTGAGCGTCGGATACGGAAAGTCTGCGTTCGCCAGGATGGTGTAGACGTTGTGCCCCGATGCGGCCAGCGGCATCGCATCGGCGAGAATTTTTTCCTCGCTGTCGGACAGCGTGTGCGTCGCGCGGCGGGCGATGTCGTGCAGATGAAACGAGTAGGTCTTCAGCCTCGGCTCAGTGGCAATGAATTGCTCGAGCCGATCGAGACCCACGCGCAGCAGCTCCGGTTCCATGTAGGAGGTCTGCGCCTTGAAGTCGGCGCCGAGCTGCTGCATCTCCTGCTGCATCCCCTGCGGCCCCGCTTCACGCGTGTCCTGATCCGCAAGCATCCCGGCGTAGACCGCCAGCCGCGAAATCTCCTTGTCGATGCGCGACGCGTTCTCCAGCACATCAGCCAGCAGCGGCGCGGATGAGCCGAGCTGCCCCTGGTAGTCGCGGAGGCCCGGCAGCTCGCGGCCGATCGCCTCCTTCGCGCGCCGCCAGGCCGCAAGGTCGGGATAGATATCCGCCAGATTCCACTTGTATTTCTCGTTGACCGCCGACCGTTCCCGGTCCTGGCCTGCGATGAAGGTTGAGCCTGACAATGAACGCCTCGAACTAAAAGTGTAGCCTCAACCGGGACCTGAACACCGGGGCCTGAGGCCTGACTAAGATCGCAAGGATGCCCCGACGCCTGGCGCCCCCCGATTGGGACAGCCTCCCGGACGAGGAGCTGCTGAACGTCCGTATGTGCGACCTGCCGATCAAAGTCGACAACGAGCTCGGCGAGCGCACCGGACAACTCCGCGCGGAGCTTCATGCCGCGGGACTCCGTGCTCCGTTGCATTTCTACATCTCCGACGAGTGGTTCACACCCGACGGCACGACCTCGATCGCCATCCCCTTTTATCTCGCGCATCCGCGTCTCGCGAAACTCGAGGAGGCGCAGATGCTCGAGGTCGAAGGGGGCGAGTACGAGTGGGGCATGCGCATCCTGCGTCACGAAGCCGGGCACGCGATCGACAACGCGTTCAAGCTGCGGCTGCGCCGCCACCGCCGCAGAGTGTTCGGCTCCTACAAGAAACCGTACCCGGACTCGTACACGCCGCGTCCCTACAGCAAGAGCTTCGTGCTGCACCTCGATGCGTGGTACGCGCAAAGCCATCCCGATGAAGATTTCGCGGAGACCTTCGCCGTCTGGCTGACGCCGCAAAGCCAGTGGCGGCATCGCTACGCTGGATGGCCCGCGGTGAAAAAACTCGAATACATGGATGCGCTGCTGCGCTCGGTGCGCGGCAAAGCACCGCGCCTCGACAATCCGGAGGAGATCGAGCCGCTCTGGCGTCTGCGCAAGACGCTGCGGCAGCACTATCGCACCAAGCGGCGCCACTACGGCGTGGACTATCCGAACTTCTACGATCGCGATCTGCGCCGGCTCTTCTCCGATGCGCCCGAGTTCGCCAGCGGTATCACCGCCGCGCAGTTCCTCGGCCGCATCCGCCGGCAGACGCGGCGCGTCGTCGCCGAGTGGACCGGCATCTACCAGTACACGATCGACCAGGTGATCGAAGACATGATCGCGCGGTCGCGCGAGCTCAAGCTGCGGCTCGCCGTCCCCGAGGAGCAGGCGCGCCAGGAATTCACCGTGCTCCTCACCGTGCAGACCATGAACCATCTGCATAGCGGCGGGCATCGGCTCTACCTGTGAAGAAACGCGTCCTTGCGCTCGTGCACGAACATCTCGTCCCACCCGAGGACACGACCGGCATCGACGTCCTCGAGGCGGAATGGAAGATGGAGTACGACGTCATCGAGACGCTGCGCGAGCAGGGGCACGAGGTGCGCGTGCTCGGCGTGCACGACGACCTCGCCGGCATTCGTCCGACCGCCGGTTTCTTCGCGCCGCACGTCATCTTCAACCTGATGGAAGCGTTCGCGGGCGTGACAACGTTCGATCAGAACGTCGTCAGCTACCTGGAGCTGCTGCGGCTTCGCTACACCGGCTGCAATCCGCGCGGGCTGATTTTCGCGCGCGACAAGGCGCTGTCGAAGAAGCTGCTCGCCTATCACCGTATTCCGGTGCCCGATTTCTGCGTGATGCGCTACGGGCGCAAGCCGACGCTCCCGAAGAAGATGCGCTTCCCGCTCATCGTGAAGTCGCTCTTCTTCGAAGCGTCAGCCGGCATCTCGCAGGCGTCGGTCGTCGAGGACGACGAGCAGCTCACGCGCCGCGTGCAGTTCATTCACGACAGCCTCGGCGTGTGGGAGATGTCGTTCGACAAGATGCCGGAGAACCGGTGGCGCATAGCCACCGAGCGCGTGAAGTGGAACACGCAGTATCAGAAGAAGAACGGCATCATGACGAATGCTGCGAAGGTCGCGGCCACCGATGCCGAGCGCATTCAGCGCATCGCCAAGCGCGCGTATCGCGCCCTGGACCTGAACGGCTACGCGCGTATCGATTTGCGCATGGGTGACGATGGGCGGGCGTACGTGTTGGAGGCCAATCCAAATCCCAACCTCGCCTACGGCGAGGACTTCGCGGAGTCGGCCGAAACAGCCGGAATCTCCTACGAAAAGCTGCTCGAACGGATCATCGCGCTCGGCCTGCGCTGGGTTCCCGAACGAACCGGCTGAAATGGGGGTTGGGGGCCATTTTTTAAGGGACGGGATTTTTGAAATGTGCAAAATTAGAGTCCTCTGAAAATGACCCCGGCCCATTTAGAGGGTGAGCTATGAGAACAGCGCTTCTTGCCGTCGCCGCCTGCGTCCTGGCCATCGGAATCGCCGCGGGACAGGCGAGTAAACCCGCCTCGAGCGCCGCGCTTCCCGATTGGAGCGGCGTCTGGCAGATGGTCGGCCCGACCGTCTTCGATCGCGCCAGCGTGCAGCCACAGAACGGCCGCGCCGGCGATCCGGGCGTCCGCGAGTACCCTCCGCTCACGGACGCATACGAGGCGATGTACAAGAAGAACATCGAGAAGATTAAAGCCGGGACGTTTCCCGATCCGATCTCGGTGTGCGGTGTTCCGCACGGGTTCCCACGCATCATGAACGTGCCCGACGTCTACGAGTTCGCCGTGACGCCGTCCGCCACCTACGTGCTCGCGGAAAACGGGCCGGGCGTGCTGCGCGTCTACACCGACGGCCGGATGCACCCGCCGGCCGAGGAGCTGTGGGGCACCTACACCGGCGCGTCAGTCGGACGCTGGGAAGTCGACACGCTCGTCTTCGAGACGCGCGGGCTCAAGGAATCGCGCGACAACGACGTCATCATCGATCGCACGGGTCTCGTCCTGAGCGACGCGGCGAAAGTCACGACGCGCCTCCGCAAGACGAGCGACACCATGATGGAAGCGCAGATGGTCGTCGAGGATGCGAAAGCGCTGAAGGCGCCGTGGAAGGTGACCAAGCAGTACCGGAAGCTGCCCGCGGGCACGTGGGCGTGGGACTACGGCTGCGCCGAGAACAATCGCAATCCAATCAGCAATTCGGGGAAGACGCTGACGCTCGGCCCCAACGGCAAGCCGATCGACAAGAACACCGAATGAAGCGGAGGAGAGTTCGATGACACTTACGGTAGTGTCCGGCTTCAGCCGGACCAGGAGGGTGCTCGCAGCGGCTTCACTGGTCGCCGCCATGTCCGCGCCGCTCGCCGCGCATCATTCCGCGGCGATGTTCGACGATGACAAGGTCGTCGAGTTGAACGGGACGATCAAGGAAGTGCAGTGGACCAACCCGCACATCTGGATTCAGGTCGTCGTGGACAACAACGGCCAGAAAACCGAATGGAGCGTCGAAGGCGGCAGCCCCAACACCCTGTCGCGCAACGGCTGGAAGGCGACCACCTTCAAATCCGGCGATCCGGTCATCGTCCGCGTCAGCCCGATGAAAGACGGGACCGCCGGTGGCCAGTTCATCGGCGCGAAGTGGAAGGAGACCGGCAAGACAATCGGCCGCTGGGAATAGCCGAAGCTCCAAGATCCAAGACGGAACCTGGAGCTTCTTTCCTATTCGCCGCCCAGCTGAAGCTTCGCGCCAACCCGTGCGGCGCGCGGCAGAGACGGAAACCCGAACGACGCGTCGTAGTGCTTGTCGAGAATGTTCTCGATGCTGGTGAATACGCTGACGCGTGAATGCAGACGGTACGACGCGCTGAGGTCGAGTTTCTGGTACGCCGGGTCGAGATCGCGATTCGGCAGCAGCAGCGAGTTGCCGAAAAACTCATCGCTGAGGAACGTGCTGTCGTCGCGTTTGCCCGCAAAATAGCCCGAGAAGGTGACCGCAGCGGACCCGCGCACCACCATCACCATCACCGAGCCGGACTGCGGCGGCCGGCGGAACGGCCGCTCGCCGACGAGCGGCGAAAAGGCGCCGATGCTCACACCGGGAAACGAGTCATTGGTCGCGGCCACCGCGCTGAACGCCTGCGTCACGACCGCATCGAGGTAGGTATAGGACGCGTTCATCCGCACAGATGGACCGACAGCCGCGTCGAAGGATGTTTCAATGCCCTGCGCGCGGAACGAGGACGAATTCAGATAGGCGCCAAACTGCGCGGCTGTCGCGACAGCGGCGGGCACGCCGGCGTGCGTGAGCTGCGTGCGGCCCAGGAACTCGATCAGATTGTCGTACGTGTTGTGAAAGTAGGCGGTGCGGACGCGCGCCCGGCCGTACCAGAACCCCTGTTCGACGCCGATGTCGATGCTCGTGCTGCGCTCCGGTCCAAGCGCCGATGCGCTCGGCACCAGCGTGGACAGCGCATTCTGCTGCTGGAACACGCTCGGCGCCTTGATGCCCTTCCCGACGTTGAAGCTGATCTTCGTATCGCCGACGGCGGAGACCGCCGACGGATTACGGAGATACGTGGCGACCGACAGCCGCGGCGTCACGGCGTTGTCGAACGCCTCGTTGTGCTCGAAGCCGACGCCGGCGGTCACGTAGGTCCGCATGCCGATGCTGCCGCGCCCTTCGGCGAAGATGCCGCCGTTGTCGCGCGTCGCGGATGGATCCGCATCCGGATGCTCGAAGCCGTCCTCACGCTCGATGCGGCCGCCGCCGGAGAGATCGAAGTCGCGCCCGGCGTGATACGTGGTATCCGCAAACAGCGCGCGCCGGCGCGTGCGGCTGCGAAATACCGACGGATACGTGCCGCCGAAGTCGAGAATCGCCTGTCCCGCCACCGAGTACCCGTTGGCGCCCGTAATCGTCGTCGTCTTCCCGAGATAGTTCGCGCCGAACCCGAACGGATCGAATGGCTGTCCGCTCGGCGACGGATTCGTGAAGTTGGTGCGGAAGTCGGTGTTGCCGAACCGGATCGTGCTCTGCCATCGGTCGTTGTGCTGCGACTCGGCGGTGATGCTCGCGTAGTTGATGGCGTTCTTCGACACCGAGTCGTCCGCGACGCCGAACAGGTCGAAGGCGTTCGGGCTGCCGTATCGGGTGTCGACGCGGCGGATGGTCGCGCTCAGATCGGTGCCACGTCCGGCCGCGACGCCGAACCGGCCGGCATACGTGCCGTTCCGATAGCCGTTGTTCGGCGTGCTGTTGTCGGTGTTGAAGTAGGCATATTCGGAGAAATAGTCGAAGCGCTTCACGGCGCCACCGAGGGCCGCCGATCCGCGCCGCGTACTGAAGTTGCCGCCGTCGGCAGACAGATCGATCTGCGGGATGCGCGTGCGGCCGCGCCGCGTGGTGATGTTGACCACGCCCGCCAGCGCATCGGTGCCGTACATCACACTGTTGGACTGGCGCAGCACCTCGATCCGCTCGATGCCGGCGGTCGCCGTCTGCGCGAAGTCGAACGCGCCGCCGATGTCGTTGGCGGCGATGCCGTCGATCAGCACCTTGTTGAAGTTCGAGTTGCCGCCGCGGATGAAGAGCGAGGCGGATCCGCCGCGCTGTCCCGTCTGCACAATCTGTGCGCCGGGTACGAGACGCAACGCTTCCAGGACGTCCGGTTTGTTGAGGGCATCGAGCGTCGTCTCGTCGATCACCGTCAGCGGCGCGCCTGTCCGCGCCTGCGGGAGCTCGGTCGCCGCCGCGGTGACGACGATGGATTCCTGCAGCGGCCCAACCGACAGGATCACGTCGAACGTGTTGCGGCCCGACACGCTCGCAAACATCGTGTCGGTGGTGCGCGGTTCGAATCCCGCGGCCTCCACGCGGAGCGCGTAGCGATTCTCGGGGACCTCGCGGAAGGTAAAGACGCCGTCGGTGTCGGTCGTCGTTTGCTGGATCTGCCGTCCGTCCCGCAGCAGCGTGACGGTTGCCGCGACCACGCGGCCGCCGAGCGGATCCGAAATCTCGCCGGTGATGGTTGTGGATTGCGCGTACGCGGCGGGCGCCGCGCACAGGAACAGCACGAAAACAAGTGGACGCATACTTTCTGTTCTCCGCAGAAAGGCTTCCGTGAATGCCTGGGTAGGTCTCCTGGCTCGGAGGGGGCAGCGTGCGTGCTGTCGGCCGCTTCACCTTCCCCAGCAACGCGCTGAGTGGTTGTTCGAAGCGGCGTACCCTCGCTCACAGTGGCGGAACCGCGCCGGCGTCACACCGGACTTCCCTGTTATGCCCGTCGTGGGCACCCGAGGCACGATCGTTATAGCACACACGCGATCAACGCAGATGCCATGGCTGTCAGCGCGATCAGTACGATCGCGCGCCGGACGTCAATGTCCGTCGCCAGCGGCGGATCGGATGGATGACCGATCCAGATGTCCGTCACCAGCACTCCATCCTTCCAGATCGGTCCCACCAGGCGCCGCTGCAGTGCACCGGCGGCGGCGGCCTCGCTCCATCCCGAGTTGGGCCCTGGAAGCCGCGCGTGTTGCGTGCGGCCAATCGTCAACGCTCCCGCGCCCGAGAAGAACGGCAGCACGCCGGCGATCGACGCCATCAGCAGCCAGGTGAGCCGCGCGGGCACGAAGTTCATCACGTCGTCCAGGCGCGCACCGCACCAGCCGAATCGCAGGTACCGCGGCGTCTTGTAGCCGACCATCGAGTCCATCGTGCTGACGACTTTGAACAGCACGAGCAGCGGCAGGCCGCCCGCCACGTACCAGAACAGCGCGCTCGTGAACCCATCGACGAGGTTTTCGCTGAGGCTCTCCACCGCGGCGCGACGGCACGCCGCATCGTCCATGGGAAGCGTGTCGCGGCCGACGAGCTGCGACACGGCGTGACGCGCAACATTGATGTTGCCGCCCTGTATCGCGCGCTCGATGCGCCATACCTGGCGCAGCAGATCGCCCAACGCCAGCAGGCTATAGAGCACAAACAGATGCAGCGCGCGCCCGAGCCACGCCGAGATCAGAAAGAGACCGGAGACGGCCATCGACACGCCGCCGACCCAGACCGTCGCGAGAATGACGAACAGGAAGATCCCGCCTGCGTACCCGTCGGCGCCCATCCGCCGAAGTGCGCCCTCAGTGGCCGCGAGCGAGCGCCCAATCAATCGGACAGGATGCCAGCGATAGACGGGATCACCGATCGCCAGGTCGACGATCACCGCGACGCCGAGCAGCCGCGCGTCCCGTACGAGCGCGGGCCCTAGCTCGAACGCCACTTCTCGGACCAGCCAAGCGCGAGCGCCGCCAGGATCAACGCCTTCGGCTCGTCGGCCGCCGTTTCGAGCAGGCGCGATCGAAATTCCGTCCACCGTGCCGGCTGCGCGGCGAGGCTCACCGCCAGCGTAGCGGCCTGCTGCACGCACGCATCACGCTGCACCGAGGATGGCAGCGAGCCGTGACGGACTCGATCGAGAACAGTGGCGAAGGCGTGCGCGGCGGCACCCACCAGCGGCTCATACAGGACCGCTTTGCTGTTTTTCTCGAGCAGCTCGAC
>WNGI01029088.1_pt1 | contig 12367 bp, 13 predicted proteins | sample 5400621 | NCBI WGS metagenome assembly WNGI01 (sample SAMN13153374, study PRJNA577476) | soil metagenome | isolation source: 20 cm soil or saprolite under Garry oak tree replicate 1 | place: USA:California | collected 2016-06-15 | reverse complement strand
CTCAATGACGGCACGATCGAAGGTCTGCGGCACCGAGAATTGCCGATCTTCGCCGTCCAATACCACCCTGAGGCGGCCCCTGGCCCGCACGACGCCCGGCCGCTCTTCAACCAGTTTCTCGACGTCGTACGAAACCAGACGGCGCAAAGTGGCACAAACTCTTGACACACAAGAGTTAACGGCGGTATGTTCGGCAAGCGTCCACGGCCGAACGGCGCCCGCACACGAGGCACATTCATGACCAAAGCAGACCTGGTCGAGAGAGTCACGGAACAGATCTCCCGGACCGCGGGTCCGATGATTTCGAAGAAAGACTGCGCGCGCGTGGTCGATGCCTTTCTCGAGGCGATCAAAGAGGCGTTGCAGAATCAGAAGAACATCGAAGTCCGCGGCTTCGGTACGTTCAAGATCCGCCATCGCAAGACCCGCATGGCGCGCAATCCGCGCACGGGCTCGCCGGTCGAAGTTTCCGCGCGGCCGGTTCCCGTGTTCAAGCCATCGAAGGAATTGCGCGCGATGGTCGCTGGTGTCGAAGAGGGCGATCTCGAGGATGAGGCGGAAGAGATGGCGCAGTGATCATCGCAACTGGGATCAAGCCCGGCGCTAGCGCCGGGCTTTTCATTTCCGGTGCTTTCCGATCGTATCGCGCGCCAGTAGGATAGAGTTCAGCGATGACTGTGACTGTGCTTCTCTTCGCCTCGTACGCGGACGCCGTTGGTCGCAGCGAGATCGAGCTCGACGTGACGAGCGGAGCAACGGTGAAGGACGTAATCGAGCGGGTACGACAAATGGCCGATGCTCAACGCCTTCCCGCGGCACCGATGGTTGCCGTGAACGAGCAGTACGCGTCGCGCGACCGAGAACTGCGGCATGGCGACGAGGTCGCGCTCATTCCACCTGTGGCGGGAGGACGACCGTGCACTCCGCGATCGTCGATCGACCGATCGACCCCAGCAAGCTTCTCGAGCGGGTGGCGGCGCGCGGAAACGGAGCCGCGGTGCTATTCCTTGGCACCGTTCGCGACGTCAACGCAGGTCGCGGTGTGAGTGGCATCGAGTACACGGCATACCGCTCCATGGCTGAACGGGAGCTGCACCGCATCGTCGAAGAGGCGGCGTTGCTGGCGGACAGCAACGACATCGCGGTGGAGCATCGTCTGGGCGAGCTCGCGATCGGCGAGTGCAGCGTTGCCGTCGCGGTGGCACATCCGCATCGTGCACGCGCCTTCGAAGCAGCGCGCTACGTGATCGAGGAGCTCAAGCAACGCGTGCCCATTTGGAAGCGCGAGCAGTACGCCGATGGAACGCGCGAGTGGGTACCCGCCACGACCCCTGAGAACGAGCGCACGATCGAGCTTGTGGACGCGGGAGAGAAGCAGTGACCGACGCGCTGCGCGATCAGTTCGGTCGGAGTATCGAGTATCTTCGAATCTCCGTTACGGACCGCTGCAACTTCCGTTGCTTGTACTGCATGCCGGCGGAAGGTCTCACGTGGCTTCCGAAGCATGACATTCTGAGCTACGAGGAGATCGCGCGCGTCGTCGAGCAACTGGCGCCGCTCGGTTTGCGCCGGCTGCGCATAACGGGCGGCGAGCCGACGATCCGTCCCGCGCTCGCCCGGCTGGTCGAAATGCTACGCGTGGTTCCCGAAGTCGAAGACATCGCGCTGTCGACGAACGGAGTGCGACTGCCCGAGCTCGCGCGCGAGTTGCGCGATGCGGGGCTGGACCGCGTCAACATCAGCGCTGACAGCTTACGCCCCGATCGCATTGCAGCGATCGCGAGACGCAACCTGGGTTTCGATCCAGTCACCGCCGCGAGCGCCGCGGAGGCCGTCAGTCTCGGCCCGATCAAACTGAACGTAGTCGTGATGCGTGGGATCAACGACGATGAGATCGTCGACTTCGCACGTCTCACGTTGAATCATCCGTGGCACGTGCGCTTCATCGAGCTGATGCCTGTCGGCGGGTTACGCGAGCTGACGGCGGAGCACATCGTGCCGAGTGAAGAAGTCTTGGAGCGCGTCGCGGTGCTCGGCGCGCTCGAGGCGGGTGGCGGACCGCCGCGTGGTAACGGACCGGCGGCATATTACCACTTCGCCGGCGCACCAGGCTCGATCGGCGTCATCACGCCGATGACGCACACGTACTGCGGCTCGTGCAACCGTGTGCGACTCACCGCGGACGGACGTCTGCGCGGATCTGCACTTGATTCGGTAAGTGCAGATCCCTCATCGCTTCGCTCCTCGGGATGACAACGACGCTACACGCGCCGCGCCGGACGCGATAGGTTTCGAGCGCAGGTCGCACTCACTTCAAGGTCACGAACGAAATGGTCAACAAGATTACGGTCGTCGGCGCGGGCAACGTCGGCGCGACGACCGCGCAGCGAATTGCGGAGAAAGAGCTCGCGCGTAGTGTCGTTATGGTGGACGTCGTCGAAGGCATTCCACAGGGGAAGGCGCTGGACCAATGGCAGTCGGCGCCGATCGAAGGATTCGATTCGCGCGTTATCGGGACAAACGGCTACGACGAGACGAGCGGATCGGATCTCGTCATCATCACCGCGGGCATCGCGCGCAAGCCCGGTATGTCCCGTGATGATTTGCTCAACACCAACGCCGGCATCGTCAAGGACGTAGCCGAGCAGATCAAGCGTAGCTCACCGAACGCGATCATCATCGTCGTGTCGAATCCGCTCGACGTGATGTGCTATGTGGCGAAGCAAGTGACGGGTTTCCCGCGCGAGCGCGTAATCGGCATGGCGGGCGTGCTCGACACGGCCCGCTATCGCGCGTTTCTCGCCGACGCACTCGACGTCTCCGTCCGGGACATTCAGGCGATGGTACTGGGCGGACATGGCGATACGATGGTGCCGTTGATCAGTTATACCACCGTGAGCGGCATACCGGTAACGCAGCTGCTGGAGCGCTCGCAGCTGGATGCCATTGTCGATCGCACGCGCAACGGTGGCGCGGAGATCGTCAAATATCTCAAGACCGGATCGGCGTACTACGCCCCCTCGTCAGGCGCGGTGCAGATGGCCGAGGCGATCGTCCGCGATCAAAAGCGCATTCTGCCGTGCGCGGCGTGGCTCGAGGGCGAATACGGCATGAAAGGCGTCTACCTTGGCGTGCCGTGCAAGCTTGGCCGGCGCGGACTCGAGAAAGTGCTGGACGTCCAGCTCACCGCGGATGAACGTGCGGCGTTGGCAAAGAGCGCCGAAGCGGTGCGCGAGCCGATGAAAGCCGTGAAGCTCTGATCGTCAATCGCGCGGCACGATGTGGCTCGTCCGGTTCTATCGCTCGACGATCGGTAAGAAGCTCATCATGGCGGCGACGGGGCTGGTCGGGATCGCCTTCGTCATCGGCCACATGGCGGGCAACCTCCAAGCATTCATTGGAAAAGACAAGCTGAATGCCTACGGTGCGTTGTTGCATGGGCCGCTGGCGGAATTACTGTGGCTGGTTCGAGTGATGTTGATCGTCGCCGTCGTATTGCACGTGCTCATGGCCTGGCAGCTGACGATGCGCTCGCGCGCCGCGCGGCCAATCGGCTACAAGCAGCGCGAGCCCCAAGTGTCGACGTGGGCGTCGCGCACGATGCGGTGGGGTGGTGTGTTGCTGCTTGTATTCATCGTTCTTCACATCCTGCATTTCACGACGGGGCAAGTCGATCCGGCTCACTCGTACGCGCGTATCGACGCCGCAGGACGGAAGGACGTCTACGCCAATCTCGTTGCCAGCTTTCGCATCTGGTGGGTCGCCGCGTTTTATGTGCTGGTGATGATTTTCCTCGGATTGCATCTGTATCATGGCGCCTGGAGCTCCGTCCGCACGTTAGGCTACGCGCGCCCGTCGCCGCAGCCGTTGCACCGGCGCGTCGCGCTCGTTGTCGCGGCGATCGTGTGGCTCGGCTTCACGATCGTGCCCCTGGCCGTGGTCGCCGGGATCATTCGCTGATCGACGACCCATGGAACTGCGCGCGCGCATCCCGTCGGGGCCGATCGAGCGAAAGTGGGAGAAGCACCGCTTCGACATGAAGCTGGTGAACCCGTCCAACAAACGGCGCTACTCGGTGATCGTCGTCGGCACGGGGCTCGCCGGCGGCGCCGCGGCGGCGTCGCTGAGTGAGCTCGGATACCGCGTCAGCGCATTCTGCTTTCAGGATTCGCCGCGACGCGCCCACAGCATCGCCGCCCAGGGCGGCATCAACGCGGCGAAGAACTACCAGAAGTTTTACGCGCGCGGACAGACGGGGCAGCAGTTGCTGCTCGGGTGCTATCAAGCACTCGAGAAGGAGATCGCGAAGGGCGGCGTCACGATGTACCCGCGCGCCGAGATGCTCGACGTCATCGTGGTGAACGGCAGGGCGCGTGGGATCGTCGTGCGCAACATGGTGACCGGGAAGATCGAGCCGCACCTTGCCGATGCCGTGATTCTTGGCACCGGCGGGTACGGCAACGTTTTCTATCTCTCGACGAACGCCAAGGGATCGAACGCGACGGCAATCTGGCGCGCGTATCGCCGCGGCGCCGCGTTCGCCAATCCGTGCTACACGCAGATCCACCCCACGTGCATTCCCGTTGCCGGCGACTATCAGTCGAAGCTCACGCTAATGAGCGAGTCGCTGCGCAACGACGGCCGCGTGTGGGTGCCGAAGCGGAGCGGAGATCAGCGCGTGCCTAACGAGATACCAGAAGCCGAGCGGGATTACTACCTCGAGCGGAAATACCCGAGCTTCGGGAATCTGTCGCCACGAGACATCGCGTCGCGCGCGGCGAAGGAAGTGTGCGACGAAGGACGCGGCGTCGGGCCGGGCGGACGCGGGGTGTACCTCGATTTCGCCGACGCCATCAAGCGGCTCGGCGCCGATCGGATCGCCGAGCGATATGGCAATCTGTTTGAAATGTACGAGCGCATCACGGATGAGAACCCGTACACGGCCCCGATGCGCATCTATCCGGCCGTGCACTACACGATGGGCGGCCTGTGGGTCGATTATAATCTCATGACCACGATCCCCGGTCTGCATGCGATTGGCGAAGCCAATTTCTCGGATCATGGCGCCAATCGGCTCGGCGCGAGCGCGCTCATGCAGGGGCTGGCCGACGGATACTTCGTCATCCCGCTGACGATCGGTGATTATCTCGCCTCATCGAAGCCGGAGTCGATTACCGTCGACCATCAGGATGTGCGGGCGACCCTGGCATCGGTGCGAGATCGGACGAGTCGCCTAACGTCGATTCGTGGCACGCGGTCGGCAACGTCGTTCCATCGCGAGATCGGGAAGATCGTTTGGGAGTACTGCGGCATGGCGCGCAGCGCCGAGGGGTTGCGCACGGCGCTCCAGCTCATTCCGGCGCTGCGCGAGGAGTTCTGGAAGGATTTGCTCGTGCCGGGCTCCGGCGAGGAGCTCAATCAGGAGTTGGAGCGCGCCGGACGCGTCGCCGATTTCCTGGAGCTCGCGGAGCTGATGTGCATCGATGCGCTACATCGTGAGGAGTCGTGCGGGGCGCACTTCCGCATCGAGCACCAGACGCCGGATGGCGAGGCGCTGCGCCACGACGACAGGTTCGGGTACGTCGCCGCGTGGGAGTTTGCCGGCGACGACACGTCGCCGATTCTGCACAAAGAGCCGCTCGTGTTCGAGAATGTCGCCCTGGCCACGAGAAGTTATCGATAGCTGATTTGATGCTTGGTGGTTGCTGGTTGGTGATTCTCCAAGGAGCGGGAGCGAGCGCAGCAAGGGGAGCGAGCTGATTCATGAATCTCAAGCTTCATGTGTGGCGGCAAGCGGCGCCTAACGCGAAAGGATCTTTCGTGACCTATGCGGCGCGAGACATCAGTCCGGACATGTCGTTTCTGGAGATGCTCGACGTCGTGAACGAGGGGCTCGTTGTCGAGAGCAGCGAGCCGATTGCTTTCGATCACGACTGCCGCGAAGGAATCTGTGGGTCGTGCGGTATGATGATCAATGGCGTGGCGCATGGTCCGATGCGCGCAACGGCAACGTGTCAACTGCACATGCGGCATTTCAAAGATGCTGACGTCATCTGGATCGAGCCCTGGCGTTCAAAGGCATTTCCGGTCGTGAAAGACCTCGTCGTGAATCGCGACGCGCTCGATCGCGTCGTCGCCGCGGGCGGATTCATCAGCGTGAACACGGGCAGCGCACCGGAAGCGAACTCGCTGCCGGTGCCGAAGCAGGACGCCGACGACGCCATGGATGCCGCGGCATGCATCGCGTGCGGTGCGTGCGTCGCCGCCTGCCCGAATGGTTCGGCGTCGCTGTTCACGGCGGCGAAGGTCTCGCATCTCGGTCTGCTCCCCCATGGTCAACCGGAACGGATGCGCCGCGCGCTGCGGATGGTTGCGCAGATGGACGTCGAAGGCTTTGGGCACTGCACGCTGTTCGGCGAATGCCAGGAGGCGTGCCCGAAGGACATCAGCATCGATACGATCGCGAGAATGAATCGCGATTATGTCCGCGCGACCGTTATGCACCGTGAGGAGAAAGCGATGGCAGGTTCGGGCTAGGTGGCCCGGTTGGTGCAGCCGCCGTCGTGACTTCGACGACGAGGGCACGTGGTGGAACGGCCTGAAGAAAATCCCGCTCGGCGCGAACGATTCCGGGACGGAGAAGCCCAACTCCGGCGGCGCCGACGCGGTGGATAAAACGACGTCGTCGTCGGCAAAGGGACCGACCCGAACGCGCGAAAGGGCGCCGGACCCGCGGCGACCGTCCCGAGCAAGGGAGCGCCAATGTTGGTGATCGGCGTGATCGCCGTAATCGCTGCGCTGGTGGCGCTGGCGTATCTCGTCGGAATAATGCGGTAGAAGCGTCAGATCCTGGGAAGCGTCACTCCCTGCTGACCCTGGTATTTCCCTTTCTTGTCCTTGTAGGAGACCGCCGGCTCTTCGTCGCCGCGAAAGAAGAGAACCTGCGCGATCCCTTCGTTCGCGTAGATCTTCGCGGGAAGGGGAGTGGTGTTCGAGATTTCGAGTGTGACGTACCCCTCCCACTCGGGCTCGAAGGGCGTGACGTTGGTGATGATGCCGCAACGCGCGTACGTCGACTTGCCGACCGTCACGGTGAGCACGTTGCGCGGAATGCGGAAGTATTCGACGGAGCGTGCCAGCGCAAACGAATTGGGCGGCACGATGCACACGTCGCCCTCGAACTCCACGAAGGACTTCGGATCGAAGGCCTTTGGATCCACGACAGAATTGAGCACGTTCGTGAAAATGCGAAACTCGCGCGCCACGCGCATGTCGTAGCCGTATGAGCTAACGCCATAGGAGATCACACCGGCCCCGACCTGACTTTGCTCGAATGGCTCGATCATCCGCTGCTCGGCGGCCATGCGCGTGATCCAGCGGTCGGACATCAAAGACATGCGTTGCGCGTTGAGCGTGGGTGCGGTGAGTGCTGGGGGTGAGCGCGTGGCGGAAGGTAGATGAAGCCGGCCCCGACGCCAAGCGCGTGGCACGACATTTCCTCGCGATCTCGGCCGCTCTCGCGCTCTGCGCTCGACGCGCAACGCTCTACGCATGCCGTTGACACTCCATCTCGGACCGGGATAACTTTCGCCTACTTAGTGAAAGATTTCACGAAGTCGGGAGATTATGGAACGCGCGTACGTGCCGGTTCTACTGCTTCTCGGGTTCGTGGTGTTCAATGCAGTGTTGATGTTGGGCCTTTCGGCGCTGACGCTGCGCGCGCGACCGACGCCGGTGAAGCAGACGGCGTATGAGTCCGGCATCCCGCCACTCGGTGACGCGCGCGAGCGCTTCTCCGTGAAGTTCTACATGGTGGCGGTGCTGTTCATCATCTTTGACATCGAGACCGTCTTCATGATTCCATGGGGCGCGCACTTTCGGCAGCTGTCGTGCGCGCGTCCCGTGATCGCCGGCGTGTGTCCAGCGGGTCAGGTGTCGCTCTTCGGCTTCGTCGAGATGGTGGTGTTCATCGGCATTCTGCTCGTCGGCTTCATCTACGTGTGGAAGAAGGGAGCACTGCAATGGGACTGAGCCGGCGACCAGATTCCGGGGCGGCGCGGGTCGTGACTGGCGGCGAGCCGTGGATCGCGACGCGTCTGGACTTTCTCGTGAATTGGGCGCGCGCCAATTCGCTGTGGCCGATGCCCTTCGGCACGGCGTGTTGCGCCATCGAGTTCATGGCGACTGCCGCGAGTCGTTATGATCTGGCGCGTTTCGGCATGGAGCGGCAGAGCTTCTCCCCTCGTCAGGCAGACGTCCTGATCTGCGCCGGCCGTGTGCCGTTCAAGCTCGCCCCGGTGTTGCGCCGCATCTGGCAACAGATGCCGCAGCCGAAGTGGTGCATCTCGATGGGTGCCTGCGCGTCGAGCGGTGGCATGTTCGACAACTACGCGGTGGTGCAGGGTATCGACACCATCATCCCGGTGGATGTTTATGTGCCCGGCTGTCCACCGAGGCCCGAAGGATTGATGTACGGCATCATGCTGCTCCAGAAGAAGGTGATGAATGAGCGGTCTGCCGACCCAACCTTGCGCAATGAGATGGAGCCCGATCCGCGCAGTCAGCTCTACATTCCGCCGCCGGTGATCGACGAAATTTCGGAGCCGTTCGGGAATTCCGTGCATCAGACCCGCTCCGGACTGTGAGCACGAGCTTCACGCCCGTCGTCGCGGGCAGCGCATTGCCGCGCGACGCCGCGGCTCCGGCAACATCGAAGGCGGTGCCGCAGCGCGGCGGAGCGCCGAATCCAAGCGCTGCCGCGCTCCAAGAGCGATTCCGCGGGGCGGTAGACCGTGTCGACGTCGTGTGGGGGGAGACGACAATCATCGTCGCGGCGGCGCAATTGCTCGAGATCGTGCGCTGGCTCCATGACGACCCGAGTCAACGCTACGATTATCTCGTCGACGTTACCGCCCTCGAGTTTCGGGATCCCGAGCAGCCACTGGAAGTCGTGTGGCATCTGCGTTCCTTGCCATATCGGCGCTTCCTGCGGCTGAAGGTGAGACTTGGCAAAGGTACGCCACTCGAGGTAGCGAGCGTGTGGAGCGTGTACCGCGGCGCCGATTGGCTCGAGCGCGAATGCTACGACATGTTCGGCATTCGCTTCGCCGGCCATCCGGATCTGCGGCGTCTTCTGATGTGGGAGCAATACAAGGAAGGTTTCCCGCTGCGAAAGGATTTTCCCTTGCGCGGGCGGTTCAGTCGTTCGGAGCAATTGCGTCAGGCGCTTTCGGTGAACCCCGAGGCACGATACTCGAAAGAGGAGCTTTCGATCGCGCAGGAGAATAGACGGCGTATGGCGACGACGAGGCGAACGGTCGAGGTCGAGCTGTCGACGAGCGGACTGGATGCACAGGGGCGGCCACAGCGCGTGCCCCTCATGGTCGACGACGGCGGCTCGCCGGTCGCGCTCGAGGCCCCGCCGTCGCTCGAGCCGGACCTGACCGGTGAGCACATGCTCATCAACCTCGGGCCGCAGCATCCGGCGACGCACGGCGTGCTGCGCCTTGTGCTCGAGCTCGACGGCGAGACGGTGGTTCGCTGCATTCCGCACATCGGCTATCTCCACTGCGGCTTCGAGAAGATCGGGGAGTACCGGCAGTACAATCAGATCATCCCGTGGACCGATCGTGAGGATTATCTCAACTCGCCCGGTAACAACGTCGCCTTCGCGTTAGGCGCGGAGCGGCTGTTCGGCGTCGAGATCACGGAACGGTGCAAGGTGCTGCGCGTGATGGCGATGGAGCTCTCGCGCATCATGTCGCACCTGGTGTGGCTGGGGACGACGTGTATCGATATCGGCGCGTTCACACCGTTTTTGTGGTCGTTCGAGCAGCGCGAGGAGATTTATCAATTGTTCGAGATGTGGATCGGCGCGCGCCTCACGACGTCGCTTACCCGCGTCGGCGGCATGGGCGCGGATATCCCCGATAACTGGCTCCAAAAACTCACTGGCTTCGTCAAGGACTTCCCGAAGACCGTCGCCGAGATCGACCGCGTCGTGACGCGCAACGGGATCTGGGTCGGCCGCACGATCGGGCTCGGCGTCATGTCCGCCGAAGAAGCCGTGAACTACGGACTGTCGGGGCCGATGCTGCGCGCGTCCGGCGTCGCATACGACGTGCGCAAGGACTTCCCGTATCTCGATTACGAGACGTACGACTTCGACGTACCCGTCGGCACGAACGGCGACGTCTACGATCGCTACCTCGTACGCATGGAAGAGCTGCGTCAGTCGGTGCGCATCCTCGAGCAGGCGATGGATCGGCTGCCCGACGGACCGGTGAACATCTCCGACCATCGCGTGATACTGCCGCCGAAGAGCAAAGCAACGAGCGACATGGAGTCGATGATTCATCATTTCAAGCAGGTCATGGAAGGCCCGCGCCCGCCGATCGGTGAATCGTACGTCGCGGTCGAGAGCCCGAAGGGTGAGAAGGGCTACTATATGGTGTCCGACGGCACGTCGAAGCCGGTGCGCTGGCGAATCCGGCCGCCGTCGTTCGTGAATCTTTCGGCGATCCCGAAGATGGTGGAGGGACACCTCCTATCCGATGTGATCGCGATCAATGCGAGCATCGACATCGTGATGGGGGAAATTGACCGATGAGCATTCACGAAATGGGCGGCGTCGAGGCCCCTGCGGATACGGCGCACGGTCGGCACGCGAACGCGCCGTACGAGCCCGTGTTCGTCGGGGCGCGCCGGCGGGAACTGGACGAGCTGTTGACTCGCTACCCGACAAAAATGGCGGCGCTCCTGCCGGCGCTCTGGATGGTGCAGCAGGATCGTGGTTGGGTAAGCGAAGAGGCGATGGCCGAGGTGGCGCGGCTGCTCGAGCTGACGCCGGCGTACGTGAAGGGCGTCGTGACGTTCTACACGATGTACCACCAGCATCCCGTGGGACGGCACTTCATCCAGGTGTGCACGACGTCGCCGTGCCAGGTGTGCGGCGCGGAGGAGGTTGTCGACGCCTTTCTGCGCCACACCGGTTGTCAGGAGCTCGGCGTGACGTCGCCTGACGACAGGTTCACCGTCATCGAAGTTGAATGCCTCGGTGCGTGTGGCTTCGCGACGCCCGTCATGGTCAATGAGGACTTCATCGAGTCGGTGACGCCGGAAGGCGTCCCCGAGCTCCTTTCGCGATACAAGTAGCGATGGGCTATCCCCACAAGCCGCACGCCCGCGAGACGACGGTGCTCTCGCAGCACTTTGGCGACGTCGGCGCGAGTACGCTCGACGGCTGGCGGAAACGCGGCGGCTATGTCGCGCTCGAACGCGCGTTAGGCATGGCACAGGCCGACATCGTGAACGTCGTGAAGGAATCCGGCCTGCGCGGACGCGGCGGCGCCGGGTTCCCAACGGGCGTGAAATGGTCGTTCATGAAGCCCGGCGACGGCAAGCCGCACTACCTCTGCTGCAACGCCGACGAATCCGAGCCTGGAACGTTCAAGGATCGCGAGATCATGCGCTGGACGCCGCATGCGCTCGTCGAAGGCTGCGCGATCGGCGCCTACGCCATTGGCGCGGAGACGGCCTACATCTACATCCGCGGCGAGTTCACCGAGCCCATCGAGCGCATGGAGGCTGCGGTCAAGGAAGCATACGCGGCGGGCATCGTCGGCAAAAACGCGATGGGGAGTGGGAAGACGGTGAACGTGTACGTCCATCGCGGCGCCGGCGCCTACATCTGCGGTGAAGAGACGGCCCTCATGAACTCGCTCGAAGGGCGTCGCGGCAACCCGCGCATCAAACCGCCCTTTCCTGCCGTGGCTGGGGTTTTCGGCCAGCCGACGACGATCAATAATGTCGAGACGCTCGTCGCCGTTCCGCATATTCTCAACAATGGCGCCGACTGGTACAAGAAGTTCTCACGCGCCGACAACCCGAAGAGTACGGGCACGAAGCTCTATTCCGTGTGCGGCAATATCGCGCGGCCAGGGAACTACGAAGTGCCGATGGGCTTTCCGTTCAGGGATTTCCTGTATGACCTGTGCGGGGGACCGTTGCCGGGTCGGAAGTTCAAGGCGGTCATTCCCGGCGGTATCTCGGTTCCGATTCAGAACCTCGCGGAAGCCGAAGCCTCGCTCATGGATTACGAGGGATTCGTCGCGCAGGGTACGATGCTCGGCTCCGGTGGCGTGATCGTCGTCGACGACGCACAGAATCTCGTCAAGTTCATCGCGCGCGCCGCGCGCTTCTTCGCCCACGAGAGCTGCGCCCAGTGCACGCAGTGCCGCGAAGGTACGGCCTGGACGACAAAAATTCTGGAACGGATCGCCGCCGGCGATGGCACACCCGAGGACCTCGACACGCTGCTCGAGATCGCGGATAACATGACCGGCAAGACGATCTGTGTGCTGAGTGA
>WNGI01008595.1_pt1 | contig 12367 bp, 9 predicted proteins | sample 5400621 | NCBI WGS metagenome assembly WNGI01 (sample SAMN13153374, study PRJNA577476) | soil metagenome | isolation source: 20 cm soil or saprolite under Garry oak tree replicate 1 | place: USA:California | collected 2016-06-15 | reverse complement strand
GAACCCGGACCGTACCGTCTCGAGGTCCAGCGAGCCGACCGCGCCCGCGCCGAAGAACGCCTCCACCGCCGCGAGGGCACAGACGGCATTCTGCGCCTGGTGCGCCCCGTACAGCGGCAGGAACACGTCGTCGTACACCCCGCCGAGCCCCTGCAGCACAAGCTGCTGACCGCCCACCGCCACCGCCCGGCGGCGCACGCCGAACTCCAGCCCTTCCCGGGCGACGGTCGCGTCCACCTCGGCCGTGCGCCGCAGCAGTACGTCGGCCGCGTCGGCCGCCTGGGCGGCCAGCACGGCGACGGAGCCGGGCTTGATGATGCCGGCCTTCTCGCCGGCGATCTCCGCAACCGTCGAGCCGAGGTACCGGGTGTGGTCGAGAGCCACCGGGGTGACCACGGCGACCCGGCCGTCGGCGACGTTGGTCGAGTCCCAGGTGCCGCCCATCCCGACCTCGACCACGGCGACGTCGACCGGGGCGTCCGCGAACGCGACGAACCCCATGGCGGTGAGCACCTCGAAGTACGAGAGCGGAACGGGTTGCTCCTTGTCGACCAGCTCCAGGTACGGCGCGATGTCGTCGAACGCGGCCACGAACCGCCCGGGGTCGATCGGCTGCCCGTCCAGGGTGATCCGCTCGGTGACCGAGGCCAGGTGCGGGCTGGTGAACCGGCCGACCCGCAGGCCGAAGCCACGGAGCAACGAGTCGACCATCCGGGCGGTGGAGGTCTTGCCGTTCGTACCGGCGATGTGAATCACCGGGTAGGACGCCTGCGGGTCGCCGAGCAGGTCGACCAGGGTCCGGATGCGGTCCAGCGAGGGTTCGATCCTGGACTCCGGCCAGCGGGCCCGGAGCGCCGCCTCCACCCGGGCGAACGCCTCCTGCTCGGTCTCGGCCGGCTCCGTCATGCTCGCTCCCCCGCCGGATCCGACGGATGCACGGGACGCGCCACCGTCGGCATCAGGACGCCGGCAGGGCGTCGAGCTGGGCGGCGATCCGGGCGATCTCGACCTCGGCGCCGGCCAGCCGGCCGCGGACCTTCGCCACCACCGCCTCGGGCGCCTTGGCGACGAAGGCGGCATTGTCGAGCTTCGCCGACGCGGCGGCCACCTCCTCGCGGGCGGCGCCGAGGGCCTTGGAGAGCCGGGAGCGCTCCGCCGCCACGTCGATCGCGCCGGACAGGTCGAGCTGCGCCGTCACCCCTCGCACAGCCAGTGAGCCGGTCGACTGGAAGCCGGCGCCGGGTTGGTCGAGCCGGGTCAGCGACCGGATGGCGGGCTCGTGCCAGGCCAGCCCGACGGCGTCCAGGCCGCCCAGCGACGCCGGGACCTTCTGCGCCGGGCGCAGCCCCTGGTCGGACCGGAACCGCCGGATCTCGGTGACCACGTCCCGCACCGCCGCGATCTCCCGCTCGGCCGCCTCGTCGCGCAGCGCCGGGTCGGCGACCGGCCAGTCCGCGACCACGACCGACTCGCCGCCGGTGAGCGCGGTCCACAGCTCCTCGGTGACGAACGGGATCATCGGGTGCAGCAGCCGCAGCAGCACGTCCAGCACGTGCCCGAGCACCAGCCGGCTGGCCTCGGCGGGCTCCCCACCGCCGGCGAGTGGCACCTTCGACAGCTCCAGGTACCAGTCGCAGAAGTCGTCCCAGGTGAAGTGGTAGAGCGCGTCCGCGGCCTTGGCGAACTCGTAGTCCTCGTAGTACGCGTCCACCTCGGCGGTCACCGTCTGCAGCAGGGAGACGATCCACCGGTCGGCCGGGAACAGCCGGTCCCGCCCGGGCAGCGGCGCCGCCGTGCTGGCGCCGTTGAGCAGCGCGAACCGGGCGGCGTTCCACAGCTTGTTGCAGAAGTTGCGGCTGCCCTGCACCCACTCCTCGCCGATCGGCACGTCGGTGCCCGGGTTGGCGCCGCGGGCCAGGGTGAAGCGGAGCGCGTCGGAGCCGTAGGCGTCCATCCAGTCGAGCGGGTCGACCGCGTTCCCGAACGACTTGGACATCTTCTTGCCGTGCTTGTCCCGGACCATGCCGTGCAGCGCGACCAGCCGGAACGGCACCGCGTCCGCGGGCGGCCGGTCGCGCATCGCGTACAGGCCGAACAGCATCATCCGGGCGACCCAGAAGAACAGGATGTCGTAGCCGGTGACCAGGACGGTGGTCGGGTAGTACCGCCGCAGGTCGGGGGTGTCCTCCGGCCAGCCGAGGGTGGAGAACGGCCACAGCCCGGAGGAGAACCAGGTGTCCAGCACGTCCGGGTCCTGCCGCCATCCGGGCCCGGTCGGCGGCTCGTCGTCCGGCCCCAGGCAGACGGTCTGGCCGTCCGGGCCGTACCACACCGGGATCCGGTGACCCCACCACAGCTGCCGCGAGATGCACCAGTCGTGCATGTCGTCGACCCAGGCGAAGTAACGCGGCTCCAGCTCCTTCGGGTGGATCCGCACCCGACCGTCGCGCACCGCGTCGCCGGCCGCCTTGGCCAGCGCGTCGACCCGGACGAACCACTGCAACGACAGCCGCGGCTCGACGGTGGTCGAGCACCGCTGGCAGTGGCCGACGGCATGCGGGTACGGCCGGCGCTCGGCGACGATCCGGCCCTGCGCGCGCAGCGCCGCGACCACCGCCGGCCTGGCCTCGAACCGGTCCAGGCCGGCGAACGGACCGTGTGCGGTGATCAGACCCCGCTCGTCCATGATCGTGAGCGCCGGCAGGTCGTGCCGGCGGCCGATCTCGAAGTCGTTCGGGTCGTGCGCAGGGGTGACCTTGACGGCGCCGGTGCCGAAGGTGGGGTCGACGTGCTCGTCGGCGACCACCGGGATGCGCCGGCCGGTGAGCGGTAGCTCGACCTCGGCACCGACCAGCTGCCGGTAGCGCTCGTCGTCGGGATGCACGGCCACCGCGGTGTCGCCCAGCATGGTCTCTGCCCGGGTGGTGGCCACGACGATCGAGGCGCCGCCGTCGCCGTACCGGATCGCGATCAGCTCCCCGTCGTCGTCCGAGTGCTCGACCTCGATGTCGGACAGCGCGGTGTGACACCGGGGACACCAGTTGATGATCCGCTCGGCCCGGTAGACCAGGCCGTCGTCGTACAGCCGCCTGAAGATCGTCTCGACCGCGCGGGACAGGCCCTCGTCCATCGTGAACCGCTCGCGCGACCAGTCGACGCCGTCGCCCAGCCGGCGCATCTGGCCCAGGATCTTGCCGCCCGACTCCGCCTTCCACCGCCAGACGCGCTCCACGAAGGCCTCCCGGCCCAGGTCGTGCCGGGACAGATCCTCCCTGGCCAGCTCGCGCTCCACCACGTTCTGGGTGGCGATGCCGGCGTGGTCCATGCCGGGCAGCCAGAGCGCGTCGTAGCCCTGCATGCGGCGGCGCCGGGTCAGCGCGTCCATAAGGGTGTGCTCGAAGGCGTGACCGAGGTGCAGCGAGCCGGTCACGTTCGGCGGCGGGATGACGATGCTGAACGGCGGCCGGCCCTCGGCACCGGGTCCGTCGGCGTGGAAGTAGCCGCGCTCGACCCACCGCTCGTACAGCGGTCCCTCTACCTGCGCCGGCTGGTATTGGCTCGGAAGCTCGGCGCGGGCGGTGTGGTTGGGGTGGATCGCGGTCACGCCACGGATAGTACGGAGCGCCGACGGCGGCATGCGAACGGCTGTCCACAGGGCAAACCGATATCCACAGCCTGGCCGTCCCGACTCGTGCGCCGGGGCTCGCAGGCTCTACCGTGCTGCCGGTCCGGCAATGATGCCCGGGATCCGGAGCAGAAGGAGGTGGCGGGCGTGACCGTCTTTGCGTGGGCTGCCCTGCTGGTGTTCACGGTCGCGACCGCCGCCCTGCTGGTGTTGCTCGGCAAGGCGCTGTTCCATGCGCTGGACCGGGTGGACCGGGCCCGCGACGAGGTGTGGTCCATGGCGAAGACGCTGGAGGCGATCTCGACCCGGCTGGAACGCATCGAGTCCGGGCTGGGCGGCAGCGGGCAGCGGCTGGACGAGGTACGGGACGAGTTGCGGGCGGCGGTGCGCCGGGACATGCGCGAGATCCTGGACGGACCGTCAGCGGCCCGGCCGCGCCCGACGGGCACCCCGACCTGAGCCGGCACGCTAACCCGCCGCCGGGCCCGCCGGCGCGACACCAACGCGACACCAAGCCGACCCGCCCCGGACCGACGCAACACCAAGCCAACGCGCCCTCGAACCGACGCGCCCTCGAACCGGTGGACTACGCGGACTTCTCCCGGCGCTCCCGCTTGGGCGCCTCGCGCGGGACGATCGTGGGGTTGACATGTTCGAGCACGGCCTCGCGGGTGATGACGACCCGGGCGACGTCGTCGCGACTGGGCACCTCGTACATCACCGACAGCAGCACTTCCTCCATGATGGCGCGCAGCCCGCGCGCTCCGGTGCCGCGCAGGATCGCCTGGTCGGCGATCGCCTCGAGGGCGTCCTCGGTGAACTCCAGCTCGACCCCGTCGAGCTCGAACAGCTTCCGGTACTGCCGGACCAGCGCGTTCCGCGGCTCGGTGAGGATGCGGATCAGCGCGAACCGGTCCAGGTTGCGCACACTGGTGATCACCGGCAACCGGCCGATGAACTCCGGGATCATGCCGAACTTGAGCAGATCCTCCGGCATGACGTCGGCGAAGATGTCGGCGGCCTCCACGTCGTACTTGCTGTGCAGCTCGGCACCGAAGCCGATGCCCTTCTTCCCGACCCGGGACTCGATGATCTTCTCCAGCCCGGCGAACGCCCCACCGACGATGAACAGCACGTTCGTGGTGTCGATCTGGATGAACTCCTGGTGTGGGTGCTTGCGCCCGCCTTGCGGCGGCACCGAGGCGGTGGTCCCCTCCAGGATCTTCAACAGGGCCTGCTGGACGCCCTCCCCGGAGACATCCCGGGTGATCGACGGGTTCTCGCTCTTGCGGGCGATCTTGTCGACCTCGTCGATGTAGATGATCCCGGTTTCGGCCCGCTTCACGTCGTAGTCGGCCGCCTGGATGAGCTTGAGCAGGATGTTCTCGACGTCCTCGCCCACGTACCCGGCCTCGGTCAGCGCGGTCGCGTCGGCGATCGCGAACGGCACGTTGAGCATCTTGGCCAGGGTCTGGGCGAGGTAGGTCTTGCCGCAGCCGGTGGGACCGATGAGCAGGATGTTGGACTTTGCCAGCTCCACGCCGCCGTCGGAAGAGCGATGGCCGGCGTCGCCGCCGGCCTGCACCCGCTTGTAGTGGTTGTATACCGCAACCGAGAGCGCCTTCTTGGCCGGCTCCTGGCCGATCACGTACTGCTCGAGGAAGTCGAAGATCTCCCGTGGCTTCGGCAGCTCGTCGAACTTCAGCTCGGAGGACTCGGACAGCTCCTCCTCGATGATTTCGTTACACAGGTCGATGCACTCGTCGCAGATGTAGACGCCAGGGCCCGCGATGAGCTTCTTGACCTGCTTCTGCGACTTGCCGCAGAACGAGCACTTCAGCAGGTCACCGCCGTCGCCGATGCGTGCCACCTACGACCCTTTCGCTCTGGGCACCGAGTGCGGTTGCACATCGGTGCATTCGCCGACGGTACCTCCTTGGCCGCCCCGTGTACCCCCCTTTCGTGGCGCGTCCTGGGGCCATCACCCGGTCGGCCGTGTGGGTGACGCCCCGTCGCCGCGGCTCACAGCGCCGGCGCCGGAGCCCGTCAGCCTGCGACCGCGCTCACCTTGCGGGTGGTGATCACCTCGTCGACGATGCCGTACTCCTTCGCCTCGGGCGCGGTGAGGATCGTGTCCCGCTCGATGTCGGCCCGGACCTTCTCCTCGGTCTGCCCGGTGTGCCTGGCCAGCACCCGCTCCAGCAGCTTGCGCATGCGGAGGATCTCGTTCGCCTGGATCTCCAGGTCGGTGACCTGGCCCTGGCCCTCGCCGGACGGCTGGTGGATGAGGATCCGGGAGTGCTCCAGGGCGAACCGCTTCCCCGGGTTGCCGGCAGCGAGCAGCACCGCAGCGGCCGAGGCGGCCTGACCCATGCAGTAGGTCTGCACATCCGGGCGGACGAACATCATCGTGTCGTAGATCGCGGTCAGCGCGGTGAACGAGCCGCCCGGCGAGTTGATGTACATGATGATGTCCCGGTCCGGGTCGGCGCCCTCCAGGCACAGCAACTGTGCCATCACGTCGTTGGCGGAGGCGTCGTCGATCTGCACGCCGAGGAAGATGATCCGTTCCTCGAACAGCTTGTTGTACGGGTTGGACTCCTTGATCCCGTAGCTCGTCCGCTCGACGAACGACGGCAGCACGTAGCGTGCGGATGGACGGAGCAGCTCGCTCATGACTGGTTCCTCCGGGGTCGGGGCTGGTTGGGGATCGGTAGGCACCGGAGGGTCATGCTGGAGCCGTGCCGCCGGGGCCGGGCACCTGCTCGACCGCACTCACTACCCGGTCGATGAACCCGTACTCCAACGCCTGCTGCGCGGTGAACCAGCGGTCGCGGTCGGAGTCTGCCTCCACCTGTTCGACCGTCTGGCCGGTCTGCTGAGCGATCAGCTCGGCCATTTCCCGTTTGGTCAGCTTGTACTGCTCGGCCTGGATCGCGATGTCCGACGCGGTGCCGCCGATGCCGGCCGACGGCTGGTGCATGAGGATCCGGGCGTGCGGCAGCGCGTACCGCTTGCCCTGGCCCCCTGCGGACAGCAGGAACTGCCCCATCGAGGCGGCCAGCCCGAGCGCGTACGTCGCCACGTCACACTCGATGAACTGCATCGTGTCGTAGATCGCCATACCGGCGGTGACCGAGCCACCGGGGGAGTTGATGTAGAGGTTGATGTCCCGCTTCGGGTCCTCGGCGGCCAACAGCAGCAGCTGCGCACACAGCTGGTTGGCGATGGCGTCGTCCACCGGCTGACCGAGGAAGATGATGCGCTCGCGCAGCAATCGGTCGTACACGGAGTCATTGAGGTTCATTCCGGCGCCGGCCACCCGCAGCTCGGGCACCACACGGATGGGCATCACTGGATCGACGGTGCTCACGGCGCTCCTGCCTCGTCCTGGGATGTCACTCATGGTCACTATGCCGACCATAACGCCCCCGGGGGGCCGGCCACTCCCGCATGCCTGGGTGTTCGCTGACAGCGCAGGTCGCCGCGGCCGGTCAGGACCAGGTCAGAACCCCGCGGCGGGCCGGCCGGACGATTCCGCGTCCGCCGGGACGTCGGCGGCGGCATCGGCGGCGGCGGCATCGGCGGCGTTGGCGTCCCCCGCCACACCCGCCGAGTCGATGCTCGCGGAGGCTGCCCCGACCACGTCCGAACCGGGCGGCTGCCCGCCCGACTGGTCCGTACCACCCTCGTCGTCGGCCACGGCGTCCCGCCGCAGCGCGCCGAGGTCGACCGGGCGTCCGGAGGAGTCGGTGACGGTCGCCTGCTCCAGGACGTACGCCAGCGCCTTGCCGCGACGCACCTCGGCGACCAGCGCGGAGAGGTTTCCGGCCTGCGCCATCTGGTCGGCGTAGTCCTGCGGGCTCAGCCCCAACCGGCTTGCCTGGCTCACCACGTGCTGGGTCAGGTCGGCCTCGGACACTCCGAGCTGCTCCCGCTCGGCCACCGCGTCGAGCACCAGCTGGGTCTTGACGGCCGTCTCCGAACTGCCCCGCAGGTCGGCGTCGAAGTCCTCCCGCGACCGCTCCTCCATGCCGAGGTAGTCCTCGATGCTCATGCCGGCGTTCTCCAGCTGGTGACCGATGTCGTGCTCGCGCCACTCGACCTCGGACTGCACCGCCGACTCGGGCAGCGGCACCTCGGTCGCGGCGAGCAGGGCCGCCAGCACCCGGTCCCGGGCCTGAACGCCCTGTTCCAGCTGCTTCACCTGCTCCAACCGGGTGCGCAGGTCGGCGCGCAACTCGTCCAGCGTGTCGAACTCGCTCGCCGTCTGGGCGAAGTCGTCGTCCAGCTCCGGCAGCTCCTTCTCCTTCACCGACCGTACGGTGACCGCCACGTCGGCGGTGCGGCCGGCCTGCTCACCGGCCACCAACTCGGTCCGGAAGGTCCGCTGCTCGCCGGCCACCGCGCCGGCCAGCGCCTCGTCCAGACCGGCCATCAGGTCGCCGCCGCCCACCTCGTAAGACATGCCGGTGGTCGAGCCGCCCGGCAGCTCGTCGCCGTCGATGGTGGCCAGCAGGTCGATGGAGACGTAGTCACCCTCGGCGACTGGCCGGTCGACGCCGCGGAGCACCCCGAACCGCTCCCGCAGCGCGTCCAGCCGCTCGTCGATCTCCTGCTCGGCTACCGCCACGTCGTCCACCGTCACGCTGAACGCGCCCACGTCCGGCAGCACCACATCCGGCCGGATGTCCACCTCCGCGGTGAACGCCAGGCTCTCCCCGTCGTCCAGCCGGGTCAGCTCGATTTCCGGCTGCCCGACCGCCCGCACCGCGTTGTCCCGGACCGCGTCGGCGTACGCCCGCGGAATCGCGTCCTGCACCGCCTCGTCGAGCACGACCGCGCGTCCCACCCGCTGGTCGATGATCCGCGCCGGCGCCTTGCCGGGCCGAAACCCGGGCACCCGGACCTGCTTGGCGATGTTCTTGTACGCCTTGTCCAGGCTGGGCGCCAACTCGTCGAAGGGCACCTCGACGGCGAGCCGCACCCTCGTCGGGCTCAGGGTCTCGATGGTGCTCTTCACGCAGGCTCCTCCGGCTGGACGGCGACGCGGGCAAGTCTAGGCAGGTGCCGACCCCGCCAGGCCCAGCCGGTCGCCTCCTCGGTCGGGGTGGCGGGATTCGAACCCACGGCCCCTCGCTCCCAAAGCGAGTGCGCTACCAAGCTGCGCCACACCCCGCGGCCCGCCCGAAGTCTAGACCGCGCACCGACCGAAGCCCGCTACGCTGGTACCCGTCTCCGCGGGCGTAGCTCAAAGGCAGAGCTCCAGCCTTCCAAGCTGGCGGTGCGGGTTCGATTCCCGTCGCCCGCTCCACACCACCCCGGGCCAGCGCGGGTCGGCGGCGGGTCAGCTGCGGAAGTGGACGAAGACCCGGCCGGTGTTGTCGGGGTCGGTCTCGACGCGGTGGTAGAGCTTGCGGATGTGCTTCTGGCCGAGGAGCGCGAGCACGCGCTTCTGGAGCTGTCCGGAGCCCTTGCCCGGGATGATCTCCACGAGGGCCGCGTGGGTGCGCGCGGCCTCGAAGATGATGTTCCGCACCGCGCGGTCGACGTCGCGGTCGCTTCTGAAGATCGGGTGCAGGTCGAGTGTGAGCTTCAATGACCACCTCCGGAGTCACTCTTGGGGTACGTGGCGGGGACGGTCCTCGGTTCGACCCGGGCCGGGTGAGGAAGTAGCCGCCGAGCCACTCCTTGGTCTCCGAGAAGGGGCCGTCGGTGCGCAGGGTCTGCCCGGCGCGGATCCGGACCGTCGTGGCGGTGTCCGGGTCCTGCAGCGGGTCGGAGCCGAGCAGGACGCCGCGCCGCTCGAGTTCCTGGTGGTACGCCATGATCGCGGGGAACGAGTCGGCCCCTTCCGGGGTGTCGGGCTGCGGGCGGTCGTCGATGTAGAGCAGCAGCATGAAGCGCATTGCCAGCCTCCTCCAGGTGCACCGGCGCCGCCGGCCGGTGTCTGCTGTACTGACGATCGGGATCCAGCCCGATCGACATCTTTCCTGCGGGGGGTCCGACCTCGGGCGGCCGCCACGACTCGTGCGGTGATGCGGCCCAACACGGTGGGCGACGCGGCCACCGGGTTCGCCACCCGGCAGCCGTTCCGGCGGCCCTCGACCCGCTCGTCCCGATCGCGGTCTCGGCCTGACGGCGCGGTCAGTGGTCCCGCCAGACCAGCACGATGGCGCGGTCGTCGTCTGCGTGCGCCGGCACCTTGTCGACCAGGTAGGCGGCGCCGCCCTGGAAGTCGCCCCGCGGGACGAGTCGTTCGGCGGCGCCGAGCAGGCGGTCCAGGCCGTCCTCGACGTCCCGACCGCGTTCCTCGACCACACCGTCGGTGTAGAGCAGCAGCGCGTCGCCCGGACGGACGGTGCCGAGGTGCGGGTCGTACCGCACGTCGGCCAGCACGCCGAGCAACGGACCGCGGGTGTGCGACAGCTGCCAGAGTCCGCTGCCCGAGTCGAAGTGTGCCATCGGGGGATGGCCGGCGCTCTCCACCCGGTAGGCCCCGGTGCCGAGGTTCACCCTGAGGTAGACGGCGGTGGCGAAGCCCTCGATCCACCGCTGCTGGAGCAGGTACCGGTTCGCCTCGCCCAGGAACCGCTCGGCCGGCACCGAGCCGAGCAGCCCGCCGAGCGCGCCGGACAGCAGCAGCGCCCGGGTGCCCGCGCTGACGCCCTTGCCCGAGACGTCGACCATGACGAGGTCCAGGTGCTCGACCCCGGCCGGGTCGGCGTACACCCGGGCCGCCACGAAGTCGCCGGCCAGGCCGACGTCCCGGGCCGACCGCAGCTGCACCTCGGCGTGCCAGCCGGCCGGCAGCGGCGGGATCTGGCCCTGCACCCGCAGCCGCTGGCGCAGGTCGGCCAGGATCGTGTCCGGCCGGCTCTCCCGGACGCCGAGCACGTCCCGGCGACGCACCAGCTCGTAGGAGACCGCGACGACGACCGCCAGGTTGATCGCGCTACCCACGTTGATCCGCTGCAGCTCGGGCGGCGCGCCCAGCAGGTCGATGCCGAGCAGCACCAGCGCCGTGCCGATCAGCATCACGATGTGCCGGCGGCCGCGCAGCAGCAGACCACCGAACAGCAACGGGGTGGCCAGCACGACGGCCGGCCGAGCCTCCGCCGGCCAGATCAGCGCGGCGGCGGCAACCGCGCACTCGACCCCGACGAGGACACCGAAGACGCCCCGCTCGCCCAGCCGGCGGCGGGCCAGGAGTCGGGCCCGGGCGGCGACCCGGGCGAGCGTCATGGCGGTCATGTCCGCGCGACAGTAGCCGCCAAGACCATCCGGGACGGGCGGGACCCGGCAGCCGGTGACACAGTTGTGTCCTGCGCCACCCCGCCCGAGATGAGAGGTGCGGAAACTCCGTCGCGGCGCCGCCGCCGGGCGAGTACACAGACGGTATGGCTGATCTCGACCTCCGCCCGATCGACAGCTCCGAGTTTCCGGCGTTCTTCCGCGTCCTGGTCGAGACGTTCGGCGAGGACCCCCGTGACGCGGACCGGGACGCCGACCAGTGGGTGTTCGAGCCGGAGCGGAGCCTCGCCGCGGCCGAGGGCGACAGCATCGTCGCCACCGGGGCGATCGTCAGCCGGGAGATGACGCTGCCCGGCGGTCCCCGTCCGGTCGCCGGCGTCACGATGATCTCGGTCGCCCCGACCCACCGCCGGCGCGGCGTCCTCACCGAGATCATGCGGCGACAGCTGACCGAGCTGCACGAGCAGCGGCGTGAGCCGGTCGCCGCGCTGTGGGCCTCCGAGGGTGGCATCTACGGGCGGTTCGGGTACGGGCTGGCGTCCCGGCGGGGCGCGCTGTCCGCCCGCACCGGCGACCTGCGGCTGCGGCCGCAGGCCGATCCGGGCACCGGCCGGATCCGGCTGGCCAGCGCCGAGGAGGCCCGCCCGCACCTGGTCGGGGTGTACGACGAGCAGCGCGCTCACCAGGTCGGCTGGCTGGACCGCCGGGACCGGTGGTGGGACTACCGGCTGCGCGACCCGGAGCACTGGCGGGAGGGTGCGACCGCGCTGCGGTACGCGCTGAACACCGAGGAGGACGGGCGGGTCACCGGCTACGCGGTGTACCGGATCAAGCCGGTCTGGGACACCGGGGGGAACGAGACCGAGGTCCAGGTGGTCGAGCTCGCCGCAACCACGCCGGCGGCGTACGCGGCGGTGTGGTCGTTCGTGACCAACCTCGACCTGGTCCCCAAGATGCGGAAGCGGATCGCGCCGCTGGACGAGCCGCTGCAGCACATGCTGCTCGACCCGCGAGCGGTCAAGATCGAGGTGCTCGACTGCCTCTGGGTGCGGCTGGCCGATGTCGGCCGGGCGCTGGCCGACCGGGTCTACTCCGCCGATCTCGACGTCGTGTTCGACGTGTCGGACACGTTCTGCCCGTGGAACGCCGGCCGGTGGCGGTTGTCCGGCGGCACCGGCAGGGCGGACTGCGCGCCCACCCGGGACCCGGCCGACCTGACCGTCTCCAGCACCGATCTCGGCGCCGCGTACCTCGGCGGCACGACCCTGGCCAGCCTCGCCGCGGCCGGACGGGTGACCGAACTGCGCCCGGGCGCGCTGGTCGCGGCATCCCGGGCGTTCGCCGGCGAACGGCAGCCGTGGTGCCCGGAGGTGTTCTGAGCCTGCCAGGGCCGGGACGCCGGTCGGGTCCGGAGGCGACCCGCGCCGGCACACCCGAACGGTGCGGTACGGCCTGACCCTGCCGCCGGCCGGGTTGTGCCGCCCGGTC
>WNGI01004588.1_pt1 | contig 12369 bp, 20 predicted proteins | sample 5400621 | NCBI WGS metagenome assembly WNGI01 (sample SAMN13153374, study PRJNA577476) | soil metagenome | isolation source: 20 cm soil or saprolite under Garry oak tree replicate 1 | place: USA:California | collected 2016-06-15 | reverse complement strand
CCCATCTGGGAAATCAGAGACAATTCGGACAAACTTCATGGCGTTCAATTCGTCTAACAGAAGTTCTTTGATCTGACGAGACCAAAGATTAGTTCTAGTTAGAAAATTGGTATTGGCATCCATAAAGCCAGCCATATATAATTTTCCTTGTTATTGCTGTCCAAATCTATGGTAGTCGCCATCTTTAAAGGCATCGCCTAAAGCAATGGCATCTTCTTGCATTTGGACTGCGGTTTTACGATCAAACCAAAGCTCAGGATTAGTCTTCTTCAGATTCTGATAATAGGACCAAGTTCTTTTCTCGGCGCCTTTTGGTGTGAAGGTATCCCTTCGCTGCGAACCTGTAGGAGGTGTTTGAAACTGTTGTTGCGGTTCTGGTTGCTTATCCAAGCCTAAAGTTCTAATTAAGACTTTAGGTTGTCTATGCGCCATATCGTTCAACTCTGCTTCAGTTATTCCTAGATCTTCGATTTGTTGCTCAACAACGTTCTTGTAATTCTTACCATAACGTTCTTGTAGCTTACTCCTAACCATATTGAAATTATCCACTTGTCTGCGATTAACTTCATGCTCTTGTATTTTGGTCGATACTAAGCTTTCTATTTGTTTAGGGTCGAATGTCGGCTTGTCTTCTTCTTTCACATTGGGTTGTTCGTTACTTGCAAGACGCTGTTCCATTTGTTTTAAGAGGTCTTCCAGCGAAGCCTTGGCAGTATTATCCTCTCGAAGTTTTAAGTAATCAGCTCGCATTTCATCTTGCCGTTTCTTTAAGACTTCGATGTATTGATCTGCTATATATTTACCTTTGGCAAGCTCTTCAGGAGTTTTAAACTTCTTATCGTCGCCTACCAATTCAGCTAGGTAGTTCTTGTTAGGATCTACTTCTTCTGAAGGTGAATCTGTAGCATTATCATCATTTAACAAATTGGTCATTTGTCTTCCTTGTGGTCTAGGGTAATCAACTCTTTTATACTATGAAGGCACTGTCTATAACCGTTAGAATGTGCCTGTCGATAATCCCAGTTCGGAGAGTCGTACGCCTTGGGACTAATTTCTTGTTTATCTAATCCTCGTTCTGCACTTTCAAGGAGTTCTTTTAGACGGGAGAGAACCCAGTTCTGTCCTCGTAAACTTATTTCAAATCTAGCTTTATCTTCTGGATCAGCTATATGCTGAGACCATACGGTTTTCATGGCGGTCCTGGTGCTGCGTTAGCCGGAGGAGTAGCATTCTGTGCTCCCATGTCAAAGTCATTGCCTTGTCCTGTTGCTGTGCCTGCAGCAGTATGTATTTGTTCTTGATAGGCATTAATTAATTTCTGGGCGTCAGCTTGTTCAGCCAAAGATACGAATGGAGCTACTACTTCATATTCATCCAGATTAAATATATTCTCTACGATCTTAGCTAACTTTACTCCGGAAAAATGTGGTTGTATTGTCGGCCATAATCCCGAACCAGTTAAGTTAGTTAAGTTCTGAATTAGATCGGCTTGCTCAGCAAAATGACGAGCAGCAATAGGTCTAATACGACCCACGCCAGTAATATCATCTGCAGTTAATGTCTGGAAAGACGATGTTTTGTATTCATCATTAAATACTTTTATTACCGTAGTTCCAGTTAGATTGCGCCTAGCCATTTCAAGCATGGCGTTAAGAAGAGGTTCTAGCTTCTGTTCTTCGAACTGTTTAATCTTGTTTTGAAAAACCCGAGCTGAAGCATTTTCTAGCCTCTGAACTTCGTACTTAGTTTTCTCTCCTGGCGTGCGGAAGCCCATAGCTTCTCTTGGTGCACCAGCCATCTCTTCCATTAAACGTTCTAGATTTTGTATCTCTAGATTCGCTTGAAGAGCGTTAACATCTGGAACCACCATTTCAACATCGCCTTCGTCTGACGTAAAGATCTTCTCACCTGGTTGCCATGTATAATCTTCGACAAAGCCTTTCACTTTCTGTACTGGATATGTGATTAGATCGAAGACATCTGCCTTCATGTTCTCCACATGGTCCATGCGGTACTGCATACCGACTAGGTTGTCTAGGGGACCCATGCCCCAAAGGTTATCTTGTTTCTTTCGCCATGGAACATGGAAGATGGGAGGATAACCGAAGAAGGATGGATTAGGTTTGTCACAAATTAACTTGTGACGGTCGATGACCATTATGACTCTGTTCTTTTGGAAGTCATCGTTGACGTAATCATACCAGTCACCATAGAAGGTAAGGATTTCTACAAACTCAGAGAGAAGATAAGCACGGAAGGATGTAAAGCCATCCATAGCGTAAAGATGGTCTCTCTGTATCCAATCTCCTTGAAAGGTCCTTGCGTAAAAACGAATATCTTTAAGGTACTTATAGAGTTCTTCATACGCTTCTCTATTCTCATCATTAGACATACGATCGAGAAGATCTCTCAGTTCACCCATACTAATAATAGAACGAACTATCTTGGGAGATTGTAAGAAGCTCTCCGCAGTAGGATTCATTACAATGTCCAATGGACTGATGCGTTTAACTGCTGGACCCACATATCCGGATTGAGTTTTGTCGGGCTGTTCTACCCTTTGATCAACCCACTCAACGGTAGAAAAGCAATTACCAAAGTCAATGTAATCCAGAATAATTTTATCAATTTCATGCTTAAAAGAAGGCTGACTAATGACCCAACCCATATAGTTACATATAGCATCTCGCTTATCAGCTGAGTTGGCATCTTCTTCATTGGCTTCCCAGACTAACCATTTACGCTGAGGAAATATAGTAGCAGTATAATTGGAATAGAGATTATCCCTAATTTGACATAGCTTAGGTACAGTGGTCTTGTTCTTCCAAGGTAATTGATTGTTAGTAGTCTGCGTAGTGTCAGTAGCATAGACATAGCGGCGGATTTCTTCCCAATCCACCTTCTTAACATTTCGAAGGGTATCCCATTGGAGCCATCTCTCAGTTATTCTAGTAGCTAGTAGATCTGGCGTAATAACGTTGTGGAGTTCTAGAACTTTGCCAGTCACGCTACGCCGCCGAACTTAGTATGGAAATTAAACACTGGTTGTCTATCTTTCGTTAGTTTATATAAATCTAATGGGGCTAAGGCGAAGTCAACTGCAGAAGCTAGGGCATCCTTAACATCGTCATGATCGGGATTAGCGAACAGTAGTTCTTCTTCGAGAACCTGACAATTGCCACCTGGGTAATGCCACATTTGCATGTTGGAATACTTAGGCTCTAAGGCAGCCATGATTCGTTCTTCTTTAGCACCCATGAACCTAGAAGGTCTATATTCCTCTACGACCAAACTTAAGCCGTACGGGCGAATATAGTTTTCCTTTAGGTCTTTGACTATTACTGATTGTGCTGCGGTACATTCCGCTCTTATCTTTCTGAAACCCCATTTCTCATACATCTTCAATATTCGATCGAAATATTCAGATATCTTATCTGTCTTAAAACGATCTATTTCTAATACATAATAATTGGTACGGGCGTCCACTCCAATAACGACAACAGATGAATAGTCAGACTTAAGGCCAACGGTATAAGCAAAATCAATAGCAGCAACAACATTAAGCCTTTCCCCTTTGAAAAACCATTTCCCATCTTTACGACTTAGATGGCCAGGCTCGTAGTATTGGAAGAAGTTTCGTTTGAAGACGGAGGAGCTGACGTCGTGGGGGTCGTTGTAGTATTGAGCCCTAAAGTGCGTTTTGTTAAGGTATTGCGCTTTCTTTCGTTGTAGGATTTCTTGATCGAACCCGAACCATTTGCCATCTGATCTCTGTTGCCGTGGCCAGAGGTATTGCCCTGAGCCATCGCCGACTGTCTCAACTTGTCGTTCAAAGACTTCAAATAAGGGGTCTGTTCTTGTAACTTCGCCCACGTCATTGTATTCCTCCACTTCCATTTTTAATAGATCTGCGTACAGATCTGAAGGGTGGTATCTAGTACCAATCACCCATTCTCTTGCATCGGATGTTTCTACCGAAGACAAGAGAGAATACTGGTCTTTTACCTTCTCCCTGCCTTCCTCCGTGTAAGCATTGCCCGTGACAACCACGTCATCCATAATGGCAATGTCACAATGCATACCAACAATATTGGAAGTAAGACCGGCGGTAAAGATCGAAGGATCACGGATTGATTCCTCTTTGCGGCGAGGATGATCTATGGAGATTTCACGTTCGGTCCATTTCTCTCGTCTAGCTTCATCCTTGTTAATCATGTCGGGCCAATAGGCTCGGTAGTTATCTGAAGTCATGATGTCCTTCATGAACTTCAATTGTTTAGTAGCTAGGTTAGAAGTCGAAGATATATATAATATTCTTAGCGTAGGGTCTTTGGTTAATTCCCATACTGCTCGATAGCCTGCCCCGGCAGACTTCCCATGATCTCTGGGGAGCAGTGTGAGCTGATGAAATGGTGCATCCCTGCGTGTCCACCATGTAATCCACTCTCGATGTATGTTTCCTAATAGACGCCTAGGATGAACTAGGTTGATGAAGTAGGCTAAATCAGCTTCTGCTAGTTCTCTGTGGAGTTCACGCTCAGGGGTGAGTTTCTTTACCCGTACAAGCTTTGCCATGCTTCAACTAGGTGTTCGAAGGTGTCGTGCTTTAGGATGATCTTTTGATCAGGTCGGCACCAAGGATATTGCTCGCCAGGTTTGATGCCCATGGATTTAGCCCAGACGTCTGGATTATTGTATTTATAACTTTTACTGTTATCCAGAGGATAGATAGCGATCCAAGGTATATCACTAATAGTGACAAGACCAAAAGGTCCATTAGAACCAAAGAAGCAGATTTTAGATATTTCATATAGGGCCATCCTTATCTCAAGTTCTTTAGCGGCTTCTGGGTAAGTTTCCCAAGCAAAGAGTTCATCTGCTGTTCTGGTATCTCGAACAAAGATTACATCCTCTCCTTGGTCTTTTAGCCAGGCTGCGAACTTAAGCCATTCAGGGATGTTAGAGTTTCGATATTGATGTAGTTCAGTCTCACGCAGAGTTATTACTACTGGCTTACGGTTGCCGAATTTCTTTCTTACTATCTTCCTAGCCCATTTAGGAGCTGAAAACTTGGGGAGTTCTATTCCGTCATTGAAGGCTTTGATTACCGGAGTGTAAGAGAAAGCTTGCGAGTGATCTAAGTATCTGCCAGTAGGCTTATCTGTTTCTTCTGCCCCTATTAGTGGGACCATAGGACGACAGACCTTATCGAACATCTGTTTACGTGGAACATTATTTAATGCTTGTTCCCATCCACCTACACCTGGATGGAAGTGAATCTTAAGTGGGGCAGGTGAACCTTCGCGGCGACGGACTAATTCTGCGTTGACTAGCCATTGGAAGAAGTCATATCCGACAGTCCACTGTGCTACGCTATATATCCAACAACTAGGATCTACTTCACCTTCTTGTTTAACTGCTAGCGATCTATTACGTAGATGCTCAGACAGAGTGCGTTTCATTTCGTCTAGACCGAAGTAAGCTGCGAACTCAGTGCCTTGCGCACCGGCGCAATCGGTGATTACATCTTCGCTAGTACGGCAGCCTATTACGGCTGCGAATCTCATGTCTCCTTGTTTTGCAAAGTTTAGCCATTTATTTAGTAAGTCTACTACTTGCTCGTTACCTTCTACTCGGTCTCCGATAACTGAATCAGCGGTCATTGATTCCTCTTATTTGTTGATGAAGCCGATTCCGTGTCGAAGCTCGTCAATCATCTGTTCTATGTGATGCATACGCTGGTCTTGCACAGCTACACTGGTTAAGATAGTTCCTAATTGTTTAAATGATTCGTTCAAAGTCTCCTGTTTCGATTCAACATCTTCTACGGCACCACGTAAGCCTTTGATATCGTTTTTAATATTAGCAAAGAAAACCACAACGCCTAATAGAAAGACCCCTAAGTTTATTAGGCTTCCGATACTTACCGACCAATCAATCATCATATGACTGAGAAGTTTACAACCGTAAAGGTCATATTTCCATCGGTATCAACACCGTGGCCGGTAGCTCCTGCACCGGGGTTGCCGAAGGTAAATCCTATATAAGCTAGATCAGCTAGAACAGCTTGGAAGCCTTCGTTGTCATTCTGACCGAAGACATTAGTCCATTGGTCTGCTGTGAGAGGGACTGAGATAATACTAACCCCAGGGGCTAAGACTTGTGACGCACCTTGTGCCCAGAAGCGATAACTTGCATATGGGCCTACACCGGAGAGATCATCTCCATTGCGTTGTAAGAACATAGTTATCTGACCAGGACCACCATCCTGGGTAGAACGTAAAGTACCGGTACCATCTATTTGATAAGCTAGAGTAACGTTACTACGTCCTGGAGTTAACGATCCTGGAATGACTACGTAATGTACAGAGTTAGGCGGGTTAGGGAAAGTGAAAGTCTGGGCGAAAGAAGGTGGCATTCCGGTAGAATATAAGATATTCCAACCGGTAGATGCTGCTGGGACTGGAGCAGGTACAGGAGCTGATGTCTTCTTCTTGATTAAGAAATAATATATCAGTCCTCCTAGAACTCCTGCAGTTAATAGAAAAGGTAGAAACTCAAGCATTATTTAGGGACCCCATGGGCTAGGCGTGGTGCCTGAGCCTGTTACTGTAATATTATTTACAGAGTGAATATTAGCGTCGACTTGATTGGCTGTAGTGTATGTTAGTTTATCTGTCTTAGTTTTAATACCAGACAATTCAGATACAAATGCTCCGGAGGAAATACCTGCGGCAGTAATCCAGTTGGCTGGAATAGCTCCTAGTGTAGTAGTGATTGCTCCTGAGGATATTCCCGCAGCAGTGATCCAGTTATTTGGAATGGAGGGTAGAACAACTGCTGCTGTTACTGAGCTTACTGCGCCTGTTACTGAACCCACTGATCCTAATACAGATCCTACTGAGCCTGACACATTGCCAGAGACAGTAGAGATAGTCTGTCCGGAAGAAAGAGTAACTGATGCAGTCACTGAACTTACTGAGCCAGTTACTGTAGCTACTGATTGTCCGGAAGACAGACTGTAGCCTGTCTTGCCGATATTCCAATCTCCCTTACCATTGAAGGCTGCAGAAGAGATACCAGCTGCTGTGATGAAGTTGGCAGGAATGGAAGGTAGAGTAATTGCAGCTGTGACTGAGCTAACTGATCCTGTAACCGAACCTACAGAGCCTGATACGTTGCCAGAAACTGTAGCGATAGTTTGTCCCGAAGACAGTGTGACTGAAGCGGTGACAGAGCTTACTGAGCCTGTGACTGATCCCACCGAGCCAGATACGTTGCCTGATACAGTAGTGATTGTTCCCTTGTCTACTGTGACTGCGCCTGTAGCTGCTGAGATTGTTAGCGAAGAGAAGTTGGTGGGGAAGGTAGTAGAAGATTGGATAGAAGAGGGGAAGGTTACTGCACCAGCTGCTGATGCTGCTTGAGTTTTAATAGTCTGAATATCAGCTTGTTCTACTATTCCTGCATCGACCACGTTAGCTTGGTTGATCGCGTATAGTTGGATAGCATGGGTAAGACCACCGGTAGAATCTGCAGTCTTAGCTGCAATTCTAGTTGCGGTTGCAACTGGAATCCAGGGGTTTATATTAGTGATCCAGTTGAAGTTAGCAGCTGAAGCACCTCCTGCCGCATCATACTGTAATCCAGGTATTTGGCCTATGATGGCTTCTGCACCGGCAGAGCCAGTCGCTAACTGCAGATGCATGTAAGTAGGTCTTGCGGTAGAAGATATAGATCCACCTGCACCTATGATATAGATTGCTGCAGCTGTACTAGCTAACAACTGAACATAGGTTGTGGTGTAAGTATTGGCTGCACCTGAGGAAACTGTTGTTCCTACTGCAGGTGAAGTCGGTATTACGAACTGACCGGTAGATGCTGTCTTTAATGCCATGATTAACTGAAACTAACCCAACTATTTCCCCAGCTGGTACCCCAAGAAACTCCCCAAGCATTGTGTGCTACCGGAAGTGGAGGGGTTATAATAGGAGTACGGATTACATGTGACCAATCAGCTGAGGTTACTGCGTTAGCTGAAGGGCAATAGAATACTGCTTTAGGATAACTTCTTACGACTCTCAACCAGTTGATCCTTAGGCTGATTAGTAATTTGTTTCTGTAACTCTTCGATTACAGGGGCTGATAGACGATACGTATAATTGGAGAGAGCATCGCCAATGACTTGGACGTGTTGTTCTTGTAGATTTAATACGATCATAATTAACTCATGCTAATTGGAGTTGGAAGTTGGATTGTTTTATTATTAGTCTGTACTGCATCTCTAGTACCATTCACCCACGATTGTATCCAAGCCAAGAGAATCTGTGGATTGGTAGGAACGGCAGGAGACGATGGTAGAGAGCTAGCAAATGCAGATTGACCCCAAGTCAATATTGATTGTAGATCAGCATCCGAAAGGGTATAGACTTTGGATGGATTAGAGGTTAAGCCAGTGATGGCAGAACCATTTAGAGTTAATGTTACCGTAGGCATTTATTCTCCTATTATGGGCAATCGTGTGCGGTGAAGTAACTACCAGCTTTAACTATGGTAGCACTTGCGCTAGTTGTATTTTGAGCATATTGAATGTTTACGTTACCTGCAGCAGCGCCGCTGGACATCGTAAGAGCACCGTTGATATATATTTTAGGTGTAGTTCCAGTGACGGTGTTAGCCATCACAGTAGCGCCAGAAGAAGCTATTCTAGTGCCAGTCATAACAGCTGCACCATCTAATCCATTTGCATCGGCAATGAAGTTAGTTGAGCCTGCAGGGATGGTGATTGCGACCTTGACACCGCCTGAGTTAGCTGTAGTAGAACAGAACAATACTGCTTCGAAGGTATATGTTCTCCCTCCTTGAGCGGAGAAAGTAAGTCCGGTGATATTAGCTAGAGCGGTTGTAACTGAAGAGAAGTCTGCTGTGACGCGAGATTGACCGCCCCAATTTACCCAGCCACTGGCATTAGTACCTCCATCGCCAATTTGCAAGACTTTTGATGCTACACGAAAGAAACTAAGATCTGGTCCAGCCGGGTTCCATTGAATTACCTGGTTAGACCCTATGATGAAATTGTTGCTGGGGATAATTACAACGGCGGTAAATGTCAAAGCGCTAGCAGTAGTTACACTGTAATCAATTCTACTAGTCCCACCAGAAACAATCTGAAAACCTCGTCCTGTCCCTGTTCCCGCATTTTGCGTTCCAATCGTCAGTACGTTAGAGGTAGTTCCCCAGTCTAACACCCCACGTTCGTAATTAGAGGCATCGGTGAAGGTGTTATAGACACGAAGGGTTTGAGCGTTGGTACCATCACGTTGAGCAAGGATACCGTTAGCATCTCTTACAAGTCGTACTACGGGAGCAGCAGTAGAATCACCAACAGAAGCTGTCCAAGATACTTCACCTACAGAAGTATTTCTAATTCCAGACGCCCCTCCATTGAGCCCTTGTGCCATAATAGTTGGTCCAACGGCTCCGGTACTATCGGCGGTTGTCATTGCGGGAAATGAACCACCGCCTATTTTAAACATTGTTCCCCCTATTGTACCGAAGGCGATCCCATAGATGGTTCCTGAATTTACCTGTACCATAGGCCCTGCTGGATTATTAGAGACGTTGAAAACTGATGTCCCCGCAGTCTGTAAATCCATCAACAACGAGCCGGCTACGCTAGATGTATTGGTTACGTTAAGTTTTATTGCTGTGAAGTTAACTAGGGAACTATTCCAGGTCTGGGTCATATTCAGAACTGGATTAGATGCAGTTACAGTAGCACCGGTCATCGTTAGGGAACGATTAGTATCGTCCCATGATGTACCCGACATACCACCCAATGCGCCAGCATTGTTGTATTGGACAGTAAGACTTGCTCCACCAGGAGTACCTCCACCACCAGCTGGGGTTGCCCATGTGGCATCACCGCGCCAGAAGGTTGTGGCTGATGCACCAGATCCACTGTTTAGATTATTTACCGATAGATTGCCTGTTACTCCGCTACCACCTGTTAGGACTACGCCAGTAACATTGGTCATTACTCCAGATGTTGGAGTGCCTAGCGCTGGAGTTACTAGAGTGGGAGAAGAGGATGTCCAAGTTTTAATCTGGTTTGCAGTTATTTTAACATCGCCACCTGCCTGGGTACCATAGACAAGTTCGGTACCTCCTAGTGCAGTTGCTGCTGCTAATGCGGCAAGTGTAGAGTCAGCCATTTATATTTTCCTTTAGAGAATTATTTTAGAAGAACCATCAACTAGAAGTAAACGACTTACTCCGTCTACTAATAGTAAGAATCCAGGAGGACCAAATAAAGCACCAGATATAACTGTTACTGGTTGTCCTCTGTTTAATAGAATACCTGCACCCGATGAAGATCCATCTGTTACATACAGAGAGCCATTAGGGTGTCGTAAGGGTAAAAAGGTTGAGGAAGATGTAGGTACTACATTCAGCGCACCACTAGCGTGATATGCCCCTACAGGCGTATTGATTGCAGAGGCATTGAACACGTTGATGCTACCATCGGTAGCGAATATACCTACCGCGGATGAACCGGTTACTACGGTTACATTCCACGAACCATTAGCGGCAAATGAGCCAGCCATTGTTTATTAGCCTGGAATGTTACCGCCTGTTTGCATAGACGAGGTGAAACCACCTGGATCACGGGCGTGATTACGGTTCTCACCGTGTGTCTGGGATTGACCCATGATTGCTGAAACTTGATTAGCCATAAATTATCTCCTTGTACCCGGTGTGGGTGATTTAGATTTTGAATAGATTTTAGTATATCCGCCAGAACCTTTGGTATCTGTCGCGGAGTCTCCTTCGGTTGTACCCGAAATATCTCCCATCTGGATATCTTCTAGCGTGTAATGCTGAGATTCAGTATAGCCAGGGAAGTTACGCATCTGGGTTTGTACGTCGATGTCCGGGAGATCGTATTGAGCTATGTCATATCCCAGAGCTGGGGGCTTGCCGAATTGTTTCTTAATGGTAGGTGCAGCATAATCATAACGGGGTTCTTTACCCGATGTCATGCCGGACTTAGGGGCAGTTCTCCCTGCTCCATGGGATGGTTTCATTGCCACGATAGTGCATCCTCGTTAGTATATTTATTGGAATAGAGCTTAGTCATTGGGGACGCTGGACCTGGGGCGACCAAAGGGAGGATGTCTCCTCCCCTCGTATCGTCAGGTAAGGATACCTTAGGTTCAGCTTTTCTTTTCTGCTTAGCCATTAAGCTGCAGGGGTATTAGCTGTGACTGCGTCACTCAGAGTCTTAGTATTAGATTCGAGAGATGCAGACAGTGCTTGAAGGGCTGCAGGGTCACCAGATGCAATTGCTGCATCTAGGGCTGCCTTTAGGCCTTTGAGAAGGACGACTGCAGAAGAGACTACGTCTGTCTGTGCTGCAACGTCAGTTTGTAGTTGGGCGAGTTCGCCTGCCATGGTTTGTAACTCCTGTAATATTTGTTTTAATTGAAGGTTGGTGGGGGTAGGATAACCAAAGAACATTTAATTTTCTTTCAGAAAATAAAATAACATCAGCTAGGATCAAAGGTACTATCTAGTTTATATAGCGCTACCTTCTCCCCATAAGCTTTTAGATCATGCTTGACTTCAATCATTGCACTCTCGTGCGTGTCATGAACGAAAGAAGGATCATGCTTAGGAATATACTTCCCTGGTTCAACGAATGTTAGAACGATATAGCTCATGCTTTTCCTTTTCCTACTGTGTCTCCGCCTTTATGTTTAGAATTCCAAATCTTGGCGGCTTTAGTTTTGGCTGCTGATTCTGCCATACCATCACGTATGAAAGAATCTCTCATCTTTTCATACCCAGCCGGCATTTCAGAAACCTAGAAGAGTGCTATTAGCTAGCTTAACTAGAATTGCTACACTGAGCATAATGTTGAGTGTAATTAAAATTATAGATGCATACACTTTAGTGAACTCCCTTACTTAGAATTGATACTATGAATGCTAACACACCGTTAGCTACGAACCATCCCATACCGAAACATAATCCGAATAAAAATCTATCTATTGCTTGTTGCATCACTTTACCTATTAATTTATAATTATATTACTATTATATACTATTTGGGAGAATAATGCAAATATGTTAGAAAAACTAATATTTCTTAAACCTAGTTTTAAATTAGACCCAGATGCACATTTGTTATCTACTTCGGCTTATAACCCAGAAGAACATAGTTTCTTCTATCTTTGGAGTATTTTTGCAGATGTCTGATATATTATCTGATTTTCTAGGAATCCTAATTTTATTTATGGGACTCCTATTTTTCTTTATGCGTAAGTAGTGAGATATTTTGGTGGAGGCCTCACTTCGTTCGCCTGC
>WNGI01004586.1_pt1 | contig 12370 bp, 10 predicted proteins | sample 5400621 | NCBI WGS metagenome assembly WNGI01 (sample SAMN13153374, study PRJNA577476) | soil metagenome | isolation source: 20 cm soil or saprolite under Garry oak tree replicate 1 | place: USA:California | collected 2016-06-15 | reverse complement strand
ATGTCCCGCATCACTTTCATCACCTGCAACGGGACTTCGACCACATCATCGTCAAGCGATTCGCCTGCCGCGGCGCCTACTTCCACGACCAGCGCGCCTGCCTGGTGGAGCTGACCTTCAGCGTCAACCCAGACTTTTCAGACGCCGAGGTCGCCGCGACGATTCTTCACGAGGCGATGCACGCCCGACTCGACGCGCTGGGTTTTCCGCTCGAGATGGAGGACCGGGCTCGACAGGAACGCTTCTGCCGCCGGGCTGAAATCGAGTTCGGCAAACTGGTTCCCGGCGGTGAAAAGGTCGTCGCCAGAGCAGAGTGGACGTCCGATCTTTCAGACGAAGAGGTGGCGCCCGAAATCGACCCGGCGCTCGCCGCTCAACGCATCGCCGAGGTCGATCGCGCCGCGCTGCGGAATCGTCGCTGATCGACGCGAGCTCACGTTCGAAGAGGGGCCGCTCACTTCAACTCAACGCCGTTTTCATCTTCCACCATCTTGACCGCTTCGACGTGGTCGGCGGTCTCGCCAAGTTTTTCGCGCGCCTCGTGGAATCTTTCAGCGGTCAGCGAGATCACCGGAGTTCTGGCGTGGAGATCCTCGGCCATCACCGCGGCGATGGCGATATCCTTTTCCAGCAGCGCCAGGCGGAACGTTCTCGGGAACGCGCGGGTGAGGACGCGCTGCGGAATTAGGTTCTCGGAGCTGTTCGAGCGCCCGCTCGATGCGTTGATGACCTCGAGCGCGACCTTCGGATCGACCCCAGCCTTCGCCAGAATCGCCAGCCCCTCGGCGGTAGAGAGGATGTGAACCGCGAGCAGCGCGTTGTTCACCGCTTTGAGGGCGTCGCCCGAGCCCACCGGCCCGGCGTGGACGATCTTCTTTCCAAACGCCTCGACGACGGGACGCACCCGCTCGAACACGGTTGCTTCTCCGCCCCACATTACAGTCAGCGTGCCCGCCTTCGCGGCGCTCGTTCCACCGCTCACCGGCGCGTCGATGAACTCGACGCCGCGTCCGCCGAGCTCCGCGGCGATCGACCGCGATGTCGGGGGATCGCCCGAGGTGCAGTCGATCAACACCGAGCCTTTGCGCATGGCGTCGAGGATTCCATTGTCGCCATGAAGCACGGCCTCCACCTCCACGGACGAAGGCAGGCACGTAATGACCACCGCAGCGTCGCTAACTGCCTCGGCGGGCGTAGGGGCGACCTTCGCCTTGTGATTGCGCGCGAAGTCTTCGGCTTTCGACGATGTTCGGTTCCAAACCACCAGGTCGAATGGATCACGCGCGAGATGTATCGCCATCGGTTCGCCGATGTCACCAAGGCCGATAAAAGCAATCTTCATTAGTTGGTGGACCCGGTAGCCGCGTGCATCATGTGAGCGGCAACGTTGTGTGAATAGACCATCGAGGAAATGTCAGCAATCAGTTTCGCTGACTTTGCGCCGTCGGCGATACCCTTCGTCAGGACGACGAGCACGTAGGGCTTTCTCCCGGGCGGATAGACGATCGCGGCATCGTGGGACACGGCGGTGATGTCGCCGGTCTTGTGTGCGACGCGCGTCCCCGGCGGCAGCCCCGCCGGAATCTTTTCGTTGAATTCCTGCGCAGTGAGAATCGACAGCATCTGCTGCGTAGCATCGGGCGCCGCTGCCCTGCCCTCCTCGATTGCTCGCAGAATGATGGCGAGGTCACGCGCAGTCGTGGTGTTGTTCAGCCCCTGTTGAAATGCCTTACCGTCTTCGACTCCGCGCAGCACCTGAATCCGCTTCGCCCCAAGCTCGCGCATTGTCTTCGTCACCGCGTCGGCACCGACAAGAGTGATCAGCGTATTGGTGGCAAAGTTACTCGAGCGAGTGATCATCAGCCGTAGCAGGCTGTCGACTCGCACCCGTTCGCCAATGCGGTGATAAAGCGTCGAGTCACTGTCCGACCCGATGTCGAGTGTGTAAGGCGAGCCGTCGACCAGCGACGCAAACTGATTCACCATCATCAGCCCCTGGTCCATACGGAAAGACCCGGTGTTGGCGCGACGAAAGAGCTCGATCATCACAGGCACCTTCATCGTGCTCGCCGCATGAAAGCTCGTGTCGGCGTTCATCAAGAGCGTGTCGGGCGACGCAAGGTCGATGTAGGCGACGCCGACGTAGGCGCCGGAATCCTCGGCGACGCGCGCCTGTATCTTCTGAAGCAGCGAATCCTGACTTTGCGCCGCCAGCAGCAAGCCGGCGGCAACGAGGATCATCATCGAACGCGATCCCGAATCAAACCGGTGATGTCGCGGCTGCGCTGCCTGGCTGACTCACTTCCGCCCAAATGCTCTCGTTGTGTTGATCACGGAGTGTAATCGAACCCACCACGAAGGTGATGAGCGCAACGATGATCGGAAACGCAAGTCCGGCGTAGATGTTCCCCGTCCGAGCGACGAGACTCGTGGCAATGATCGGGAGGAACCCGCCGAACCATCCGTTGCCGAAGTGGTATGGGAGAGAGAGCGAAGTGTAGCGGATCTTCGCCGGGAAGGCTTCTACAAGGAACGCCGCGATCGGACCATACACCATCGTCACGAACACAACCTGGATGAACACCAGCAACGTGAGCATCACCGGGTTGACCGGATTCGAGTAGAACTTCATCGCATGGTAGATCGGCACGTAAGAGAGGGCCGCGATAAGATTTCCGGCCATCATGATCTTCTTGCGGCCGATTCGATCCGACAGGCCACCGAAAAACACGAATAAGGGCGCACCCAGTGCCAGAGCGATAGCCACGCAGACGTACGACGTGACTAGCGGAACCTTCAAAACGGTTTGCAGGAAAAGCAACGCGTAGAACTGACCTGTATACCAGACCACCGCCTGGCCCGCGGCGGCGCCGAATAGAACGGTGAAGAAGATCTTCCACCGCGACCACGTTCCGAAGCTCTCCTGAATCGGAGCGCGCGATGTCTTACCCTCCTCCTTGAGAATCGAGAATAGCGGAGACTCGCGAAGCCGAACTCTTATGTAGTAGGAGATCGCCACCAGCAGGAGCGAGAGAATGAATGGCACGCGCCAGCCCCACGCCTTGAAGGCATCCTCACCGACGACGCCTCTGACGATCAGGATCACCGCCAGGGAGACGAACAGCCCGAGCGTGGCAGTGGTCTGGATGTAGCTCGTGTAGTAGCCTCGACGACCGTCGGGTGCATGCTCGGCGACATAGACTGCGGCACCGCCGTATTCGCCGCCGAGGGCCAGACCCTGCAGCAAGCGAAGCACGACGAGTATGATGGGCGCCGCGATGCCGATCCTCGTGTAGCTTGGCAGGAACCCGATCGCCGCCGTCGAGCCACCCATGATCAGCAGCGTCGTCAGAAAGGCGAACTTTCTGCCGATCAGATCTCCGATCCGTCCGAACACTAGCGCGCCGAAAGGTCTCACCGCGAATCCAACCGCAAACGTGGCCAGGGTCTTCAGGAAGCTCGCCGTCGGATTTCCACCGGGGAAAAACTGCGTCGAGATTATCGCCGCCAGACTGCCGAAGATGTAGAAGTCGTACCACTCGATCATCGTTCCGACCGAGGACGCGGTGATCACCTTCCAGATTCCGCGTGTGTCGGGGGTGACGCGGCCGATGGAATCCAGATAGGTGCCGGAAGCAGGCACTCCTGATGTCATTGCGAGAATTCCTCAGAATTCAGGTTGAAACGCTCAGCGAATCCAGCCGCGCCGCCGATATGAGTCGGTTGCGAACCGCTCGTACAGCCACGCTCGAAATGCCCGAAATCGATCCTCGGGAGTGCTGTTCGGGTCCAAACCGGACCCGCGCACGGCCGCCGGAACGCAGATGACTTTGAACCCAACCGCCTCGAAAGTAGCACAGGCCCTTCTGGTATGCATCGGAGAGGTCACCACGGCCAACGTGCGCCAGCCATGCTGCCGGGCGATCGACCGCATTCGCAGCGCCTCCGTTCGCGTAGTGAAAATCGAGTCGACGAAAATTACGGAAGCTGGGACAGTCAGCATCGCTGTGATGTCCTGCAGATCCGCAGAATCCGAGACCGGCCTTCCGCCAAACGCCCGTGTCTCACGCGAGATAAGCATGGCATTCGAGACACCGCGTTTCACCAGTGCCATACCGGTCAAAACACGGTCGAGCGTCTCGGAGCGCATCAATCCGTCCGGCGTTCCACCCATGGAGAGCACAGCGATCGCGTCGACGCGAGGCGGAATCGGATCCCGTCTGATAAATGGTCCCGCGGCTCGCGATGCCAGCTGAGTGTAGGCAACCGCAATACAGAGAAAGGCGATTATCGCTCCGGCAACCCAGAGGAGTGGACGGAGACGCGTCACGCCCAGCGCGGCGCCGGCGAGCGCCGTGGGAAGGTAGAGGCTTAGCTCAGGCCGCCGGAGCAGACCCTGAACGCCGAGGACCTGCGCGGCAACGCCGCAAAGCGTACCGAGAATTGCGCCGGTTAGAGCATCTCGCGCTATGTCGGAAGAAATTTTCGCAACGGCCACTGCGAAGAATTTACGCGTGTCGAGAGGCCACGGCTGGCAGGCCTTGCCTGTTATTTCAGAGGCGTTTCCGCTTTTGGTGCCGGATGGGTCGTCCCGTACCAATCGCCCGAAAGCAGCCGCCGCAGCGTCAACACGATCCGCCGCACGATGACGATCAGGATTATCAGCAGCGTGAGTGCGAGCGCCAGCGTGAGATATGGATGATGCCAGATTTCCAGTCCGACCGACGCAATGGTTGCGAGCTCGCCGAAGTTGGCAATCGCATTGGTAAACGGCTCGGGGGAAGCGTCGACTGCGTATCGCAGTCCGAGTTTGGCGCCGTGTGTCGTAGCTGCCAGGCCACCGCCCAGCAACACCGCCGGAACGGTCATCCTTGGATCAAGGCTGTAGACTGTTGCAGCAGCGAGCACCGCCGCGGCAACCGGTCGAATGATCGTCTGGACCGTTTCCCAGATACTCGCCACGCCCGGGACCAGGGTGACGAGGAACTCGATCGCATAGATGGTCAGAGCGAGGCCGATGATCCACGAATTGGCGACGACATCGAGGCCGGCCGGCAGGTGTCCAATCCAACCCTGACGCTGCGCGAGCCCTAGCACCGCGATCGTTGCCGGCACGTTGATTCCCGCGGCGTAGGCCACGCCGAGCGCTTGCGCGAGGTTTACGAAGGGACTCACGATTTTGGAGCCGGGCAGACTCCGTGCCCGGCGGACGAGGTCAGCTCGTCGAGGGGAAGCTTACGGCTTCTTGACCTTATCGTGCTGCGATTGTGCGGCGGAAATCCGCTCCGCAGCCGTCTTCAGCGCGTCCTGGATGTGCACCGATTGCTCGGCCACGACTTGCTGGGCGGTGGTCACGACGCCGGTGGCCACCTGCATTGCCGCCGTCTTTACTTCAGGGTCGGAGGCGATCCGTTGGGCGAGCGCCTGAATCGCGGCGGCGAGATCGGCCAACGCCTTCTGGAGCTCTGGAGATGCCTTGAGGTCGACGGTATCGGTCGGTGTCTTCGACTTGGCGGCAGCACCACCAAGCGGCTGCTGGGAGCGCGCAGCAGACGCCGCGGCAAGTCCGAGCACAAGAACTAGAAGAAGTGCAATGCGTTTCATTAGTATGGTCAGAGATGAGTTCGGAACCGGTATGAAATCGCTGGGACCCTTCCCCGGGTACACCACAATAGCCGGAAGGGTCGCATTGCGGAATATTCAATTGCCGGGCCAGCGTCGTTCAGGGGGTTATCGGCCGTGCCGGATTATGTAATGGAGCTGCGCGAGGCGGTCGATCGGGCGACGCCGCTTCTGCAACAGATGGGTGAGGAGGAATCCCAAAGGCGTCCCCGGCCGGGCAAATGGTGTCCCCGTGAGATAATCGGGCACCTGATCGACTCTGCATCAAATAACCATCAACGGTTCGTGCGCGCACAGTTTAAGGACGACCTGGTATTTGATGGTTATGAGCAGGATGACTGGGTTTCTTTACAACGGTATTCCGAAGCGCCATGGAACGAATTGATCGACCTTTGGCGCAATTTCAACCTGCACATCGCGCGCGTCATGCAGTCCGCGCCTAATGACGAGCGTCTTCGCAAACGGGCACGCCATAATCTCGACGAACTTGCGTGGAAACCAATTCCTCGCGACGAGCCGGCGACGCTCGACTATTTCATGAGCGATTACGTGGCGCATCTGAAGCACCATCTCGCCCAGATCTTCCCGACTAGTTCACCCAGTCGGCGATGAAGACGTTCGTTTCGTGCGGATTCGCGTCGTGTCGGTTCGATGCCCAGACAAGCTGACGCCCGTCTGGACTGAACATCGGGAACCCGTCAAAGGTCGGGGCGGTCGTGACCTGCTCGAGGCCGGAGCCATCCGGGTTGACCAGAAAGAGATCGAAATTCCCGAGCTTCGGATCGGTGTGATGGTTGGAGGAGAAGATGATCCTCTTCCCGTCCACCGTCCAAGAGGGACCGAAGCTGGCCGCACCGAGGTGAGTGATTTGGCGCTGATCACTGCCGTCGGCGTTCATGATCCAGAGATCCATTTTGTTCGGTCGAACCAGGCGTTGCGCCAGTAGATTTTTATAGGTAGCGATTTCCGTCGGGGTTTGCGGATGATTGGCCCGATACACTATCCGCTTGCCATCCGGGGACCACCACGCGCCGCCATCGTACCCGAGTTGATGAGTGAGCTGCTTTACGTTCGATCCGTCGATGTTCATGACGTAGATGTCGAGGTCCCCACCCTTGAGCGATGTGAAAACGATCTTTCGACCGTCGGGTGACAGGACGCCCTCCGCGGTGTAGACACCGAAGCGGGTCAGCCGCTTGAGTCCAGTTCCATCGGGGCGAGACGTGTAGATATCGAAGGGATCGAGTCGCCAAACGTATCCTTTCGAAGGATCGGGTCGAGGCGGACAATCCCGCTCCAGCGCCTGGCTCGAGGCGAAGAAGATCCGGCGGTCGCCATCCATGAAGTATCCACACGTCGTCTTGCCACGACCGTTGGAGACGCGCTGAACTTGCGAGCCGTCGGTCCGCATCACGTACTGCTGGTCGCACGTCCTCCCATCCCGAGTGCTCTGAAAGATCAGGCGCTTGCCGTCGTGGCTGAAATAGGCCTCCGCGTTCTCACCACCGTTCGTTAGCTGGCGGATGTTCCGAAGGTGCGTCTCCCCCGATTCGGGCGAAATCGCCACTGGACCAACGACCGATTGGGCCGCTGCGACTGAGGCAGAAGTCGCCAGGTAAACGATGACCGCTGAACGCAAGGGCACGCCTCCGGGAAATGGAGTAAACCGAATGACACCAACCGGCGACTAAAGTCGTAGGACCAAAAAAGATAGCAACGGCCGGGCTACCGTCGCATCGGACATCGAAGCGTCAGAACCAATTCCAACCATTTAGCCGATTCCACGGTCTAAGGTTGGAGCGCGGTTGGGCTGCCGCATTCGGAGTCTCCCTCAACAGTGACACCCGTAGGAGTCCGATCATGCCCGTTCGTCGGTCCCTAGAAGCCATTTGCTTTGGCTCTCTCGCCCTCCTTTCGCTGCCTTCGCTCGCCCGCTCACAAGCAACAACCAAATCGCAAACCGACCCCCGACCCGTGGCGCAGGCCGCGTTACGGCAGGGTGAGATCACAATCGACGGCCGCATCGATGAGCCTGCGTGGGCGGCAGCGACGCCGATCACCGAGCTGACCCAGGCAACGCCCGACGAGGGGAAGCCGCCTTCCCAGAAAACCGAGATTCGGATCCTTTACGACGCCAGCGCGTTGTACATCGCCGCCCGCATGTACGACTCGCTCGGCGCCAAAGGCGTGCGAGCGCCCCTCGCGCGCCGGGACCAGGTGATGAACGGCGACAATAACCTGACGTCGGATCGGATCGCCTTCGTCTTCGACACCTTTCGCGACAAGAACAGCCGCAACTGGTTCGAGCTCAATCCAGCCGGAGTGAAAGGCGATCACCAGAACGGCGATCCGTCGTACGATCCGGTGTGGGAAGGCGCCACGAAGATCGACTCCCTGGGTTGGACCGCCGAATTCAGAATCCCCTTCTCCCAGCTCCGGTTTTCGCGCGCCACGGACCAGGTTTGGGGCATGCAGATCTGGCGCGAAGTCAATCGACGCAACGAGCAGGACATGTGGGCCTTCTGGCGGAGCAACGAGTACGGCGGTCCGGCATACTTCGGTACGCTCGAGGGAATCAAAGTCGCTTCGCAGCCGCGTCAGGTAGAGCTGGTCCCGTACGCAACGACTCGCAGCAAGCTCGAACGCGTCCAGCCCGGCGACCCATACCATTCGACGAACGAGATGCTTTACCGCGCGGGCGGGGACGTGAAAGTGAACCTGACTTCCAACCTGACCCTCGACGGCACCGTGAATCCGGATTTCGGTCAGGTCGAAGTGGATCCAGCCGTGGTCAATCTCTCCGTGTTCGAGACGACCTTTCAGGAGAAGCGGCCGTTCTTCGTTTCGAACTCGCAGTTTTTCTCAACGGGTGGGTTCAGCTGCTACTTCTGCAGTAATGTCTCCAGCCTGAGTCTCATTTACACGAGACGCATCGGTCGTTCGCCGCAGCTCGCAGGTCTGGTAGCCGGCGAATCGGACTTCATGGACGCTGCTGACGCGACGACCATCCTTGGCGCGGGCAAGATTACCGGCCGCACCGCGAATGGGATCAGCGTTGGAGTGATGGACGCCGTCACCAACAGGGAAAAAGCGACCTTCCGACCAATCGGCAGCACGATCGACGAAACGCAGGAAGTCGAGCCTCTCACCAACTACTTCATCGGCAGGCTGAAGAAGGATTTCAACGGCGGCAACACGCGCGTAGGGACCATTACGACCATGGTCAACCGTGATCTCACCAACCCGGACGAAGTAGCGCGTCTGAGATCAAACGCCCAGGCGGGCGGTCTCGACATCGATCATCATTGGGCAAATCGCGAATATTCGTTCAACGTTCAGACCGCGCTCACCCACATCGGCGGCGACACCGCCGCGATCAATCGGGCGCAGTTTGCGAGTGCCCGTTACTACCAGCGTCCCGGCCGCACCGTCACCACCGACGGGCTTTTCGATACTCAGTACGACCCCACCCGCCGCAACCTTTATGGGTACGGGTTCTACGCTCGCGTCGCCAAGGAAACCGGCAACTGGCTCTGGGAGACGACCCAGAACTGGCGCAGCCCCGGGTTCGAGACAAACGACCTCGGCGTTCTGGGAAGAGCCGACTACAAGTGGATGCTGTTCAACGTCTTCCGGCAGTGGACTACACCTGGAAAGTGGTACCGGAACATGTACACCATCTGGGGAGCGCAGACTCAGAACAACTACGACGGCGACAAGGACGAGGGCGATCTGCACGTCTGGTGGCAGGCCACATTCATGAACTACATGAACGTGAGCACCTTCATCCTGCTCCACCCGAGCACCTACGACGAGCGACTGACCCGCGGCGGTCCAACCGTGATTCACTACGGATATAACATGTGGTCGACCAACTTTGGGACGGATTCCCGGAAGTCGGTCGTGGGAAATATCAACGTTCAGATCATCAGGCCGGTTGATAACAGCGAGGGCGGGCGCGTCTTTTACGCCCCGCAGGTTACCGTGAAACCGTCATCCCGGCTCCTTGTCAGTCTGTCTCCGTCGCTCGACATCGATAACACCTCGCAGCAGTACGTGACGACCGTCGCCGATGCAACCGTCGCCCCAGCGTTTGCCGGGAACCGCTACGTCTTCGGCCGCCTGGCTCAGAAGACCTTGTCGATGGATACGAGGGTCAACATGACTTTCACGCCGAATCTGACGCTCGAGATGTTCGCCCAGCCTTTCCTTGCCAGTGGGAAGTACACGAGCTTCAAGGAATTCGCGGAAGTCAAATCGCGTCACATGAACTTTTTTGGACGCGACAACGGCAGTACGGTGGTTCGGAACGTCGATTCGCAGACCGGAGCAGTGACTTACACCATCGACCCGGACGGGGCCGGAGGACCAGCCGCCCCCTTCGACTTTGACAATCCGGATTTCAACCTGAGGTCCCTGCGCGGGACGGGGGTGCTGCGGTGGGAGTACAGGCCAGGGTCGACGATCTATTTCGTGTGGACTCAGGAGCGGAACGGCTTCGACCAGTTCGGTGACTTCAACTTCAGCAGGGACAGGTCTGCGCTATTTCGCGATCGCCCAACCAACGTCTTCCAGATCAAGGGGACTTACTGGATCGGAAGATAGCCGCGGCTATTCGCTCTTGGTTGTGGAGGCTTTGACCGGCGCAGCCTTGCTCGACGTCTTGCGGGTTCTGACGACCCGGCGCGAGCGACCCTTGTAGACACCGCGCACCCACCGGGCGCGCGTTCCGCGCACGTCGATGTGGGCAAAGGGACCACTGCGACCCGAATAGGCGTAGAGTCCGGTGCCCCCGACGAGCTCGGGATAGCGGGCCTCGACCCTCTCAACAGCATCCAGGATCATCTTCACGTCGGCAAAATTGACTTTGCCGTCGCCGTTGAGATCCGACATCTTGCCGTTGCCTTCCTGGTCGATGAAGACGTCGGCGGCGTCGCCGAACTGGTGGCGGCTGTCGCGGGCGCTACCCTCGCCGCGGACGGCGAAGTTATGCGCCGGCGTCCGGAAACCGGAGCGAATGCGCATGCCCTCGGCGTTCACCCCGTGATCGTTCAGGTCCTCGATGACCAGCTCGAGCTTGTCGAGCAGTGGCTCGCGCAGAACGACGTACTTCGGCCAGACGTCTTTTTGGTCGTGTGAGACGAAGTCCCTGAGCCGGAAATGCTCGGAGACGCGCGTATCCTCGTTTTCTGACGTGACTTCGATGAACCCGTCCGGATTCTTGTAGGCTTCGGATCTCAGTCGACCCTTCTCCTGCGGCCAGTAGCCGAGGCGATATCCGTTCAGCCAGGCGCGGACCTTTTGGCCGAACGAGCGCATCGTGAAGACGGTCTCGGCGCCGCCGGCGGACGGAGTGCCTTGGACGGAGGCGGTCGAGACATTCGCACCCGGGAGGGAGGCGAGCGATATCCAATCTTCCGGCAGAACGAAACGGGCAAAGACCTTTCCGCTCAGGCCACTGCCCCTTTCGCCCGACGGGGCGTAGAGCCCCTTCTTTGCGTCGGAAGATTCAAGGCTGTCAGTGGTCGTCGAACCACCCGAAACGGCTGCCGCGGTGTTGAGTGAGTCGGCATGATTCGCCACAGCATTCGAGCTCGTCCGACCGGCGCGCGCATAGAGCTGCAATGCACTCGAGGGTGCCGGCAGGAGGAAAGCCGTAATGATGATCAGGGGAGTTACGGCTGAGCTGAAACTGAAGCGAACTGCTTTCATTGAGGCTCCTCTTCGGTGGCTCGACTGACATGGCGTCGCATGAGCGTCGCTTTAGTCTCGGGGCTTTGCGTCGCCGCTTTTCAGCGGTTTTGCGGTTATCGGAGGCGCCCGCATGGATCAGCTGGGCGCGAACAATAAAATGACTGTCGGGGAAGGGTTTGTGTAACTGCTGAGTCAAGTTACACATGCGGTGTTACTTTAAGACCGATGGTTAACCACGGGTGGCGACGTCATTTAGCGATCAGGCTTAAATCTAAAGATCATTTATCGGAAATGCCTCAAAAAACACTTCCGACAACGTTCAACGGGTGGTCAGCCGGCTCAGGGTGCGATCAACAAACATATGTCTTTGAATATGTAGACCGGTGGCTCACGCCGGTCAGAATCGACTACTTGTTCGATGCCCGAAGAGCGGGCGGTTTCGCGATCGGCTCGCGCGGACCGACCTGGGCAACGTACTCCCCAGTGACATCGGTTCCCTTCACCACACCCTTGAGCGTCTGTTCCCCCGCTTTCGAGCCTAGCTTCCAGGTGAGCGCGGCCCGTCCACGGGCGTCGCTGACGGCGCGTGATGGAGTCACCACGCCGGCTTTGGTGGAGAAGTTGACCCGGGCATCCGAGACCGGGTTGCCGTAGACGTCGGTGACGACCGCGAAGAGCTTCTTCGTCTTGGCGTCCCGCGCGCGCTTGTCTACAGGGGCGTCATCAAACGCGAGATTCGCGGCGGCCGCGGGGGTGGCTTTGGCGGTTAGCTTGAGGAGCTTCTTGATACCCTCGACCCGCACGGCCAGCGAGTAGTCCCCTGCCGTATGCCCGATAGTCCAGTGTGTCCTGGCGACACCGAGGGAGTCTGTGGTCAACGAGGTGTCCGCCAACGTACCGCCCGATGGGGCCAAAGTCAGCGTAGCTCCCCCAACTCCGCTCCCGTTGTTATCGGCCACCCGAAAGACCAGAGTTTTCGGCAGTTGACCACCCGCCATCGCTTTCTGGTTGTCGCCGGCGGTCGCGACGACTGACGCAGCGGCGCCTGCCACCG
>WNGI01024067.1_pt1 | contig 12371 bp, 11 predicted proteins | sample 5400621 | NCBI WGS metagenome assembly WNGI01 (sample SAMN13153374, study PRJNA577476) | soil metagenome | isolation source: 20 cm soil or saprolite under Garry oak tree replicate 1 | place: USA:California | collected 2016-06-15 | reverse complement strand
GAATACCGAGCGATCATCAGTGGCATGCCGAAAGATCAGAAGGAGCCCGACATCATTAAAATTGTCAATTACGGCATCGTCCCGCGCCTGAACGATCTGGATTTGGCGCGCGACTACAACGCGGGCAAGCTGCAACGACATTTTCGTAACGACACGGAAGTTCCGTTCTCGTATATCAAGGACATTGATTTTCCCACGATGGCGAAATTCTCGGAGCACGATGTCGGCTTACCGGGAGTGGATATTGCGATCAAGCCGGTGCGTTCTTATGTTTATGGTGCCCTGGCCGCCCATATTCTTGGTTATGTCGGCATGCCTAACGACATCGATAAGGAGGAAGCAGGGAAGTTCACCTTCTATCAACAGGACATGGAAGGAAAATCCAACATCGAAAAATCGATGGACGAATACCTGCGCGGCAAACCTGGGGTGCGTTATTTGCGCAAGAACGCCAAGGGGACGATCGAGGGTGTGCTTCGCGAAGATCCCCCGCAACAAGGCGCCAACGTTTTCCTGACAATCGATGCGCGCATCCAGGCGATAGCAGAGGAAGCGCTCCGCGCAGTCAGCCGGGCCGGAGCGGTCGTGGTGGACCCAAACAACGGTAACATTTTGGCGATGGCATCTGTTCCGTCGTTCGATCCGAATACTTTTATTCCGAGCATCAAAGCGAAAGATTGGAAGGCACTGCAGAAAGACGAGGGCGATCCGTTGGTCGCCCGCGCGATTAGCTGCCTGCCGCCAGGCTCGACATTCAAGCTGATCACGGCACTGGCCGGGCTGCGGGGCACGAAGAATCTCGCGGGCGCGAAATACGGCTGTTATGGTGGTGTGAGTTACGGCGATCACTTTTTCCGATGTTGGGTAGCCGCAAAACATTATACGCATGGCACCCTCGGACTCGCCGATGCGCTCAAGGTGTCGTGTGACTCATTTTTCTATCAGTACGGTAACGCAGCCGGCATTCAGTCGATCGACGCCGTCGGAAAGATGTTGGGAATTGGTGAAGAGTCGGGTCTGCAACTAACGGGCGAACAAACCGGCAACATGCCGGGGCCCGAGTGGATGCAAATCCATCATCCGCAAGAGAGATGGTCACAAGCTCAGACTGCCAACGTTTCAATCGGGCAGGGATACACACTTGTTTCGCCACTTCAGCTGGCAATGGCGTATGCGGCGATTGCAAACGGTGGCGTGTGTTATTACCCGCGCTTGGTTGATAGAGTATTGAAACAAGATGGCTCGCCTGTGCTCGATGAGCGTGGCAACGTGGCCGTGCCTCAGACCCCGCGAGTACGAACGGACTTACGCCAGGAAATTTCGGCTGAAAAGATCGAGCTGGTCCGCAAAGGCCTTTGGAAAGTTGTTAACGAAGATGGCGGCACCGGCGGCAGAGCGCGTTTGAAAGATTGGGTAGTGGCGGGGAAGACTGGCACTGCGCAGGCCACTGAGCGTGGACAAGAGGAAAACGTGGCTTGGTTTGCATGTTTCGCGCCATATGACCATCCGAAGTTTGTCGTCGCAGTGATGGTGCAGGGCGCTTCTGGGCATGGCGGCGAAGTCGCGGGTCCGATCGCCGACAGAATCTTAGAGCGCTCACTCGCCCTGGACGAAGGCAAATTCAACATGCAGGTGGCTTGGCTTCCCCCGGCCCATCACGCCAATCCACTCCAATTGATCAAGTCGGTGTCTTATCATGACAAAGGCGGGAATCTCGGAGCCGAGGACGAAGAAACTGCTCCCGACTCGCAAACTGCCACGGCCCAAATGGCAAGCTCAGACGCCTCGCCTGATGTGGAACCGGAAGCGGATTCTCAAGGAAGAGTCCGGCGGCGAGGGAGTGCTCCTGTAGCCCGGGCGGTTCAGGCTGCGCCACCACCCCCCCGCAACTTCTTTCAGCGGCTCTTTGGAGGACACCCGCGACCGGCACCTGCGCCGGCGCCACCGCCGCCCAGCCGCCGGCGCGGACCATCACAATGAATCCCTGGTCAGAAACACTGCGGCAGAACATTGCAGTTTGGTTATGACTACTCAACTACTTCAATTTTATGATAGAGAAGGTAAAAAAGATTTTGGGGCTTTCCTCTCGAAAGACCGGCAACAAGCTCATTCTCAGCGTCGAAAAACTCGAATCCCGCGTCGCGCTGCTCGAGAACAGCCGGCTGGAGGAATACAGCGTCGAACGTAAGAGCTCCCGAAACATCGTCGGCAGCATTTTCAAGGGCAAGGTTCGAAACATTGAGATGGGCCTGAAGGCGATGTTTGTCGACATCGGCTTCGAAAAAAACGCATTCCTTCATTTTTGGGACGCGATTCCGGCTGCGCTCGACAGCGGCATCGAAGAAATTGATCGGCGGTCGAACAAACGGCCCCGTAAACGAATCACCGTTAAAGATATACCGAACATTTATCCGGTCGGTTCTGATGTAATTGTGCAGGTAACCAAAGGTCCGATCGGCACGAAGGGGCCGAGGGTGACAACCAATCTCAGTTTCCCGGGGCGCTACTTGGTTCTCATGCCGTTCAGCGATCACAGTGGTATCTCGCGAAAAATCGAGAACCCAAAAGAACGCGAACGGCTACGAAAGATTTTGCGCGAACTGGAGATTCCTGAAGGCGTTGGAGTCATCATTCGAACGGTAGGCGAAGGCCAGCGCGCCAGATACTTCGTACGCGATCTGCGTTTCCTGCTCGATCAGTGGGCCAAAGTCGAACAGGCTATTCGGGAGACGCCCGCTCCTTGCCGCCTTTTCGAGGAACCTGATCTGGTGGAGCGAACCGTGCGCGATTTTCTGACCGAAGAAATCGACCAGGTCGTTTGCGATGATCGCGAATCAACCGAGAGGATGATCGAAATGATTGGCCAGATTTCGCGGCGCGCGCGGAATCGAGTCCATTTTTACGACGGCGCCACGCCGATTTTCGAGACTCACGGCGTGCAAAAACAAATCGACGACGCTTTTCATCGGCAAGTTTGGTTGAAGTGTGGCGGCTACATTGTGATTGACGAAACCGAAGCGTTGGTAGCGATCGATGTGAATACCGGCCGCAACAAAGGGGGCCGCGATGTGGAGAAGACAATTTTACAGACGAATCTCGAGGCGGCAGATGAAATCGCTCGTCAGCTTAGGTTGCGCAATATCGGTGGTTTGATCATAACCGATTTCATCGATATGAAGAGTCGTAGAGACCAGCAGGCAGTCTATAACTTAATGAAGGAACGGCTCACCCGCGACAAAGCCAGGACGCATGTGCTTCCCATTTCGCAGCTCGGGTTAATGGAGATGACCCGCCAAAGGGCGCAGGAAAGTCTTAGCGACACAATCTATGAAAACTGCCCCTACTGCGGCGGGCGTGGAGTCGTGAAGACCTCAATGACCACAAGCGTAGAATTGCACAGGACTTTGAACACTGTCATGCGCAAATATCAAGACAGCATTCACGAAATTCGGGTGATCCTTAATCCCGACGTTTTAAGGCGACTAAAGGAGGAAGATGAAGAATTGCTGGTGGAGATGGAGCGCCGGTACGCAGGCCGTCTAATGTTTCGCGGCGACCCTGCCTTTCACCATGAGAAATTCGTTGTTACTGACGCGAATACCGGAGCGGAACTGAAGCCTTAAGGCCAAAAAAGACTTGCAATCGTTGGCGGCTCGCCTCAGACTTGCGGTATCCAGACAAAATGTTTGGGGGGTAAAACTTAACCAAAAGGAGAAATAATGAAAAAATTAGTGTCATGCCTGTTAGGGCTTGGCGTGATCACTTCGGCTGCTTTTGCCGGAGTTGGCTATTCGGGGAAAGAAATAAAACAGGTGGCTCCGCCACCTTGCCCGGAGTGGTACGCCGACAGAGAGTTTAACGTCAGCCTTTGGGGCACCTACATTTTCGCAGGAAACAACTGGGAAAATGACCGCTATCTCGAGGCCGATCACGCTTGGGGCGGTGGCGTCGATCTCAAGTACTTCTTTATGCGTTATGTCGGTGTCGGGGTCGAAGGCTGGGCCGTCGCTGCGAGGCAGGCACGCAAAGACATCTTCATCGATTTCAGTGACGGAATCTCTGAGCAAAGCTTCCACCACGAGACCAACCCGATTGGCGCTGTGTTGGGCACCCTAACCTTGCGTTACCCGATCCCGTGCACCCGCTTTTCGCCATACCTTTTTGGTGGAGCTGGCGCGATCTTTGGTGGCGGCCAGAGGCGAATCGACGAGCGATTCACTGAGCCGGGAGAAGGCTTCGATATTGTCGCGACGACGGGTCATACGGATAGCGAGACGAAAGCAATTGGACAGGTCGGCGGCGGGATGGAAATCCGCCTGACCCCGCATATCGGCTGGGTCAGTGATTTTAGCTGGAATTTCGTGGATGGCCCGAAGAACAACTTCGGTATGGCCCGTACCGGCATCAATTTTGCCTTCTAAGCGTCACCAATAGTATTTGCTAGAGCGGCGTCCGGAACCGGACGCCGCTTTTTTTTGTCTGGCAACTTCTCATTGGCGTTTGCGAACGTTAATACGCGCACGAACTTATCGTGATGTCGTTCGTCGGAACTTTGGACAATCTGGCGCTGAACAAATCCGAGCTCGTTGAGCGGTTCGAGCATCTGATCGCTCCGAAATCAGATCGGGAGCTTGAAGCCATGGCCCAAACTTCACGTTCGCTGACGATGCAAAATTTTGGACGCACAATGCGCCTGTTCGCTCCGCTGTATCTGTCCAATGAGTGCATCAACAACTGTCAGTATTGCGGTTTTTCACGCGATAACCCGATTCTTCGCGTCACCCTCGAGGTCGAAGAAGTGGTTGCCGAAGCGCGGCATCTCACCCGTCAGGGATTCCGGCAGATTCTTCTGGTGGCCGGCGAGCACCCGAAATTTGTCAGCCGCGATTATCTGGCGCAATCCGTGCGCGCGCTGGCTCCGAATTTTTCATCGGTTTCGATCGAGGTTGGGCCAATGGAGACGGAGGATTATGTGGCGATTGTCGAAGCCGGTGCGGAAGGCCTCGTTGTTTATCAGGAAACTTACAATCGAGGCGTCTATGCCGAAATGCACACCGCGGGGCCAAAACGCGACTTCAATTTTCGCCTCGATTGCGCTGAGCGCGGGTATGCAGCCGGGTTTCGACGCCTCGGCATTGGCGCGCTGATCGGCTTATCGCCCTGGCGGGACGAAGCGATTACTCTCGCAGCGCACTTGGAGCATTTATTCAAACATTGCTGGCAAGCGCAAATCACTGTGAGCTTGCCGAGGCTACGTCCCGCGGCTGGCGGTTTCCGTCCGCTTTTCTCGATGACCGATCGCGAACTGGCTCAGCTGGTTTGTGCATTGCGTATTACTTTTCCGCAACTGGGCATTGTGCTCAGCACCCGTGAGCGTGGGTCGCTGCGGGATTCACTTGCTTTGATCGGTGTGACAATGATGAGCGCCGGCAGCCACACCGAGCCTGGCGGTTACACTCGGCAGGGCCGTGAACATTTGCGTGGACTTGAAACAGTCTGGAAAGATTGGGACCGGGCCCTTTGTGGAGCGTGAAAATTTCGCTGAATGGTGAACCTGTAGATGCTCGCGAAGCCAAAACGATCGCAGAGCTAATCGACCGTTACGAATTACCGCGGCGATCGATTTTGGTAGAGCACAACGGCCTGGCTGTGCATCGACACGAATGGTCACAGCGACCATTAGCCGAAGGCGACCGCATCGAATTCGTTCGCGTCGTCGCTGGCGGTTAGCTGAATTACGCCTGAGCAGCGCTTTTCACTACCACTCGCATTCCGTCGGTCAGGATTACGGTGACTGGTGTCTGCGGCACGATGAATTCGCCTTCGGTAACAACATCCACAATGCGATCAGCAAAACGCGCTTTGCCGCTGGGTCGCAAAACAGTGATCGCGGTCCCTTGCGTTCCGGGCGCGAGTGTCAGTGCAGTCACGAAGTGTCTGGGTTCACCGGCTAGCGACGGGCCGGGGGGATTTGAATCCATCAGGGCGAATCGCCGGTAAATACTCGTCCGCGGCAGATAACGCGCGAGCAGCGCAATGACGATGAATGATCCCACGATTGCGATGAACATGTTAAGCAACGGAGCAGCGAGTGCTTTGCCCGTCGGGAAAAAGTTCTGGCCCGGGTAGCGATCAACCATTGTCCACAGCAACGACGCGAGGATTAGAAAAACGCCGACTACTCCGAAAACGATTGTTGAGTGCGCGAAGAAAAGTATTTCGATCAACACGAGAACCATTCCGAGAATAAAGAGCGCGACGACTTCCCAGCCCGCGAGCCCAGCCAGGTAATGGCCGAGGAAAAACAGCGCGAAACAAATTGCAGAGATAACTCCGGGCCATGTCACACCTGGAATTTTGAACTCCAAATACGCGCCGAGAATCCCGCCAAGCAGCAGCAACGGGGCGAGCGCGGTGATCCAAAACGCGATTTGCTCAAAGCCGGTTGGCTCGAACTTGACGATGTTGCCTCTGAGTCCGGCTTTTTTGGTCAGGTCTGTAATCGAATCGGCGATCCCTTCCGCGAGCAGCGGTTTGCCATTGATTCGTTCAGTTGCCTCCTGAGCATTTAGACTTAGGACGGCTCCCTTGGGATGCACGACGCGGTCGCCGATTTTCACTTCCTTGTCTTTGTTCATGAATGCCTCCGCGATATCGGGATTATGGGCATTCTTGGTCGCGGAACCACGGACCAGTGCAGACCAGTACGAAATCGTTTTTTCTTTGGCGGTGGCGGGAAGATCTTCACCGGTAGGAAGAATTGGAGCGGCGGCGCCAATTGCGCTCACCGGCGCCATGAAAATGTGTTGCGTAGCAATGGCAATAATCGCCCCGGCTGATCCCGCATTTGTGTTGATGAATGTGTACGTGGGGACCTTCGCTTGGTTGAGGACGTTCACGATATCTGCCGCCGTATCGAGTCGGCCGCCGTACGTGTTCATCTCGAAAATGATTGCAGAAGCTTCATTGTTCTCCGCTGTTTTCACGGCACGCCGCAAAAATGCCAGGAGCGAAGGTGCAACCTCGCCTCTCAACGGCACGACTGCGACGTCGCCTTTGTGAATGACCTCGCGTCCCTGCGCTGTTGCGCTTACTGCCAAGGAGCAGACTACGGCGCAGATCAGCAATTTGCTTATCAGCTGTTGGAGGTTAAATCGCACTGCGTAAGTTTGACATCGCTTCCAAAACCAGACGAGGCAAAAATAGTGAGGCGCGCATGGGAACGATTCCTTCGGAGACAATCGAGCAAATCGCCGCCGCGAACGATATCGTCGAAGTAATCGGTTCGTATTTCCCACTGAAACGCGCGGGGGCGAATTTCAAGGCGCTCTGCCCATTCCATCAGGAGAAAACCCCGTCGTTCACGGTGAGTCCGAGCCGGCAGACGTTTCATTGCTTCGGGTGCGGCGTCGGGGGGAGCGTCTTCCGGTTCGTGATGGATTACGAACACACAGATTTTCCATCGGCCGTGCACAAACTTGCCGCCCGGGCTGGGATCACGGTGGTCGAGAAATTCGGCGGGCGCGGCCCCCACGACGAAGAGCGGGCACGCGAATCGCGCCAGCGTTTACTCAAACTCCATGCTGAGGCTGCGCAATGGTTCCACGAAAACTTGATCAAGAGAGAAGTGGGTGACGTGGCGCGAAAATATTTGCGAGGCCGTGGGATCACGGTGGAAATCGCGAAACGCTGGCAACTCGGGTACGCACCTGACGAGTGGGACGCGTTCGGCAGTTGGGCGCGCGACCGGGGCTATGATGCCCGCGACCTGATCGCAAGTGGACTCGTCAAAATGAAAGACGAGAGCGAACTGACCGCATCTCAGCGATCGGGAACTGCGGCGACGACAGTGCGGGCTACAGCCGCATACGATCGTTTTCGCGGACGAATGATGTTTCCGATTCGCAACGATGTTGGTGAAGTTATTGCATTCAGTGGTCGCGCTCTGAAAGACGAAGAGGGCGCAGCAAAATATGTGAACTCGCCGGAGACTCCGCTGTTCCGGAAGGGGAATGTTCTTTTTGGTTTGGACAAATCCAAGCGAGCCCTGATTGAAGCGAACTGCGCAGTTGTCTGTGAAGGCCAAGTCGATTTGATAAGCTTGTTCGAGTCGGGGATCACAAATGTGGTAGCGCCGCAGGGCACGGCCTTTACGGAGAGCCAGGCACGGATCTTGAAGCGCTTCGTCAATGAGGTTGTGCTTTGTTTTGACGCCGACACAGCAGGTCACAAAGCCGCTGAACGTTCGCTCGATGCCCTGCTCCAAAACGATTTGATAGTGCGCGTTGCTGAAATGCCGATGGACGAAGATCCAGATTCGCTCGTCCGGCGCGAAGGCAAAGAAGCCTTTGAAAGCCGCATTGCAGAAGCGCGCGATTTTTTCGATTACTGGATCGAGCGCGAGGTTGCCAACGTCGATCTTAATTCCTTAAGCGCGAAGATAGAGGTAGCGCGAAAGTTGGCTGAGACAGTTTCGCATGTACACGATCCGGTAATGCGCGGTGAGGTCGTTAGCAAAATGAGTGCGCGGCTTGCCGTTCGAGTTTCAGAATTCGCAGCATTGGTGCCGAAAAAAATATGGAAAGCAACAAGTGGAGGAACAACAGAGCGGCGCCAAAAACTGGTGCCGCCAAATGATATCGCACTGCTTTGTATGCTTGCATTGCGCAGTGAGGAAGCTCATGACTTTCTTCGCGCTCAGAACTGGCGGGAAGTGCTATCGCAGTTGCCGAGCACTTACTTTCTTCAACGAATTCTGGAAAGCGAAGTGCGACCAAATGATGCAGCTTCTCTGAACGCGTTTTTGACCACTCTTGAACCGGAGGAAGAGGACATCATTTCGGGTTGGCTTCATCTCAAGACGCCCCCGAATGCAGTCGCTGTTCCGTGGCTGCGGCTTCGGCAGGCGGCGTTGCGGCGCCAGCTTGATGTGGCAAAGGACCAGATAAAGCTTCCCGAATTGAGTGCCGGCGACATCATAAATTTGCAAAAACAAGTTCTTGACCTGCAGGAACAGCTCCACGAGCTTTCGCAGCCCGCCGGCCCGGGCGACAATTAGTTGTCGATCTATTGCCGCGCGGAAGATCGAAGGTCTTAGTCAAATCCGTAACCGTATAACCTTGGCCAGGCATTCGAAACGAAGGGGAGGCAACCGACAGTCGTCGGCGCAACGGCTTAGCCGAAACGGGGCCAAGCGCGGTGCAGCAAGAAAACATATTGCTGTAGGAGCGAATCGGAAGAAGCACCCAAGCGTCGCTGCGCTCAAAATCGCGCGCCGCCCGCCGGCCTCGAAGCGATCTAAAAATGGGGCCATTCCTGATTTGGCTGAGAGTGCATTGGCCGAAGTCCAGAATCGCATTCGCGAACTGATCAAGCTGGCGAAAGAACAGGGCTACCTCACGTTTGACGATCTAAACGAGGCGTTGCCGGAGGGAGTCACCGACGCCGATGAGCTCGATCTGATTCTAACGCGGCTGCGACGCCTGGAGATCGACATTATCGAAGCTTCCGAAGTGGATCGCTACAAGGATGGTAAGAAAGACACGGACGAGGACGAGGAGGAAGACGAGAGACCGGAAGCAAAGGTCGACATTCTCGATGACCCCGTGCGGATGTATCTCAAGCAGATGGGTCAGGTTCCACTTCTGACTCGGGAACAGGAGGTCGAAATATCCAAACGAATTGAAGACGCCGAAGCGATGGTGCAGAAGCACATTAGTCGATTCGGCTTCGTCTCGCGCGCCTATCTGGATCTTGCCCTGAAGTTGCTCGAGGGACGCGAACGGTTCGACCGCGTAATTCTCGACAAGAAAATCGAGAGCCGCGAAAGATACATGAAGAACCTGCCGCGCCTGTGTAAACAGGTGCAAAAATTGAGCGCTTCGATCACTGAGCAGTTTTGCGAGCTTGCGCGTAACTCGTCAAAAAAGCGATCCCACAAGGTAAGAGTGTTGCAACGAACTTTGAGCTCGCTTCAGCGGATTTATCCGCATTTTTACCTCAAGCAGAGAGTTACTGAGGAGTTTGTGCACCTGGCGGACGACGCGCACCATACTTCGCTTTGCCTGCGAACCGAGATGGCGAAAAATCCTCGCAGCCAAAAACGGCGACTGCTGCTTCAGAACAAAATCCGGGAGTTAGAGAACGGCCTGTGGTTTTCGCTTTCTGAGTATGCGGACGAGTATCGAACACTGAAAGGCTGGCTTCGCCAGGCGTTCAAAGCCAAAACGGAAATGGTGGAAGCCAATCTTCGTCTCGTTATTTCTATCGCAAAAAAGTACACGAATCGGGGCCTTTCTTTTCTGGACCTGATTCAGGAGGGCAACATGGGGCTGATGAAGGCGGTCGAGAAATTTGAGTACCGGCGAGGATACAAGTTTTCCACCTACGCCACATGGTGGATTCGTCAGGCCATCACGCGCTCCATTGCCGACCAGGCGCGTACGATCCGAATACCCGTGCACATGATTGAGACGATCAACAAGCTCATGCGCGTGCAAAAACAACTGGTGCAGGAATACGGGCGAGAACCTACGCCCGATGAAGTGGCCGAAGAAGTGCTCCTGCCAGTGGATCGTGTTCGGGCGGTCCTTAAGATGGCGCAGCAACCAATCTCGCTCCAGTCTCCAGTGGGCGAGAGCGAAGAAACTAATTTCGGCGATTTTATTGAAGACAGAGGGGCCGAAAACCCGAGTGACATGACTGCCATTGTTTTGCTGAAGGAAAAAATCAAGGATGTGCTGGAGACGCTTACCGATCGCGAGCGGCAAGTGCTCGAGCAACGATTTGGGCTAATCGATGGATATAGCCGAACGCTGGAGGAGGTGGGCCGACAGTTCCAGGTTACGCGCGAGCGTATCCGTCAGATCGAAGCAAAGGCGTTGCGCAAAATGCGGCATCCGACTCGTATCCGACAACTTGAAGGTTTTCTTGAAGCCCCAGGAATATAATGTCAATCTTCAGCGGCCATTGGAGCGCAACTTCCGTGGCTGCAAATAGTTCAATTTACTGGAGACTATGGAACCTGAAGACGACAAGCAGTTGTGGGAAATTTTGGGTCGTGTTCCGAAGCCCACTCTTTCGCCATTCTTCGCCCGCAATGTGGTAAGAAACATCCGCCAGGAAGCGACTCGTTTCGGCTGGTCGCGAAACTGGTTTAGCCTGCGAAGACTTGTTGCGGCATCAGCTGTGGCAATCGTCGTGGTCGGCATGGCTATCGCCACCCATCATCCAACCTCAAAGACAGCGTCCGCAGACGATTTAGACGTGGTGGCTAAAATCGATCCACAGGATTACGACGCCGTGGCCGATCTGGATGAATTGATCGCCTGGGATGAAAATAACGTGTGGGACGAAAAGCCGACGTTGTGAAGTAATCGTCGCTCTGTCGGTTTTGGCTTTATCCTGCGCTGCCGCGCAAGCGCAACCGCAAGGGCAATCACATCGACCTGTTGGCCGGCCGCCGGCTGGAGGCGGGCCTCACGGGCCGCCGGGTGGACCCGGGGCTCATGGGCCGCCGCCAAGCCAGAGCATACGTGAACGGTGGCTTGCGATGCCTCCGGCAGACCGGCAAAATTTCCGACGCAACGCCGAGCGTTGGATGCAGATGAGTCCGGCAGAGCGCAACGTCCTCCGCCAGCGAGAAAACCTGCGCCGTCAGACGATTCAGCGTGAGACGGAATCGGCGCTTCGCGACTCCGGCCTGCGCTTGAGTCCGCAGGAACGCGCTCAATTTGAATCCCGCTACATTCAGGAACGCAGGAAAGTGGAGCAATCGCTCCGGCAGCAAATCGAAGTCGAGCGGCAAAAAGAGCTTCCGGCACTGATCCAGCAGTTAAAAAAAGAATTCCAAATTGACCAGCCGGCCAAAAGTCCCGCCACAAAATCACCGGAGTCGCCTAATTCAAAAAGGTAGCGCTCGCATTTTGTTCTTCTGCATTCCTCGGGAAACATTGGTCCCTAAAAAGCTGCTGGCTCGAATTTCTCCGAGCCAGCTCGCTTTGGGATTTCGCTGAATGCTAAGTCAGATCACCTTGTTACCTGTAATAATGGTGATGGTGACGATGATGTCGGTAGTAACGGTGGCCGCCGTATCCATAGTAGGGCCGGTAGTAGGAGTAGCCATAGTGCCGGTAATAAGAACGGTACGGATAGTACCCGTACGGGTAATATCCCCCGTAGTAGCCCGGTCCGAAGCCAATGCTGAAGAACACTTGAGCGTCGGAACGTGGCACCGCAACAAAGGTTAAGCCCACCGTCATCAATGCAATTAACAGAAGTTTCTTCATTGTTTTACCTCCCAGTAATTAAACAGGAAACCAAAGGGAAAGTTTTCCGATTTATTCCGGCGGACGAGTCCCCGGATATCCGGT
>WNGI01015318.1_pt1 | contig 12373 bp, 12 predicted proteins | sample 5400621 | NCBI WGS metagenome assembly WNGI01 (sample SAMN13153374, study PRJNA577476) | soil metagenome | isolation source: 20 cm soil or saprolite under Garry oak tree replicate 1 | place: USA:California | collected 2016-06-15 | reverse complement strand
TCGTGGAATTCTCGCGGGATCGAGACGAGCCCGGCGAGGGTCGTGATGGCGAAGAACGGCAGGCCGCGCCAGACGTTCACGGTGATGACCGCCGCCATCGCGTACGCGGACTGGCCGAGCCAGTTCGGCCCCGGCGCGGCGAGGATCCCGAGGCGGATCGCCGTCCAGTTCACGACGCTGTAGAGCGAGTCGAACATCCACCACCAGCCGAGCGTCGAGAGCGCGGTGGGGATCACCCACGGGAGCAGCACCGCCCCCCGGATCAACCGCTTGAAGCGAACCCTCCGGGCGAGCAGGAGCGCCAGCCAGACTCCGAGCACCGCCTTCAGCGTGAGCGCGATCGCGGTGAACACGAACGAGTTCTGGACGGTCTGGCGGAAGGTCTCGTTCCCGAGAATCTCGCGGTAGTTCTGCAGACCCACGAAGCCGCCCGGGGAGCCCACCCAGTAGTCCGAGAGGCTGAAGTAGATCGCCATCCCGAACGGGTATGCGACGAGACCGGTCAGGAGCGCGAGTGCCGGAACGATGAGGCCGTAGCCGAAGACGTGCTCCTGCTCCCACCACTCGCGGACGCGTGCGAGACGGCCGGGCCCGGGAAGCCCGGCGATCTCGAGCGCGCGGTGACCGATCGCCACGCTAGCCCACCTTGAGCTGGCCCTTCAGCGCGTTGGCAACCTGCTCCTCCGCCCACGCCATGGCCCGCCTGGTGGGCATGCCGTTGACTGCCTTGGCGACCATGTCGGCGAGGATGTAGTTGTCGTCGATGCGCTGCACGGCGTCGCTCGGCTTGGCCGGCCAGCCGCGGGGGTGCGCGAACTCCGCCTCCTTGGGAAGCATCGCGAACTTCGGATTCCGGGCCCAGATGGGGTGATCCGCCAAGTTCTTGAGCGGGGGGTGGTTGAATGCGTTCGACGCGACGGGCTGTTGTGGTGGTTGATGTCATCGGCGATCGGCTGCTTGTTGGCGAGCGCCGCGTTGTACGGGCTCACGGGATTGTGAATCCAGGAGCCCTTGCCCGAGAGGATGAAGCGGTTGTTGCCAGCGTCGTCCCACGAGAGGACTTCGGGTTCCATCGCGTCCTTGTAGAGCTCCTTGTACCACTCGACGACGCGCTCGGTCTTGTCGGAGTTGACCGCGGGCGTCTTGCCGTCGGCCTCGATGACCTTGGCGCCGAACGACCACGCCACCGACCAGTAGGTGGAGTGGGCGTCGGAGCAGTGGCTGATCGGGATGCCCACGGGGTTGCCCTGCTTCTTGAGGAGCTTGCCGTGGTGCAGCAACTCATCCCAGGTCTTCGGGTGCTCGAGCCCAGCTTTCTTGAAGTGCGCCATGTTGTACGTGCCGGGGAACGAGACCCAGAACCACGGCACGCCCTTCCACCCGGACTTCGTCCGCATCATTTCGGCCGCGAATGAATACCAGCCACCGCCCTGCTTGCCGAGCTTCTCGACGACGTCGTCGATGTTGGCGAGCTGGTTCTCGTAGAGGAAGGGATCCGCACCGGCCGAGCGGAACATGTCGTGACCCGACTGCGACTGCGCCTCGGCGGCGAGCTTGGCCGGCATCTGCAGGTGGGCGACCGTGTCGACGCGCACCGTGCAGTTGGCCAGCTTGCTGAACGCCTCCGCCTGCTTGCGCAGCTCGTCGTCGGAGGCGGGGACGAAGTGGTTCCAGCTGAAGAATGTCAGCTCGCGCTTCTGGGCGAAGGCCGGCGCCCTGCCGAGGGCCACCCACGACGCCATACCCCCCGTGGCCCCCGAGGCCACGCGAAGGAAAGCTCGACGAGACGTGTCCGGCATAGGGCACCCCCACAGGCAAGAGATGGGACGGTTGCCCGCTTCTATCACCCCGTCGCCGATCTTGTCAATCAGGCGCGCGTCAGCTTCAGGCACGCTTCAGCTCGATCTCGACGAACACGAACTCGAAGGCGTTCGGGTTCCGGACGTCGTGCTCGACGCCGGCGGCGCGCGCGTAGGCCTGACCCGCGCGGAGCTGGGCGTGGCTGGCGCCCTCGCGCGCGGTGATCTCGAGCCGGCCGGTCGTGAGCGGCACGACCACGTACGCGTACTCGTGGCGGTGCCAGCCGGTTGCGGTACCGGGCGCGAAGCGCCACTCGGTCACGCGGACGCTCGCGTCGTCGATCTGGACGGTGGCGACGGCGCGCGCGCTGCTGGCCGACATGGGTCGCCTCCTCTGGTGGTGTTGTAGTATCACACCATGCGTCGCCCGGCGGCCCGCCGTTCCTGAGCCGAGCAACCCCGTGAGGCTCCCATGACCACGCCTCCGCCTACCGTCGGCGTCATCGGCCTCGGCTACGGCCGTGCCCACGTTCCCGCCTTCCAGGCGGTCGGCTGCCGCGTCGTCGCTGTCTGCCAGCGCGACCTGTCGAGCGCGAAGACGATCGCCGACCGCTACGGCGTCCCCGGCGTGTTCGAGCGCTGGGAGGAGATGCTCGACCGGGCCAGGCCCGGGATCGTCGTGATCGCGACGCCGCCGCATCTCCACCACGCGATCGCCCTCCGCGCCTTCGCCCAGGGCGCCCACGTCGTCTGCGAGAAGCCGGTCGCGATGACGGCCGCCGAGGCGCGAGCCATGGTCGAGGCGGCCGCGCGCGCGGGGTGCCTGGCGATGACGGGCTTCAGCCGGCCGCTCCACCTGGTGCTCCGCTGGCTCAACGCGCGCTGGGCCGACGAGGGCGCGGCGGCGACGTGGCGGATGGACCGCGCGCAGGCGGGCCACGGGGCGATGGGCGACATGGGCGTGCACCTGATCGATCTTGCGCGCTGGAGCTTCGGCGAGTTCCGGCGCGTCACCGCCCACGCGGGCGTCGCCTACCCCGCGCGCTCGGCGCCCGGCGTCGGCCGGCCACCCGACGCCGAGGACTACTGCACGCTGCTGGGCGAGCTCGACTCGGGCGCGCAGGTCACGCTCGTCGCGAGCCGCGCCGCCCACGGCACGAACGAGCACACTCTCGAGGCGTACGGCACGCGGGGCGGCCTCCGCTACCGCCTCTCGCGCGAGGGGCCGCGATGGTACGAGGGCGAGCTGGCCGCGGCCGACGACGGGAAGGGCTTCGAGCTCGTGGCGCCGCGGACGTCGGCGCCGCCCGTGGCCGGCGAGGGTGACCCGATGGACGTCATCGGCAAGGCGACGATCGCGCCGCTCGCCCGCGAGCTCCTCCGGGCGATCGAGTCCGGCACGCCGCCGTCGCCCTCGCTCGCCGACGGCCTGCGCGCCCAGGCGGTGCTCGACGCGGGGCTCGTCGCGCTCGCGCGCGGGGGCTGGGTGGACGTCGCGCAATGAGCAGCCACACGCGGGTGGTCGAGGAGCGCCTGGCTCAGGCCCCCCACGGTCCACGCCGGCCTCGCGGGCCCCGCTACAAATGATCGCCCGCCTCGCCGGTCTCGCCCTCCTCGTCCTCCTGGCCGCCTCGCGCACGACCGGCGAGGGCACGGAGCGGCCCCTCGACCGCCTCAAGCACATCATCGTCATCTATCAGGAGAACTGGAGCTTCGACAGCCTCTTCGGCAAATTCCCGGGTGCGGACGGCTTGGCGAAGGCGGGCGCGACCGTGTCTCAGGTGGACAAGGAGGGCCGCCCGTACACGACCCTCCCGCCCTCGCTCGACAACACCAAGCGGCCGCCGGTGCCGGACGCGAGGATCCCCGCGAGCCTGCCGGTGGCGCCGTTCGATCTGGCGCCCTACGTGCCCGCCAACCAGACGGCGGGCAATCCCATCCACCGCTTCTATCAGCAGCAGTACCAGATCAACGGGGGGAAGATGGACGGCTTCGTCGCGTGGGGCGGCGTCGGCGGGCTCGTCATGAGCTACTACGACGCGACGCAGCTGCCCCTCGGCCGGCTCGCGCAGGAGTACGTGCTCGCCGACAACTTCTTCCACGCGGCCTTCGGCGGCTCGCTTCTCAACCACCTCTGGCTCGTCTGCGCGTGCACGCCCGCGTGGCCCGAGGCGCCCGCCGACCTCCGCGCCGAGCTCGACGCGAGCGGCCGGCTCGTGAAGGACGGCGACGTGAGCCCGGACGGCTACATCATCAACACCGCGTTCACGGTGAACACGCCGCACCCGGCGCAGATCTCCGATCCCCGCCACCTCGTCCCGAGCCTCACGCTGCCGACGATCGGCGACCGGCTCAGCGCGGCGGGTGTCTCGTGGGCCTGGTATGCGGGGGGCTGGAACGACGCGCTCGCCGGGCGCACGCACCGGATCTTCCAGTACCACCACCAGCCGTTCGCGTACTTCGCGACATACGCGGACGGCACGGCGGCCAAGCGGCGACACCTCAAGGACGAGGAGGATTTTCTCCGCGACCTCCGCGACGGCCGGCTGCCGGCCGTGGCCTTCGTCAAACCACTCGGCCCGGACAACGAGCACCCGGGCTACGCCGACCTGCTGAGCGGCCAGGAACACGTCGCCGCGCTCGTCCGCGCCGTGATGGCCAGCCGTCACTGGGCGGACGCGGCGATCATCATCACCTACGACGAGAACGGGGGGCGCTGGGACCACGTGCCGCCGCCGAGGGCGGACCGCTGGGGGCCCGGAACCCGCGTGCCGACCGTCGTCGTCTCGCCGCACGCCCGCCGCCGCTTCGTGGACCACACCCGCTACGACACGACCTCGATCCTGAAGCTCATCGGCGCGCGCTTTGACCTTCCGCCGCTCGGCTCGCGCGACGCTGCGGCCGACGGCCTGTTGAACGCCTTCGACCTCGGGCGGTGAGCGAGAGCCCGGGGCCGGGCGCGTGACGGTGCCGCGCTAGAGGCCCAGCAGCCAGCCGGCCAGGCCCCCCACGAGCACGACCGCGACCGGCGGGACCCACGACGCGGTGAGTGCGAGCGTCGCGACGAGGGCGAGCGCGGCCGTGGGCGCGTCGTGCACGGCGCTCCGGGCGAGCGTGTAGACGCCCGCCCCCATAAGGCCGATGCCGACGGGCGCGAGCGCGCGCTCGCCGGCGAGCGCCCAGGGGTGGGCGCGCACGCGCTCCCACCGGCGCGCAACCAGCGCCGTGAGCGACGACGTCGGCAGGAACATCGCGAGCCCCGCCAGGCACGCGCCCGGCACGCCGTACGCGCGGTAACCGACGAACACCACGACCAGCATGTTGGGGCCGGGCGTGAGCTGCGACAGCGTGTAGCCGTCCACGAACTCGCGCGCCGTCACCCACTCATATCGCGCCACGACCTGGCGCTGCATCTCGGGGACGACCCCGAGCCCGCCGCCGACGCAGAGGAGGCTCAGCCAGAGGAAGGTCCAGGCGAGCCGCGCGAGGCCGGCCATCACGCTCGCCGCGGGCGATGCCACCACAGCGCGACCGGCAGCACGAGCGCGATCGCGAGTGGCGTGTTGACGCCGAGCGGTCCGACGAGCAGGAAGGTGGCGACGGCCACGACGAGCGCCACGCGGCCGTGGAGCGACGCCCGGACGATCCGCGCGGCCGTCACCAGGACGAGGCCGACGACGGTCGCCGCCATGCCGTGCATGACGTGCGTCGTCGCGGGCGCGAAGCCGCCGCGAAAGTAGAGCACGGCGAGGAGCAAGAGGATGACGGCGCCCGGCGCGACGATCGCGCCGAGCGCCGCGGCACCGCCGGCCCAGCCGGCGAGCCGGCAGCCGAGCGCCACGGCGAGATTGGCGAAGTTCGGGCCCGGCAGGAGCTGGCTCAGCGTGAGGTCCTGGACGAACTCGTCGTTCCGGACCCAGGGGCGGCGCACCACGACTGCGTCATGGAAGTAGGCGCTCCGTCCGCCGCCGAGACTCGTGAGACCCGTCCACGCGAACACCCGGATGAGATGCGGCAGCCTGACCCGGCTCATCTGTACCGGGGGCCGCGAGGCCGGCTCGAGCCGTGGGTGGCCTGCGACGGGCGCGCGTCGCTCATCTTGCCCCAGGCTACACCAGGCCCGCTAGACCGCAGAGAGCGCCGCGCCGCCCGCCGCCGCGAAGAGGACGACGAGCCACGGGGGCCACTTCCAGAAGGCGAGGAGCCCGAAAGCCGCGAGCGCCAGGGCGAGGTCGGCGGGGCGCGCGATCGCGCTCGTCCACACCGGCCGGTAGAGCGCGGCGAGCAGCAGCCCCACGACCGCGGCGTTGATCCCGGCGAGCGCCCTCTGGAACCCGGCGCGCCTGCGCAGCTCGTTCCAGAACGGCAGCGCGCCCACGACGAGCAGGAACGACGGCAGGAAGATCGCGGCGAGCGCCCACGCCGCGCCCGCGACGCCGTTCGGCGGCGCGCCACGCGCGGCGCCGAGGTAGGCGGCGAACGTGAAGAGCGGGCCCGGCACCGCTTGCGCGGCGCCGTAGCCGGCGACGAACTGCGCGCTCGTCACCCAGCCGGGCCCAACCACCTCGGCCTGGAGCAGCGGCAGCACCACGTGGCCGCCGCCGAACACGAGCGAGCCCACGCGGAAGAAGCTGTCGAAGACCGCGAGTGCCGGACCGGGGGCCAGGCGCCGCGCGAGCGGGAGCCCGACGAGCAGGACCCCCCAGACCACCCACGCCGCGACGGCGAGCCGCCGGCTCACCGGAACCTTCAGGGTCACGGCCGGCGGCACGCCCGCGGCGGGAAGCGCGCGCCAGCCGCAGAGCCCCGCGGCCGCGATGATCACTACCTGCGCTCCCGCGGTGGGCCACGCGAGCGCGCCCATGGCGGCGAGCAGCGCGAGCGTCGCGCGCGCGCGGTCGGGCGCGAGCGCGCGCGCCATACCCCACACGGCTTGCGCGACGACCGCGACCGCGACGAGCTTGAGCCCGTGGAGCCAGCCCGCGTCGCCCACGCCCGCCGCCCGCACACCGTACGCGAAGGCGACCAGCGCGACGGCGGACGGCAGCGTGAATCCGAGCCACGCGGCGACGCCGCCCGCGAGGCCGGCCCGGAGCATGCCGAGCGCGATCCCGAGCTGGCTCGACGCCGGTCCCGGCAGGAACTGGCAGAGCGCGACGAGGTCGGCGTAGGTCCGCTCGTCGACCCAGCGCCGGCGCGCCACGTACTCGTCGCGGAAGTAGCCGAGGTGGGCGACCGGTCCGCCGAACGACGTGAGCCCGAGCCGCGTGGCGGCGCCGAGCACCTCGAGAACCAATCTGCTATCGTGGGCGGGATTTTCGGGCGGCCGCACGACCGTATCTTACGATCGGACCGGGAGCCAGAGGAGGAAACCTATGCGCGGCATATTCGGGATCGATCCGGGCTGGGGCCTCACGGTGGTGCGGCTCGCGCTGGGCGCGATCACCGGCGCCGCCGGCTACGCGAAGTTCGCGGGCGGTCTCGGCGGCGTCGCGACCGCACTCGAGCGGTATGGGATCCCGCTCGCCTCCGTCGTGGCAGCGCTCATCGCCGTGCAGGAGTTCGTGGGCGGCGTCCTCCTGGTGCTCGGGCTCGGCACGCGTGTCTTCGGCGCCTTGTTCGCGTGCGAGTTCCTCGTCACGGCTTTCTGGGTGAAGTTCCGGCTCATGAGCTGGAACGACGGCCGGATCGACGTGATGCTCTTCACCGCCGCGATCCTGCTCCTGCTCGCCGGCCCGGGCCGCGCGGCGATCGACAACCGCTGGGGGACGTCGCGCTAGCCGCACGAGGCCCCTCTCGCCAGGCGCCCTCAGGGGCCGGGCGCCCGCCGGCGCACGTGCGCGTCGAACGGGCCGGACACGCGCAGGACCTCGTTGGTCTGGAAGGCGCTGCGGCGGATGACGACGACGAAGAGGTCGCCGGCGAGCCCGGCCCGGCGCGTCTCCGGCGTGACCGGTGCCCACGCCAGGCCGCGTGGCGCGTCGCCGTCGGTGAAGCTCGCCAGCTCGAGCCTCGTCCCGTCGACGTCGAGCACGAAGATCCTCGCGGCGCGCCGGTCGGCGACGACGAGCCATCCCGTCGGGCTCGCGGCGATCGCGGCGGGCACCGGGCCCCGGAGGACGACGCTCGGCACGCCCGCGGGACCGACGCGGAGGATCTCACCGGTCCCCTGCTGCCAGGGCGCGTCGGCCGTGCCGTCGCCGGCGACCCAGAGGTACTCGCCCTCGCCCGCGGCGAGGAGCCGCGGGCGGCTCAACTCGACGTAGCGCGGATCGAGCACGCGTCCCGTGCGGTCGAGCTTCGCGACGACACCCCGGGCGCGATCGGCGACGTAGACGTTGCCCGCCGCATCCACCACCGCGCCTTCGGGCTGGGTCAGGACGGGCGGCACGCCGGGCGGCGGCGTGCCGCCGGCGAACAGCGCCGCGCGCCCCTCGAGCATCCGGTAGAGGACGCCGACCTTGCGGTCGCGGTCGTAGGTCGTGACGAACAGCTCGCGCCCGGCGCGAACCGCGGCCACTTGGGCGTTGAGGAGCGGCGGGCCGTGGAAGTACCGCGGCTCCGTGCGTGGGCTGAGGCGCGCGCCGCCGACGGGAATGCGGTAGATCGGCCAGAGGTCGTCCCCCTCGCCGCCGAAGTAGCGGCGGCCCGTCCGCGCGAGATAGAGGTTGCCGGCCTCGTCGAGCGCGAGCGTAGACACGGACGGGAGGCCGGCCAGACCGCTGCCGGCGCTCGCGTCGAAGCCTTCGCCGGAGACGTACACTTGCGCCGTGAAGCCCGGCGGGAGCTGGATCTCGGCGACCGCCGCCGCCGGCGCGAGAACGAGCGTGACCACGGCGACCGCTCGCCTCATACCGTGACGCCCCAGAGCGTCTTCGTCAACAGGCCGATCGTATACGTGACGACGACGGCCGCGGCGAGGATCACGAGGTTGGTGAGGATCCGCCGCCCGACGTCCATGCCGGAGAGGAACGCGAGCACCGTGGAGACGACGATGATGACGCAGCCGGCGGTGAGAATCGAGGGCAGGACGGTCGTCCCCCCGACGAGCACCGGCAGCACCGGCACCAGGGCGCCCGCGAAGTAGCTCGCGCCGACGACCGCCGCCGACGCGAGCGCCGTCCCCGGGGCCTCCGCACCCGAGGCGCTCGCGCCGAGGAACTGCTGCCGCGCCGCCTCGACCCGCCGGACCTCCTCCTCGGAGCTCGCGGCGATGTACGCCCCGGCGGTCATCGAGAGCGCCCCGGCGACGGCGACGGTCGAGCCCGCGATCAGCACGGTCACCGCGTCGCCGAACGCGCCGAAGAAGCCGCTGACCGCCCCGAGGATCTCGACGAGCCCGTCGTTGAGTCCGAGAAAGATGTCACGGACGCGCTGCGGGTTGATCCGCCGTGCCGCCTGCCCCGTCACCACCGCGTCCTCGTGCTTGAACTCGTCCTCGAGCACCTCGCGGACCGCGCCGCCGAGCGGCCCGTCGGCGTAGCGGCGCCAGACGGTGAGGTACTTGCGCACGCCGTGGACCTCGATGGCTTCGAGGACGAGATGGATGGCCGGCGCGCCGAAGAGCCGGCAGGCGCAGACGATGAGCGCGAGCTTCAGCCGGCGCCCGGCGTCGAGCCTCGCGAGCTCGAGGCCGAAGAAGCCCTGCCAGAACTTGACGTGACGCGTCTCGACCGGAAAAGCTTCCCGAAACCGGGGTCGCCACGCTATAGGGTCGTCATGTCACGGCGGACGGCTTCCGCGGTCGCGGTCGCGCTCGCCCCCGTCCTCGTGCTCGTCCTCGCGGGTGACGCCTGGGCCGGCCCACCCACCGAGACGCTGCGCAACGCGTTCGCGGCGGTGAACCGCCTGCTCGAGGACCCTGATCTCCAGGAACGGCCGGCGGAGCTCCTGAGCGCGGTCCGCAGCGTGGTCAACGACAGCCTGGACCTTCGAGCAGCGGCACGCCTGGCCCTCGGGCGCGAGTGGGAGGCCCGGACACCGGCCGAGCGAGACGAGTTTACCCGGCTCTTCGCGGATCTCCTCCGACCCGCCTACTTCTCCGCGATCGCGTCCCGCGCGCGCGTGCGGGGTGGTCTCACGGTCCGCTACCATGAGGAGGCCATCGACGGTCACCGGGCGACCGTCCGAGCCACGATCGTCGCGCGGGACGGAGGCGAGCTCCCGGTCGAGTTCCGCCTGATCCGGGATCGCGACCACTGGAGTGTGTACGACGCGGTGATCGGCGGCGTCAGCCTCGTGGCGAACTACCGCGCGCAGTTCTCCCAGATCATCCGCCAGTCTTCGTATCCGGAGCTCGTCCTCCTGGTGAAGGCCAAGACGTCCGAGGCGCCGAGCGCCCTGACCGCCCCCAAGCCCGCCGTCCTCAAGGCCCGGAGCAGGGCGGCGGCCCGCCCACCGGACGTCGACCGGAACCGCGCCGGGCGCGACGCGCCCGAGCCGGTCGCCAGCCGGCCACCGGCGAGGCCGGTGCCCGCGCCGTCTCCCGCGTACTGGCTGCAGATGGGCGCGTTCACGGATGCGGGCGTGGCGAGCCGGCTCGTCGCACGTCTCCTCGCAAGAGATCTGCCGGTGACGATCGACGCGGTCGCCGCGCCCGCGGGCCGGCCGGGGCGGCTCCTCGCGCGCGTGCGTATCGGTCCGTTCGCCGATGAGGCGGAGGCGGTCGCGAAGCTCCGGAAGCTGCGGACGCTCGGCTACCGGCCGTTCCTGGCGCGCGGCGCCGACTGATCTTCGGCCGCGGAGGTTGACGGAGTGACCGTTGCGGCCTAGCGTGATCCCATGATCGACAGCGAGACGATCAAGCACCTGTGGACGCACAAGACGCAGGACCACCCGTGGCTGTCCGACGAGGAGCTCCTGATCGACCGGGGGGAGGGCGTCTGGCTCTGGACGCAGAAGGGCAAGAAGGTGATGGACGCCTTCGCGGGTCTGGCGGTGGTGAACGTGGGGCACGGGCGCCGGGAGATCGCCGAGGCCGTCGCGGAGCAGACGATGCGCTTGGCGTACTACCCGACGACCCGCCAGTTCTCCAACCGGCCCGCCGCCGAGCTGGCGGCCAAGCTCGCCACCCTCACGCCGGGCGACCTGACCTACACGCTCTTCGCGGTGAGCGGCTCCGAGGCGAACGAACGGTCGATGCAGATCGCCCGGCACTACTGGCTCGCCAGCGGGCACCCGGACAAGTACAAGGTCATCGCGTTGGAGGGCGGGTACCACGGGGCCACGGCGGGGACCTTCGCCGTCTGCGGCATTCCCGATCTCGTGAAGGCGTATGCGCCGCTGCAGACGCCGGGCTTCGCGAAGGTGGCGCCGCCCCATCCCTACCGCGACCGCGGAGCCGGCACCGACGAGGCGCTCGTCCAGCGCCGCGCCGCAGAGCTCCGCGAGGCGCTCCTGCGCGAGGGCCCCGACACCGTCTCGGCCGTCATCCTCGAGCCCGTCATCAGCTCGGGCGGCTTCATCATTCCCCCGCTCGGCTGGCTCCGCGCGGTCCGCGCGATCTGCGACGAGCTGAACGTCCTGCTGATCGCGGACGAGGTCATCACCGGCTTCGGGCGCACGGGGCGATGGTTTGGCGTCGATCACGAGCGTGTCGTGCCGGATCTCATGTCGGTGGCCAAGGGCATCACCTCCGGCTACATCCCCCTGTCGGCGAGCGTCGCGCGGCGCCGCATCGCGGACGCCTTTCCCGAGAACGCCAAGCAGGAGAACGTGCATCCCAACACCTACGCGGCGCACCCCGTGGCGTGCGCGGCCGCGCTGGCCAACCTCCGCATCATGGAGCACGACGGCCTGGTCCCGAACGCCGAGCGGATGGGACGGCGCCTGCTGGAGGGGTTGCAGGGCGCCGTCGGCCACGAGCCGATCGTCGGCGAGGTGCGGGGGCGCGGTCTGATGGTGTGCGTCGACCTGGTCGAGCCGTCGGGCGGCGGCCGCCCACTCGACGCCGAGCGGACCTCGCGGCTCGACAGGAAGGCGTGGGAGCGGGGCGCCATCGTCTACGTCAGAGGCACCGTGCTGCGGCTGGCGCCCCCGCTCTGCATCAGCCCGGATGAGGTCGACCAACTCGTCGGGATCGTCGCGGACAGCGTCCGCGAGCTCGGCAAGGAGTGTGGTCGCTGAGCTAGTGGCCGCGCCTGCGTCGTCGTCGCGCGGTCGTTCGCCCGGGTGAGCCGGTCGTGCCCTGCCCCGGTTTCCCGTAGCCACGGCTGCACTCGTTACAGAATTTCCGGGCCTCGTCCTTGAGCTCTCGCCTGCACGTGAGACATCTGACCATCATCCCTCACCTCCCTCGTCCTCGTACGGATCGGCATCCGGTGGGTCGGCGTGCTCGCCCTCGAGCACCGGACGTGGCGGTGGCTCCGGAAGGGAGCCACCGCCCCGGCTCACTTGCCCGCGCCGATCGAGACGATGAAGTTGACGGTCTGCTCCTGATACGGGGATGGAATGTACGCCAGCTCCAGGCGGATCTCCTTCAGCATCTTCGCCTTCAGGGCCTGAGCGGGAAAGTCCACTTCCACCGATTGTGTCGCATCTTGCCCCGGGTCGAGTCGCTCGTTGTTGTACGCGGT
>WNGI01005878.1_pt1 | contig 12375 bp, 12 predicted proteins | sample 5400621 | NCBI WGS metagenome assembly WNGI01 (sample SAMN13153374, study PRJNA577476) | soil metagenome | isolation source: 20 cm soil or saprolite under Garry oak tree replicate 1 | place: USA:California | collected 2016-06-15 | reverse complement strand
GTTTCTGGCGGTGTGGACTTTAGGATCGACATTTATCTTGTGGGCCAGCGCTGCTCTGAAGCGAGTGCGCATAGACGAACGACAGCTCTATGTTTCAAACTACGTTCAAGAGATTTACATTCCCTTCAACTCGATAATAGAAGTCAAACAAAATCGCTGGCTAAATTCTCGACCGATTACAATCTATTTTAGGGACGCTACTGAATTTGGCGATAACGCGACCTTCATACCCAAACGGCGCATTTTCGTCCAATTTTGGCGCGTTGACCCGGTCGTCAATGAGTTGAAGCAATTAGCAGGATTGGCGGGATAATGCGGTGGGCAAAGGCGCACTTTGCGCCGTGCCCACCGGGTGCCGGCAACTGAAAATGGTGGGCACGCTTGCGCTTTGCCCGGCCTACAATTCTGCTGCTCAACTAACTGCGCGCTCGCTTCAGGATGCGGTCCGCCTCCAGGCGCCAGTCCGGACTGCGGGCAAACGCCGCCGTGCCTTTCGGGCCGAACAGGCCCTCGTCGGCAAGGTCGGCCACCCAGGCCTGGCGTTCGGCGGTGCCCTGCGCCGACCACGGCGTCAGGCCGGCCTCGCGCACGGTCTCCGCCACCTCGCGGACCTCTTCACTGCGGCGCCGGCCATGTTCGATGACGCGCTGGAAGAAGTAGGCGCCTTGTTTCTCCCAGTCGATGCCCGGAAAAGTCTCTTTCAGCGACGCCAGCACCGCATCCTCGACCCCGTAGGCGCGGGCGGTGGTGAAACTCTCGATCACCATCGCCTCCAGCCCCTTGATCATCACGCTGCGGCACATCTTGACCGCCGAGGCGACGCCGAGCTCTGCGCTCGCGACCTTGGCGTCGAAGCCCAACGCCACCAGCGACGGCGCCAGCGCCTCGGCGCCTTTGCCGCCCAGCAGCAACGGCACCTTGATGCGGTGCGGCGGGATCGACGTCATCACCGCGCCTTCGACGTAGCGGCCGCCATGGCCGTCGATCAGATCCGCCGCGCGGCGCTTGGCGCCCGGCGATGCCGAATTGAAGTCGAGGAACCACGAATCTTTTTTCACCGCCGGCGCGCAGGCCTGCGCGACCGGCACGGCCTGGCTCGCGGTCACCGCGGAAACGATGAAATCGGCTTGCCCGGCGAGGTCGGCATGGCAAGCCGCCAGCGCGACGCCGTGCGCGGCTGCATGATCGCGCAGCGCGCCGGCCCGATTGTCGTCGAGCTTGAGGTCGTAGGCGGTGACCTTGATATCTTGCCTGCGCAGGTCTTCGGCGCGGTCGACATTTCGTTCATCTCAACAGTCTCCAATTCTGGATCGGGCGCCTTACCAGCGCAGCGCGGCTACTGCCTCTGAATTCCGGCCTTCCCGATCACCTTCTGCCACTCTTCAATTCGGCCGACAGGTTCTGGGTGCTGCCGATATTGATGGTCCCGACATTCAGCGCGCCCTGGGTTTTGCCTTTGCGGCAATCCGACGGATATAGCACGTCGCGGTGACACGCTAACGCTTGCCGATCTTCTCCCACAACCAGCGCGCCACCGCATCGGGCGATGAGGCGCCATCGCCGCCGGCGGCACGCAAATTGGCCTCCCGCATTGCGGCGATATCGATCTTGCCGAGCAGCGGCGAGAGCGCCGCGCGCAAGGCCTGATCGCCGGCGCGTTTCGGCGCCAGCAGCACCATCGCGTCGTAGGGCGGTATAGCGTGTTTGGGATCGTCGAGCACCACCAGGTCGTATTTCGCGATCAGCCCGTCGCTGGTATAGCCCGCGATCACATCGACCTCGCCGGAGGCGACCGCCGCATACATGAAGTCCGGTTGCATTTGCCGCTGCGCGCGGAACGCGAGCCGGTAGGCGTCGCGCAGTCCGGCCCATTCCGGCCGCGAAAAGAATTCGTAGTCCGCCGCCATCGACATATCAGCTACGTGCGACGTGAGGTCAGTGATGGAACGAATCCCGAGCGCTTCGGCGCGCTGGCGCGGCATCACCAGCGCGTAGGCGTTTTCAAAACCGAGTTCGCCGAGCAGGGTGATGTTCTGCTTCGCCAGCGTCGCCCTCAATTCGCCGAGCAGTTGCTCGCGCGGTTTGATATCGCTGTGGTGAAACTGGTTGGCCCACAGCGTGCCGGAATAATCGACATAGACGTCGATATCATCCGACGCCAGCGCATCGAAGATGACATTGGAGCCGAGGCCCTCGCGTGAACTTGCGGACAACCCCGCCGCCCTCAGCCGCTGTGCGATCAGCGCCGACAACACATATTGCTCGGCGAAGGTTTTGGCGCCGACAATGTAGCTCGATGATGAGCGCGCCATTGAAGGCACCAGGGTGGCCGCGACCAGCGCCGCGATGCCGATGCCGCCAAACGCCGTGCGCAGGCGGCTGCGCTGGCGAAGGCCGGTTTCGATCAGGGCCAGCAATTGATCGACCGCGAGCGCCAGCACGGCGGCGGCGAGGCAACCGAACAGCACGAACACCCAGTTCTGGGTCTGCAGCCCCGCAAAGATGTAATTGCCGAGGCTGGTCTGTCCGATCGGCGTCGACAGCGTGGCGGTGCCGATCACCCATACCGCCGCGGTGCGGATGCCGGCCATCATGACCGGCAGCGCCAGCGGCAGCTCCACGGTGAATAGTGACTGACGCTCCGTCATGCCGACGCCCTGCGCGGCCTCCAGGATCGCAGTCTCCACACCTTGCAGGCCGGTGATGGTGTTGCGCAGCACCGGCAGCATCGAATAAAGCGCCAGCGCCAGCACCGCGGGCAGGAATCCGAACGCGGAAAAGCCAAAACCGAACCATGACAGCGACAAGGCCGCGAGCGCCAGCAGCAGCGGATAGAACAGCGCCAGCAGCGCCAGGCCCGGCACCGTCTGCACGATGCTGGCAAGCCCCAGCAGCGCGCCGCGCATCACCGGGCGGTGGCGCGCGACGATCGCCAAAGGGAGGCTGACCAAAAGTCCCAACGCCAGCGCGGCGACGCTGACGCGCACATGATTGCCGAGATAATCCGGCAGATGGGCGAGCGCTTCGCTCCAGCGGGGATCGGTGGAAAGGTTCATGCCGCGCCGTTCCGCGGCAGCAGCACCTTCAACCGCTCCGCCTGCCGCCGTGGCGTGCGCAGGAGTTCGCCGACGTAAGCGTCGTCGCTGTTTGAAAGCTCTGACGGCGTACCCTGCGCCAGCAGCCGTCCGGCGCGCATCACCGCGATGCGGTCGGCGAGCAGGACGGCCTCGGTCATGTCGTGGGTGATCATGACCGTGGTCAGGCCGAGCTTCTTGTGCAGCGCGCGGTAGTCGTCGCCGAGCGCGTCGCGGGTGAGGGGGTCGAGCGCGCCGAACGGCTCGTCCATCAGCACGATCTTCGGTTTTGCCGCCAAGGCGCGGGCGACGCCGACCCGCTGGCGCTGGCCGCCGGAGAGCTCATGCGGAAAGCGATCGGCGTGCCGGCTGCGGTCGAGCCGCACCAGATCGAGCAACTCATCCACCCGCGATGCGATCTCCGCCGCCGATATGCCAAGCAGTTTTGGCGTGATCCCGATATTGCCGGCGACGGTCATATGCGGGAACAGGCCGCCGCTTTGGAACACATAGCCGATGCGGCGGCGCAACGGAATCGGATCGACCTTGCGCACGTCCTCGCCTTCGATGGTGATGCTGCCGCAATCCGCCTCGATCAGTCGGTTCGCCAGCCGCAGCAGCGTGGTCTTGCCCGAGCCGGAGCCGCCGACGATGGCCAGAAACTCGCCCTCGGCGACGTCGAGCGAGACATCGTCCACGGCCAGGACGCGTTCGGCGCCGCGGCCGCCGTCAAAACTCTTGCCGACATGCGCGAATGCGATCAGTGGCGGGACGGCGGTCATACCTGTGGGACTATCACACCGGGTCCAACCCACCAAGCCAGCGTAGCCCTTGCCTATTGTCGCGATCGGTTGAATTGTCGGGGCGATGGCGGTAATCCACACGCCGCAAAACAATGGATTGGGGAAGCGCGCGTGCAGGCAGGTGAGACCGCGGGAGCGACGGCGGTCGCGCTTGACGATGCGACAGTGGCGTTCCGGCTGGCCGACGCGCGGGTCTATACCGCGGTCGAGCAGGCCCGGCTCCGGGTCGAGCATGGCGAATTCGTCGCCATTGTCGGGCCCACCGGATGCGGAAAATCGACACTGCTCAATGTCGCCGCCGGCCTGCTCCGGCCGGCCGCGGGAACGGTGCGGATTTTCGACCGGCCATTGACCGGGCTCAATCGCGAGGCCGGCTATCTGTTCCAGGCCGATGCGCTGTTTCCCTGGAAGACCGCCATCGACAACGTCGCCATCGGGCTTGAGATCGCAGGCGCGCCGCGCGCGCTGGCGCTGGAGCGCGCGCAAGGCTGGATGTCGGCAGTGGGCCTCGACGCATTCGGTAACCGTTATCCGCACATGCTGTCCGGCGGACAGCGCAAACGCGTCAGCCTCGCGCAGGTGCTGATCCGCGATCCAAAAATCCTGCTGATGGACGAGCCGTTTGGCCCGCTCGATGCGCAGACCCGGCAGATCATGGGCAATCTGCTGCTGGAGCTCTGGAATGCCGATCGCAAGGCGGTGCTGTTCGTCACCCATGATCTGGAGGAGGCGATCGCGCTGGCCGACCGCGTCGTGATCATGTCGGCGGGCCCGGGCGCACGCATCATCGGCGACTGGCGGGTGCGGCTCGCCCGTCCGCGCGATATTTCGGAGGTCCGCATGGAAAAGGATTTTCACGCGCTGCATCGGGAAATCTGGGCCGTGCTGAAGGACGAGGTGATGAAGGGGTATGCGCAATCCTCGCAGGCCCAAGCGTCGCAACCCCAAGTGGGGGCGGCGTCATGAGCCGGGCCGGATTGCTTCTCTGTCAGCTTCTGGTCGCCGTCATAGCGCTGGCGCTATGGCAGTTGCTCGCCACCGTGCCGGTGTTCGGCCGCATCCTGCTGCCGCCGTTTTTCTTTTCCAATCCGGTCGACGTCGGCAGCCAGATCGTCGACTGGTTCGCCCGCGGCGTGATCTGGAAGCACTTGCTGATCACGCTGTGGGAATCGATTCTGGCTTTCGCAATCGGCTCCCTTGCCGGGGTCGCGGTCGGCTTCTGGTTCGCGCGCCAGCCCCGGGTCGCCGCGGTATTCGATCCCTATGTGAAGATGGCCAACGCGTTGCCGCGCGTGGTGCTGGCGCCAATCTTCACGCTGTGGCTCGGCCTCGGCATCTGGTCCAAAGTCGCGCTCGGCGTCACCCTGGTGTTCTTCATCGTGTTCTTCAACGTCTATCAGGGCGTCAAGGAGGTCAGCGCGACCGTGCTGGATAATGGCCGCATGCTCGGCATGAACGAGCGGCAGCTGACGCGGCACGTTTACTGGCCGTCGGCGCTGTCGTGGATGTTCTCCTCGCTGCACACCTCGGTCGGTTTCGCGGTGGTCGGCGCCGTGGTCGGCGAATATCTCGGCTCCGCCGCCGGGCTCGGCTATCTGATCCAGCAGGCCGAAGGCGTGTTCGACGTCGCCGGCGTGTTCGCCGGCATGTTCGTGTTGTCGGCTTTTGTCATTCTGATCGATCTGGCGGTGACGGTGGTCGAGCGGCGGCTGCTGGTCTGGCGGCCCGCGGCGGCGGGGCGGGGCTAAGGTTTTCCTCTGTCATTGCGAGCGCGGCGAAGCAATCTGGAATCTTTGTGCGGACGGATTGCTTCGTCGCTTCGCTCCTCGCAATGACGACGAGCAATTTTTGCGGGACGTTGTGGGTCCCGGCTCTGCGGAGCAGCGCTAAGTGCGCTGCACCGCGTCCGGGACACGAGGGCAACGTGCGCTGCAGGCCAGTGATTTGCCCGTCCCGGGCAGTTTGTTGGACAGGGTATCTTGCCAGTCGCGAATCTTTTCGGCACCGTCCATGTCTGCTCGTGAATTCAGGACATATCCGGTTGCCGACCTCCTAACAATTCTGCAGCGCCGCGCACTCAGGGCAGACTCCATCAGCTGCTTCGTCGAGTTGGCGATTGATTTCCTCGTGCAGAACTTCATGCTCCCACTTTGTCCCATCACTTTTGACAATTTTACTGGCGCGAACATAGGCATGGCTTTCAGCCGCGTCGTCACCCACGCGGATGGTTACGTTTTCGTGGAACGGGCAAATCGCTGTCGCGCGGGTGGTCGCTAACGCATATCGAACGGCGGAAGTGAGATCGTCGGTCCAGCTATTGTCGGACATAAGGGGCCTCCAGCTGCCAGCTGATGCCGCTCCCAAAGCAACAGCGGACGAGGCCCGGCAGAGGGTGGCCGGGCCTCTGACAAGAACCGGAACAACACCCCTCCGTGTTGCTCGGCTGATGGTGTTGCGGACATTAGGGCTGACGCGATCGCGAGCGCTGATTTGGCGCAAAGTGTCTGATAGCGCACATATCGCGCAAGGGCCGGCTCAACGAAGCGCTGTTCCGACACGTAGCGTCGTCACCGGCCGCTCGCATCCGCGCCGGCAATAATGCCGCAGGCCGCGCTAGCGGTCGCGTCCCCGATTAGATCAACTCGGCTTATTGAAGCATGTTCCTGGACAATCTTGGATGTCTGCCGCGCGTGAGGAAGGGCGATTTGCCGGGCTACCCCGCACGCCGCTTAAGCCGAAGCCGAACTGCCCCTGATTTGAGTGTTCCTGATTTATTGGGATCTGGCTTGCATGCTGGAAAGTTCGGTCGCTGCATCGCGCCCGGCTTTGGTTAGGCCCGTGAGGGTTCGCTCGCCACCTTCCGCGCTTATCATAATTCTCTGGGCGATGCGTCGACGCGCTTCGTGGGCATCGCGTCCCATCTGAAGGTATTCACATGCCCGCTCCAATGCGACTTCCATGTTCGCTCGGGTGCGCTCATCGAACCTGTCCGCAAACATTTTGAAGCTGCCCTGGCGGGCCGCGCCTTTTTTCTTTGCAGTCGAGGCTTTGTTCCGACCCATAAAAATATTACCGCGTTCGGTGTTCGCGTTGGGAAAATTCGCGAACAGTGGCGATGGTTCCGAGTGTCGGCGTCGGGCTTGGTGCTGGGGCTGCTTGTTCTTGTCGCGGGAACAAATGGCCGCGCTCGGGATTACGGCCCAGTGTCTTAACGTTGCCTGAGGCAGACAAGGTACCGGCCTCAGTTCCCCTTATGTTGGGGCGGTTCTTGTGCAAGCCAAGACAACGCACGGCTTTGAACGTGACGGAGCAACCAAAATGGTTCGATTACCCCTTATTCTCTTGTTTTTGTCGATGGGCCTATGTTCCGCATCAGCACAGGGTGGACATCTCGGCACACCACAGGAGCAAAAAGCATGTTCGCGCGATGCTTCCCACTTTTGCCGAAATCAACTCGGCGACGATTCATCTGTTCAACAGTGCTTGCAGCAGAATCGCACAAGGCTCAGTGCAGCATGCAAGAAGGTTTTTGAAAGCCATGGTTCTTGAAAGCCATGGTGATTGAAAGCTATGGCGCGTGGTGTTCAATCTGACGTTCCGTTCGACGGAGGCCCATCCTTCTCGACGACGAGCGTTGCCATAAACTTGACCGGCGCGTCGCTGGTATTGATGCCGAGATGAACCTTGCAAGTTACTCAATGCCCGAAATGGGTGCCAACAACGGGTGCCAGGCAAGTGTAGCCTGCAAGCCAGCGTGGCCTGGACGAAGCGAAGCGCAATCCGGGCCTCAACCGTCATCCCGCTCCTGCGAATCGGCGCCATGAGCAACCCAGGGCCGTGGCGCGTGTTGGACGCGCGTTCGCGCGATCCGTTGGCTTGCAATGACGGCCCAACCAATTGTCCTTGGATGTTTGAAAAAAAATCGAGAATTCGCACAGGCGGCGGTGCGTGTCCTCTCCCACCCAAGTCGGGTTTACCCGAGGTGGGCATCTCATATGTCGAATCGTATGTCGAAGTCGGATATATCCGACTTCGAGTGGGAGAGGGTTTGGGGTGAGAGGGGGTTCAGGTCTATCGATAGAGCGTAACCCCGGATCGCATCTGACCATGCGACCGAGCCGAAGCACCGCTTCGGCGTTCTTTTTCACCAACGGCCGCCGAAGGCGGCCTACGCTCTCCCACAAGGGACCTATGCACTCCCACAAGGGAGAGGTGGCACCACACATCCTTCAGGGCCCGGTGAAGGCCGGGCGCATCAATGGGTCGCGCCGCAGCCTGCGGCAAACGCGGCAGCCATTGGCCAGTGGAGTCGCCTTCTCAAGGCGCGTGCACTGCTCTATCGTAAGCCCAACTGAAAGCCTGGAGGACGCTATGAGGACGAATTTTGGCAGGCTGGCCGGGGCGCTGTTGGCGCTGTTCCTGATGTCCGGTCTTGCTGCAGCGCAAAGCAAGATCACCGTCGCCGTCGGCGGCGGCGCCTGCCTGTGCTATTTGCCGACCGTGCTGGCCAAGCAACTAGGTGAATTCGACAAGGCCGGGCTTGCCGTCGAACTGGTCGATCTGAAGGGCGGTTCGGACGCGCTCAAGGCGGTGCTCGGCGGCAGCGCCGACGTGGTCTCCGGCTATTTCGACCACTGCGTCAATCTCGCCGCCAAGAGGCAGGAGCTGCAGTCGTTCGTGGTCTACGACCGCTACCCGGGGCTGGTCCTGGTGGTGTCGCCCTCGCATAATGGCGAGATCAAATCGATCAAGGATCTGGCCGGCAAGAAAGTCGGCGTCAGCGCGCCGGGTTCATCGACCGATTTCTTTCTCAAATTTCTGTTGAAGAAAAACGGCCTCGATCCGGCGAGCGCTTCCGTCATCGGCGTCGGCCTCGGCGCCACCGCGGTCGCGGCGATGGAGCAGGGCCAGATCGACGCGGCTGTCATGCTCGATCCGTCGGTCACCGTGTTGCAGGGCAGCCATCCGGACCTGCGCATCCTCAGCGATACCCGAACACAAAAGGATACGCTCGATGTGTTCGGCGGCGAGTATCCGGGCGGCGCGCTCTACAGCACCACGGCGTGGGTCGCTTCACACGAGAAGGACGTGCAGGCCTTGACCACCGCGATCGTCAATACGCTCGCTTGGATTCATTCGCATTCGCCGGAAGACATCATGGCGAAAATGCCGCCGGAAATCGTCGGCAAGAACAAGGAGCTTTATCTCGCCGCGCTGAAGAACACGATCCCGATGTATTCGGAAACCGGCAAGATGGATCCCAAGGGCGCCGACGCAGTGCTTTCGGTATTCAGCGAGAGCTCGCCGGAAGTGGCGAAGGCCAATGTCGACGTCAGCAAGACCTGGACCAACAAATATGTCGACCAGGTCAAGAAGACCACGGGGATGAATGCCAAATAAAACGGCGGCGCGCTGATGGCGTCGGTTGCCATCCACCGGATCACGCAGCTTGATCTGCAGGTTCGTTCGCAGCGGTGGCTTTTCGCCGAGCAACGGCGCGCCGATATCGACACGCATTTCGCGGTCAAGCAGCGCGAGAAGCCGATCTGGAATGGTCGTATCCTGCTCGGACAAAACCCTGACTTTGACGGCTATCGCTTCAGCGCCGGCTATTTCGAGACCGATTTCGCCAGCTTCCTGGCGTGGCGGGACTGGGGTTTCCCAGACAACGAGGTGTTCAACGGCTTCGGCATGGGCGCGCTACGTTGCGCCGACGGTGCGTTCGTGCTCGGTGAAATGGGCCAGCACACCGCGAATGCCGGGCGGATCTACTTCCCGTCGGGCACGCCCGACCTCGACGATATCAGCGCGGGCACGGTGGATATGTCAGGCAGCGTCGCCCGCGAAGTCGAGGAGGAAACCGGACTGACGCCCGTCGACTATCGGGCCAGCCCGCATTGGGATTGCGTCGTCGTCGGGACTGCGATCGCCATGATCAAGATATTGCAGGTCGATGTTTCCGGCGAATCGCTGCGCGCCAGGATCGAAGCCAATCTCGCGCGGCAACGTCAGCCCGAACTTTCCACTATCCACCTCGTTTATGATGCGCGCGATCTCACCGCGGAGATGCCGCGTTTTGTCACGGCCTTCATCGAGGCGCAGCTCTCCGCATCATCTGACCGACCGGGAGGCGGTGCGGAATGACAAGCGAACCCCAACAATTCGCGAGCGACAATTATTCCGGAATTTGCCCGGAGGCATGGGCCGCCATGGTCGATGCAAACTGTGGTCATGCGCCCGCCTACGGCGATGATGTCTGGACAGCGAAGGCATCGGATGCCTTTCGCGCGCTGTTCGAGACCAACTGCGAGGTCTTCTTTGCCTTCAATGGTACGGCCGCCAATTCACTCGCTTTGGCTTCGCTCTGCCAGTCTTACCACAGCGTGATCTGTTCGGACGTTGCGCATGTCGAGACCGACGAGTGCGGCGCCCCGGAGTTCTTTTCCAACGGCTCGAAGCTGTTGGTGGCGCCATCTGCCGGTGGCAAGCTAACGCCCGATGCGATCCGCACGATTGCGACCAACCGAAGCGATATCCATTTTCCAAAGCCGCGGGTGGTGACGATCACGCAGCCGACCGAGACTGGGCAGGTCTATGGTCTCGACGAATTGCGGGCCATCTCGGCGGTCTGCCGGGAACTTGGTCTCAGTCTTCACATGGACGGCGCCCGCTTTGCCAATGCTTGTGCCAGCCTTCGATGCAGCCCGGCCGAGATGACCTGGCGCGCCGGCATCGACGTTCTCTGCTTTGGCGGAACCAAGAATGGAATGGCCGCCGGCGAAGCCATCCTGTTTTTCAACCCGAAGCTCGCGGAGGATTTCGACTATCGATGCAAGCAGGCGGGGCAGCTGGCGTCGAAGATGCGCTTTCTGTCCGCGCCCTGGGTCGGCATGCTCGAAACCGGGGCCTGGCTCCGTAACGCCCAGCATGGAAACGCCTGCGCAACACGCCTCCTGCAGCAGATTGCCGGTTTGCCCGAGCTGGAAATCATGTTTGCCGTTGAAGCCAATGCCGTCTTCGTCCGCATGTCGGACGCCAGGATCGCGGCGCTTCGCGATCGGGGCTGGCAGTTCTACACCTTCATCGGAGGCGGTGCCCGGTTCATGTTTGCATGGGACGCCGCGCCGCAGCGCGTCGATGAGTTGGCCGTCGACCTGCGTCAAATCGCATTGGCTTAAGAGAGGTGTCGCCTGGTATGCGCAAGAAATCCTCGCCATCTCTCGCGGCCGAGTTGAAACCCTTTGTCGCGCCGTTCCGTTTCGACGGATCGGGCAAGTTTCATCTCAAGTCGTACAACACCGATGAGAAGGGCGGTCTCGACAAGGACAAGGCCGAAAAGATTCTCGAAACCAACCGCAGACGCCTGAGCGATTTCCAGGAAAAACTCTACGCGCAGGATCGCTGGTCGCTGCTGCTGATCTTTCAGGGCATGGACGCGGCGGGCAAGGACAGCGCCATCAAGAGCATATTCCAGGGCGTTAATCCGCAGGGTTGCGAGGTCTACTCATTTAAGCAGCCGACGTCCCACGAACTCGATCACGATTTTCTCTGGCGCAGCATGATTGCGCTGCCGGAGCGCGGCCGCATCGGTATCTTCAATCGTTCCTATTACGAAGAATGCCTGGTGACGCGCGTGCATCCGGAGATCCTCGCCAAGGAGAAGGTCCCGCCGCAGCTGGTGACCAGGAATATCTGGCGCGAGCGTTTCGAGGACATCTCCGCGTTCGAGCGTTACCTCGCGCGCAACGGCACGGTCATCCTGAAGTTCTTCCTCAACGTGTCGAAGGAGGAGCAGCGCAAGCGGTTTCTCGACCGGCTGGAGCAGCCCGCGAAGAACTGGAAGTTTTCGATGGGCGACATCACCGAGCGCGCGCTGTGGACGAGATATCAGGCGGTATATCAGGAGATCGTCAGGCACACGTCGACCGCGATGGCGCCCTGGCACGTGGTGCCAGCCGATCACAAATGGTTCGCGCGGGTGGTGATCGGCTCCGCCATCGTCAGCGCGCTTGAAAAGCTCGACCTGAAATTCCCGAAGGCCGACAAGGCGTCGCTGGAAGAGTTCAAGCAGGTGCGCAAGGCGCTGCTGGAGGAAGACAAGGCTGGAGGGAAGGCGAAGGCTGGAAAATAATAGGCCAACTGGGATTCGCGGACCGTCCTCATAATCGGCATCGCTGAATAAGTTGCGCGGCCATTATCGCGCTGGGTAACGTGGTGCGGATGACCGGGGATGACGACACGGGCGAGGTGGGCCATGCGGCTTCATGCCAGCGAAGATGCGGCGGGTCAGCTAAGTGCACCTCACTGTAATTTGCCGTAATTTGTCACCGTAATTTTACGGGCAGTCCAGCAATGTCCACCTGATTTTACGTGCTGCCGTTGGACGAGGTAGAAGCCCCGCGGCGCAGGTGCGCGATCACGCACAACAACAACAACTGTGGTAATTGTAGCCGAGACGGGAGCATTTTGGGCGAGGTTATGAAGATCGACAACACGGA
>WNGI01004581.1_pt1 | contig 12375 bp, 13 predicted proteins | sample 5400621 | NCBI WGS metagenome assembly WNGI01 (sample SAMN13153374, study PRJNA577476) | soil metagenome | isolation source: 20 cm soil or saprolite under Garry oak tree replicate 1 | place: USA:California | collected 2016-06-15 | reverse complement strand
AGACGTAATAGATCATCTCCTCGGAGTTCAGGTTCGAGTGGTGGTACGGGATCGGGATCGCCAGCGGGTCGAAGTCGAGCTTGCGCGGGCAGAACGAGCAGATCACGAAGTTGCGCCCCTCGAAGGTCTGGTGCGAGGGCGGCGGCATGTGGATCCGGCCCGTGATCGGCTCGAAGTCGTGGATCGAGAACGTCCACGGGTAGACGTAGCCGTCCCAGCCGACGACGTCGAAGGGGTGGTAGTCGAGGACGTAGGTCTGGTAGCCGTCGCGGATCCGCACCTTGACCTTGAACTCGCCGGTGTCGCGGTGCGTCTTGAGCTCGGTCGGCGGGTGGATGTCCCGGTGGTAGAACGGCGCGTGCTCCAGAAGCTGGCCGTAGTCGTTGCGGTAGCGCCGCGGGATCTCGATCAGGCCCGGCGACTCGAATACGAGGTAGCGCTGGTCGCCTTCCGGCCGGAAGCGGTAGGTCGTGCCGCGCGGGATGACGACATAGTCGCCCTCCTTGTACGGCAGGTCGCCGAAGATCGTCTCCAGGGTCCCCGAGCCCTCGTGGACGAAGATCACCTCGTCGCCCTCGCCGTTGCGGAAGAAGGTCTCCATCTCCTCGTCCGGCCGGCAGAGCGAGATCTCGACGTCGTCGTTCCACATCAGGAGGCGCCGGCCGCTGACCGCGTCGCCTTCGGGTTCGATGGCCATGGTCGCGAAATGCCGGTGCTGATGGCCGTCCGGGACCCACTCGTCGCGCTCGATCGGCTCGAAGTCGGCGACCTTCGTGACGCGGCACGGCGAGGTCAGGTGGTAGAGGATCGACTCGTTGCCCGAGAAGCCCTCGAGGCCCATGACCTCCTCGGTCAGCAGTGTCCCGTTGTCGCGGAACTGGATGTGCCGCTTGCGCGGGACCTCGCCTCTGAGCTGGTAGGTCGGCACGGCGCAAGGATAGTCAGGCTTCGACAGCCAGCGCGGCGAGGCGCTCGCCGATCGCCGGGGCGAACTTGAAGCCGTGCCCCGAGCACGGGGAGCCGACCACGATCCGGCTCCGTCGCTCGAGGATGAACGTCTCGTCGGGCGTCGTCGTGTACATGCAGGTCTCCGCCCCGACCGGCTCCGAGTCGGCGAGGCGATAGGTCTCCTTCGCCCAGGCAGTGATCCGTTCGATCAGATGCGGTTGCGGCTCGCCCGGCGAGTTCGGGTCTGCCTCTGCGCCTGCGTGGTGTGCTCCGACCTTCAGCCCGTACTTCGGGTCGGCGAGCGAATACATCTCGTGCGTGTGCCGCCCGGGCTTGAAGGAGACCACGGACGGGATCGGCCGGCCTCCGGCGTCCGGCCGGAAGTAGCAAAGGGTCTCCCGCGTCGTCTTCACGTTCAGAGGCTCCTCGAGGAGCTCGTTCACCCAGCTGCCGGCCGTGACGACGACGGCGTCCGCGTCGAGCTCCTCGGGGCGTACGCGCGTCTGCTCGCGCACGTCGAGCCCGCGCGAGAGCGCGGACAGCGCCCTGTCGGCGCGGACGATTCCCGCCTCCGGCTGCAGAACGACGAATGACCCGTCCGGAACGTGGATCGGGAAGCGCCGCTCGGCCTCGGCGCAGTTGAGCCGCTCCCACCGCACCCCGCAGGCCTCGAGCGTCCGCGCCGTGCTCTCCTCCAGTGTCTGCACGACCTCGACCAGGCCGTTCAGCTCGAGCAGCGTCTCGCCGCTCTCTTCCTCGACCTCGCGCCAGAGGCCCATCGCCTCCTGCGCCAGCCGCACGTACTCGGGCTCGGCGTAGGCGAGCCGGAAGATCCGCGAGCGCCCGTGGCTCGACCCGCGTGCGTTGCCGACCTCGAACTGCTCGTAGATGGTGGCCTCGACCCCGCGCCGCCGTAGCGCCCAGCCGGTGGCGAGCCCCATCACGCCCGCGCCGATGACCGCGACCTTCACGTTCGTATGGTTACCGGATCCGGTTGCGCAGGACGCCGATTCCCTCGACCTCGAGCTCGACGACGTCGCCGCGTTGCAGCCAGCGCTCGTCGCCGTGCTCGAGGATGCAGCCGGTCCCGACCGTCCCCGAGCCGAGCACGTCGCCGGGGCGCAGCTGAGTATTGCGCGCCGCGTGCGCGACGATCGCGTCCCACGAGTGGTACATGTCGCCGAGGTTTCCACGCGAGCGCTCCTCGCCGTTCACGCGGGCGACCATCTCCAGTCGCAGGTCGCCGAGCTCGTCCGGGGTGACGAGGAGCGGGCCGAGCGAGGTCGCGAAGTCCTTGCCTTTCGCGGGCCCGAGCCCGATCTTCATCTCCTTGCGTTGCAGGTCGCGCGCGGACCAGTCGTTCATGACCGTGAAGCCGCCGATCGCGCCGTCCGCGCCCATCACCGCCGCCACCTCGAGCTCGTAGTCGAGCGCCTGCGAGCCCTCAGGGTAGGGGATCTCCTCGTCGGGCCCGAAGATCGCGGCCGGGTTGGAGAAGTAGAAGGCGGGGATCTCGTACCACTCTTCCGGCACTCCAGGCCGCCCGGTCACGCGGGCCGCGTTGCGGACGTGCTCCTCGAAGGCGTAGAAGTCGCGGACGGACGGCGGGCGCCGCACGGGCGCGAGCAGCCGCACCTCCGCGAGCGGGTACTCGGCGTGCTCGCGCGCCTGTCCGCCGCCGGTGAAGAACGCCTGCAGCGTCTGCGCCGCGAGCTGGATCACGCGGTCGCCCTCGACCCGGCCCGGCCACCCCCGGACCTCTTGCTCGACCGGCGTGAACATGCAGAGCTTCACGGTTCCGAGGCACCGCTTGCGGTGCCGGCATCAGGACGGACGGGCTTTGCTCGTCCGTCCGTCTGAAATGACCGGTCGACACACTGGACGTCCACGCTACGGCTCCGTGTGAACAATGACGTCGGCGATCTCCGGCCGCTCGCGGCGGATGCGCTCCTCGATCTCGCTCGCGCGGGCGTGTGCGTCGGCCAGCGTTGTCTGCGGATCGAGGCCGAGCGTCAGGTAGGCGAGCAGGCCGTCCTCGGTGTCGATGAAGCGGAGCTCGCGCGGGCCGGCGCCGGTCGCCTCGCGGACGATCCGCTCGACGAGCGCGCGGTCGGCCCTCGCATCGTCGACCCGGCCCTCGCCCTCTTCGGCCAGCGGCTCTAGATGCGTCCGCACCTGGTCCACCTCGGGGACCGACTCGACGATCGCGCGCTCGACCTCGCTCGCGACCGCGTGCGCCTCGTCGAGGGGGAGCTCGCCCGGGAGCTTGAGGTGGAGCGTGACCTCCGTCTTCGGGCCGACGGTGAGGACGCTCAGGTTGTGGATCTCGCGCACGCGAGGCACCCGCTGCGCCGCCGCCAGCGCCCGCTCGCGCAACTCGGCGTCGTCGGCCCGCGGCTCGACGTGGACGACGACGTCGCTGTTGGGCAACGCCTGATGGACGGCTTCCTCGACCGCGTCGGCCGCGGCGTGGCCCTGGCCGACGGCCTCCCCGGGCGGGACGCCGATCACGACGTCGGCGAACTGCCGCCCGGCGGCGTGCCGCATCCGCAGGCGCCGCAGCTCGACCGTGGGCCGCACGCCCGCGATCGCCGCCAGCGCCGCCTCCTCCGCTTCGGGAGGCACGCGGTCCATGAGCACGTCCACGTTCACGCGCATCAGCCTTGCCGCCGCGATCAGGACGAGCGCCGCCACGAGCAGCGCGGCCACCGAGTCGGCCCCGTGGTAGCCGGCCCGCGCGAAGATCAGGCCGAGGAGGACGGCCAGCGAGCCGCCGAAGTCGGTCGCGAAGTGGACGGAGTTCGACTGCAGCGCGGGACTGCCGAATCTGCGCGAAGCGCGGTACGAGACGACCGCGCGGCTCGCGTCGATCACGAGCACGATTCCGATCACGACGACCGCGTAGCCCTTCGGGTCGACCTGGCCGCTGGCGAGCCCGGCCAGGCGCCAGATCGCCCGCCACGCGATCACGAGGCTGATCAGCGCCAGGATGAACGCCTCGGCCAGGGCGGCGAGGTGCTCCGCCTTGCCGTGCCCGTACGCGTGGCCCGGATCGGCCGGGCGGACTGCGACGCCGACCGCGACGAAGGTGAGCACCGCGGCGACGAGATCCGTGCCCGAGTGGGCGGCCTCCGAGAGCAGGCCGAGGCTGTGCGTGGCGATGCCGGTGACCAGCTTGAGCGCGATCAGCACGCACGCGGCGACGATCGAGACGAGCGCGGTACGGCGCTGAGGGCTCACGGCGCGAAGGATCGCACGCAACGCCAAGGCGCCGACTTGGCGGCGCCCGATCTAGGAAAAACAAACCGGCCTGCGGTCAGAAGATGCAGAAGGGCCCGCCGTCTGGCGGGCCCTTCTGGCGCTTGTGCGGTGAAGCCGGCTAGGCGCTGGCGATATCGCCCTTGAATTTCTCGTGCAAGAACGTCCCGGCGCCGTGGCCGCGATCCTGCCAGTGGCGGAAGAGCAGCCCCTGGTTCTTCTTCGCGTGGTAGTCGTACTTGAACTTGCAGTCGGCGCTGCTCGTCTGGCACGAGAACGACGCCGCCGGCCCGAAGAAGGCCGCGATGAAGAGCGCCTGCGTGCACGGGTTCGCCGCGCACGAGCCGTTCGGGTTGAACGTGCCGCCCGTTACGGTGCCCTTGATGTAGCCCTTCAGCGTGCCGGTCTTGTTCGGCACGACGGTGTGCCCGTGGTGGCTGGTGTTTTCAGGACAGTTGCCAGGGCTCGCCACGGCGCCCCCGGCGCTGGTGACGAACGTCCCTTTGTCCTCTTCCCGGATCCGGTACGAGCCGTTCTTGTTGAGGTGCACCTTGAGCGTGCGCGTGATCGTGTCGTCCGCCCAAGTGTTCCCCGCGCAGCCACCGTCGGTGGTGTGGACCACGGTCTTCACCTTGCTCGGGTGCGGCTGCTTCGCCGGACCGGCGCCGGCCACTGCAGCGAGGGCCAGGACGGCGCCGAACAGTACGGCTAGAACGAGCAGTCGTTTCATGTGTTGTCCTCCTTATGCATTAGCGATGTCTCCGTAGAAGCGCTCCTTCAGGAAGCTCCCCGAACCGGTTCCCTTGTCGGACCAGTGCCGCCAGCGCAGGCTCTTGGACGCTTTGTATTCGAAGTCGAAGAGGCAATCGCGCGAGTTGAGCTCGCACGTGAACTGAGCCTCAGGGCCGAAGAACGTCGCAATCCAGACGTCGGTGAACCCACAATTGGCCGGGCAGCTCGCGTTTGGACGGAAGGTCCCGCCCGTAATCGTTCCCTCGAGGAAGCCGTGCACCGTGCCGGTCTTGTTGGCGCGAACTCTGTGGCCATGCGTGCTCTTTGTCTCGCACCTGCCCGGGCTCCGTCCGACTTTCGTCAAGAACCGGCCACGGTCGCGGCGGGTGAGCCGGTAGCTCCCGTTCGGGTTCTGCTTGACGGTGAAACTCCGGTTGACCGTGTCCGTGGCCCACACGTTGTTGCAGGTGCCGTGGTCGTCGGTGACTACTTGGTAGGGCCCGAGCTTCGTGGGCTTCGGGGGGGACACTTGAATTGGGTTGGCCAAGCCATTCGCGGCGAGAGCGAGTCCCCCTGCCACGAGTCCTACGCAAAGCCAGGGCTTTCCGGTCCGTTGGAGACTCCTGTCTTTCACTTCGATAAGAGGATCCCGAGGCAATCCGGGACTTGCGGCCCGCCTTTAGCCTGTGCGGCGATGCGCTGGGAGGAGTTCGCCGCCGCCGCGCCCGAGCTGGCCTCGCTCGGCGAGGAGCGGCTGCGCGAGCGCGAGCTCTGTCTGGTCGGCACGTTGCGCGCCAACGGCTGGCCGCGGATCAGCCCCGTCGAGCCGGAGTTCGTGGACGGGGAGCTGATGCTCGGGATGATGTGGCGCTCGCCGAAGGCGCTCGACCTGCTGCGCGACCCGCGCCTCGTCGTCCACAGCGTCGTCTCGCGCCGCGAAGGCGACGAGGGCGACTTCAAGCTCTACGGCCGCGCCGTTCCGGTGGACGAGCCCGAGCGGCGGGCGCGCTACCGCGAGACCATCAAGGCGCGCATCGACTGGGAACCCGACGAGCCGAACTACCACGTGTTCGCCGTGGACATCGAGTCGGCCGGCTTCGTCGAGTTCGCGCCCGGTCGCTACGGCCTCGCCTGGGACCCGGACGGCGGCCTGCGCCGCTGGCAGCAGCGCGAGTCGTAGCGTGGCGAGCGACCTCTGGTGGCGCGGCTTCGACGCGTTGCTCCTCGACGCGTTGTCCCCGCGGTCGCGAGTGCTCGATGTCGGCTGCGGCGACGGCGCCCTCGTCGAGCGACTGGCCGCGCACGGTCTCGACGCAGTGGGCGTCGACCCGAAGGCGCCTGCGCGCCCGCGACTGATCCGCGAGCGAGTCGAAGACGCGAGCTCGATCGGCCGCTTCGACGCGGTCTGTGCGGTGATGGCCCTCCACCACTCTGACCTCGAGCGCGTCGTCGCGGCGATCGTCCGCCTGCTCCGGCCGGGGGGCCGCCTCTTCGTCTCCGAGTTCTCCTGGGAGGGCTACGACGAGCGCGCCGCCGCCTGGGTGGCCGCCCACGGCGGGTCCACCACGGTCGAGGACTGGCGGGCCGAGCACGGCGACCTCCACACCGGCGCGGTCGTTCAGGCTGCGCTGGCCGAGGCCTTCGCCACGCTCAGCCTGACCGAGCGCCCCTACCTGGCGCGCATGGTCGGGGAGCCTGCGCTCGAGCGCGAGGAGCAGCGGTTGATGGAAGAGGGAGCCTTGCCGGCCTTTGCGTGGTGGTACTGCGGGGTCGCGAAGACCTAGAGGTTGCCGCGGAGCGCTTGTTCCCGCTCTATGGATTCGAAGAGGGCCTTGAAGTTGCCCTCGCCGAAGGTCGTCGCGCCGTGCCGTTCGATCACCTCGAAGAAGACCGTCGGCCGGTCCTGCGCCGTCTTCGTGAAGATCTGCAGCAGGTAGCCGTCCTCGTCGCGGTCGGCCAGGATCTTCAGCCGCTGCAAGTCGGAGTAGTCCTCGCCGATCTCCCCCACCCGCGACTCGACGTCGTCGTAGTACGTCTCCGGAGTGTCGAGGAAGAGGACGCCCCGCTCCTTCATCGCCTCGACCGTCCGCACGATGTCCTCGCTCTGCAGCGCGATGTGCTGCACGCCGGGGCCGTGGTTGAACTCGAGGTATTCCTCGATCTGGCTCTTGCGCTTGCCCTCGGCCGGCTCGTTGATCGGGAACTTGATCTTGCCGCTTCCGTCCGCCATCACCTTCGACATCAGCGCCGAGTACTCCGTCTGGATCTGGTCGTCGCCGAAGTGGACGATGTTCGTCATCCCGAAGACGCGCTCGTAGAACTCGACCCAGTGGTTCATCCGGCCGAGCTCGACGTTGCCGACGACGTGGTCGAGCGCCTTCAGGCCGACGCCGCCCGCCGGCTGCCCGTTCGAAGCGGCCGCACGGTAGCCCGGCAGGTACGGGCCCGCGTAGTCGCGGCGGTTGACGAAGGTGTGGATCGCCTCGCCGTAGGTTCCGATCGACGCCAGCTCGACGCGACCGAACTCGTCCTCGGCCCAGTGCGGCTCCGTGATCCCGCGCGCCCCGCGCTGGACGGCCTGGCGGTACGCCTCGTCGGCGCTCGGAACCTGGAGCGCGATCACCTTCGCGGCGTCGCCGTGCCGGCCTGCGTACTGCGCGATCTCGCTGTCGGCGCGTAGCCCGCTCGTCACGACGAGGCGGATCTCGCCCTGCTCGAGCACGTAGGAGGCTCGGTCGCGCATGCCCGTCTCGGGACCGCCGTAGGCGGTCGGCGTGAACCCGAACGCGTGCTCGTAGAAGTAGGCCGCCTGCTTCGCGTTTCCGACCCAGAGCTCGACGTGGTCCCAACCGTCCAGCGGCATGAAATCGGTCGAGCTCATGCCCTTGATCTTACTCCGGCCGGTTGCGGGGAAGCCTCGTCGCCGACCGTGACCTCCTCCTCGTAGCCGCGCCGCAGCGGCACCTCGCGCACCCAGAGCACCGAGATCACGAAGACGAGCGCGCAGAGCCCCGCGGCCGCGAGGAAGGCGGGCTGCAGCGCGTTCGCGAGCGCAAGCCGGCCGGCGGCAGGAAGCCGGTGGATGACCGTGCCCTCGCCGCGGACGTTCGCCGGCAGCTGCTGGTTGACGATCACGCCCATCAGGGTCACGCCCAGCGTCGCGCCGATCGAGCGCGAGAACTGCGTCAGCGCCGTCGCCGTCCCCATCGAGCGGCGAGGCACCGAGTTCTGCACCGAGAGGACGAAGATCTGCATCATCATCCCGAGCCCGATCCCGGCGATGACCATGTTCCGCGCCGCCTCGCCGTTGGTCGTGTGCACGTTCATCTGCGAGAGCAGGAACAGCCCGATTCCCAGCACAACAGGGCCGATCAGGGTGTTCGGCCGGTAGCGGCCGGTGCGCGAGACGATCTGGCCCGAGATGAAGCTCGTCGTCACCGCGCCGAGCAGGAACGGCGTCAGCACGACGCCGGACGAGGTCGCCGAGGTGCCGATCACGCCCTGGACGAAGAGCGGCACGAAGCTGATCGTCCCGAACATGGCCGCGCCGACGAGCCCCATGCAGGCGACGCTCGAGGCAACCGTCTGGTTGCGCAGGAGGTCGAACGGCAGGATCGGCTCGCGCACCTCCCGCTCGACGAGCGCGAACGCGGCCAGGAGCACGACCGCGGCTCCGAGCGCGCCGAGCACCGGCGCCGAGAGCCACGGGTAGTCGCGCCCGCCCCAGACGAGCCCGAGCAGCAGCGCCGTCGTCCCCGCGGCGAGCACCCCCGCGCCGAACCAGTCGATCGAGTGCTCCTGCTTGTAGGGCCGCCGTGGCATCGTCGCGAGGATCACGACCAGCGCCAGCCCGCCGACCGGCAGGTTGACGTAGAAGATCCAGCGCCAGCTGAAGTTGTCGACGATGAAGCCACCGACGAGCGGACCGATGATCGACGCGGCCGCAAACACCGAGCCGATCAGCCCCTGGTAGCGGCCGCGGTCGCGCGGGGGCACGATCATCCCGACCATCGCCAGCGTCAGCGGGAAGAGGCCGCCGGCGCCCACGCCCTGGATCGCGCGGAAGATCACCAGCTCGACCATGTTCTGAGCGGCGCCGCAGAGCGCCGAGCCGAGCAGGAAGATCGTGATCGCGACGATGAACAGCGGCTTGCGCCCGTGCGCGTCGCCGAGCTTCCCGTACAGCGGCACGGTCACGGTCGAGCCGAGCATGTAGGCGGTGAAGACCCACGTGTACTGCGAGATCCCGCCCAGGTCGGAGACCACCTTCGGCAGCGCCGTCGCGACGATCGTCTGGTCGAGCGCCGCCAGCAGCAGCGTCACCATCAGGCCGGAGTAGATCGCGAGCACGCGGCCGATCGAGTACGTGTACCCGGGCGGGGTGCGCGCGAGGCGCTCGCGGAGCGGCGTCACCTGGGAGCCCCTTCCATCGCAGGCGCCACTGTCACCGGCTGTGGGCGACGCGAGAGCAGGATCGCCCCCGCGATCGCCAGGCCGCCCGCGACCTGCAGCCGCGTGATCGGCTCCGAGAGGATCAGCAGGGAGAAGATCGCGGCCATGAAGGGCTGCAGGTTCGCGAACACCGACGCGCGCGAGGGGCCGACGCGGCTGATCCCGCCGAACCAGAGCAGGTTGGCCACCACGAGCGGGCCGATGATCGCGAAGGCGTAAAGCAGCCAGATCGTCACGCCGAGGTCGTAGTTCTGGGACGCGAGCTGCGGCGCGCCGACGGCGAGGAGCGGCACCGCCCCGATCGTGAACGCAACCGCGCTGAGGCGCACGGTCGAGTAGCTCCGCAGCAGCGGCGAGACCGCGACCGTGTACCAGGCCCAGGTCGCCGCCGCGGCGAGGCCGAGCAGATCGCCCCAGAGCTGGCCCGAGACGCCGCCGCCGGAGCCGAGCGCCACGAGCGCGACGCCGCCGAACGCGAGCGCGGCCGCGAACCAGAAGCGAGAGCCGAGCCGCTCGATCCCGAGCAGGAAGGCGAAGATCCCGGTCAGCACCGGCAGCGTCCCGAAGAGCAGAGCGACCGTCGTCGCCGTCGTCAGCTTGATCGCGTAGACGAACGACAGCTGGTTCAGGAAGATGCCGATCAGGGCCGCGACCGCGAGCGTCACGAGGTCGCGGCGCCGGATCGCGAGCGAGCGCTCCCGCGCGTAGGCGAGCGCGCAAAAGACGAGCGCTGCGGCTCCGAAGCGCAGGCACCCGTAGGCGATCGGCTGGAAGCCGTGCGAGATGACGTACTTGGTGACCGTGAAGTTGAGAGCCCAGAGCGTGACCGTCGAGAACAGCATCAGGTCGGCAAGCTCGGGACGGCGCATTACTCCGAAACTACCCATTAGGCTTCCGGCGATGCGCCAGCCGACCCGGGACGACATCGACAGGCTCGTCGGGCCTGCGACTCCGCACTTCGCGTACCAGCTTCGCGCCCGCGTGCGTGAGCTGGTCCAGGACCTCCCCGAGGACGACGACGTGCGGCGCTACGGCGAGGAGCAGATGGAGCTCCTCGACCGCCTCGGCCACGCCTCCTCCAAGGCCGACGAGGGCCCGCGCGTGCGGCGCGACGTGCCCGGCTGGGAGGAGATCCCGAGCGCAGCGCCCGCGGACGAGCCGCTTCCACGGAGATGAGCTACGAAGGCGCCTCGGTCCTCGTGACCGGAGGCACGCGCGGGATCGGGAAGGCGATCGCGCTCCGGTTCGCGGAGCTCGGCGCGAAGCGCGTGGCGATCGGCTACCTGCGGAACGACCGCGCGGCCGAGGAGACGGCCGAGGAGCTGCGCGCGACCGGCGCCGAGCCCCTGCTCCTGCGGGGCAACGTCGCCTCCGAGCGCGTGGTCGAGGAGGCCGCCGGGCTCGGACCGTTCGACGTCGTCGTCCACAACGCGGCGACCGGCGTGATCGAGCCGGCGCTGGAGGTGCAGGACAAGCACTGGGACTGGACGCTCTCGGCGAACGCGCGGGCGCTCCTCTCGCTGGCGCGCGCACTCGCGCCGGGGATGCGCGAGGGCTCGTCGTTCGTCGGCATCTCGAGCCTCGGCTCGACGCGCGTCCTGGAGAACTACGTGCTGGTCGGAGTCTCGAAGGCGGCGCTGGAGGCGGTCGTGCGCTACCTCGCCGTCGAGCTCGCGCCACGGGGGATCCGCGTCAACGCGGTCTCGGCAGGCGTCGTCGAGACGGGCGCGCTCGAGCACTTCCCGAACCGCGAGGAGATGATCAGCTCGGGCCTGAAGCGCACCCCGGCAGGCCGGCTGGTCGAGCCGCGCGACGTCGCCGACGCGGTCTGCTTCCTCTGCTCGAACGCGGCCGAGATGGTGCGCGGCCAGACCCTCGTCGTCGACGGCGGCTTCTCGCTGCTCGCCTGATGGAGCCCACGGACACCAACCTGCGCGCCTGGGAGGAGGCGCACCGGAGCCTCAGGCGCCGCGGCGGGCAGCGGGGCCTGCCGAAGCCGGTGCGCGAGCGGCTCCCGGATCTGGACGGGCGCCACGTGCTGCACCTCTCCTGCGGGGCGGGCCGCGAGACCGCGGCACTGATCGGGCTCGGCGCGCTCGTCACCGGGGTCGACGCCTCGGAGGAGACGGTGCGCGCCGCGCGGAAGCGGCTCCCGGATGCGGCGCTCGTCACGGCGGACGTCCAGGCGCTCCCGGTCGAGCTGCTGCGCGGCCGCTTCGACGTCGTCTACTCGTCCTGGGGAACGCTGGCCCTGGTCGGCGATTTCGCAGGCTGGGCGGCCGGCGTGTCCGCGGCGCTGCGGCGCGGCGGCGTGCTCATCGCTTACGACGAGCACCCGGTCGCGGCCTGCCTCGACCAGATGCTGCACTGGCATGACAGCTACTTCGACGCCTGGCCGGTCGGCGTGCTCGTCGAGGCGCTCGCCGGCGCCGGGCTCGCGGTCGAGCGGCTCGAGGAGCTGCCAGACCCGAACCGCTGGGGCCGCCGCGAGCTGCGCGTGCCCGGCGACCTGATCGTGATCGCCCGCAAGCCGGTCTGAAGGAGACGCCTCCCGGCCGCCGCTGTGGACGGCCGGGAGGCGCTCTTGGCGGGCCTACTTGTGGCGCGCCGTGTGGTGGACGACCACGCGGAAGCGCTTGACGGCCCGGTTGCCGTTCTTGTCGTGCGCCTTGCAGGTGACCCGTGTGCTGCCGATCCGGAAGAAGCTGCCGGAGGCGTGGTTGCAGGTCACCTTCACGTGGCCGTCCCGCTTGTCGACCGCCCGCACCCGGTACCTGACGTGCATGCCCTTTGCACTCCTCGTGCTGGCATTCACGACCGTCGGTGCGAAGATCGTCGGCGGGTCCGTGTCGACGACCATCACGATCTGCCGGAACTCGTTCGGCGCGAGCGTGAAGGTCACCGCCGCCTTCCGGGTCGAGCCCACCGAGGCCACGAGCGTGTAGTACGAGCTGCTCGCGTGGCCTTCCTCGGTCGCCGGCAGGT
>WNGI01004579.1_pt1 | contig 12379 bp, 7 predicted proteins | sample 5400621 | NCBI WGS metagenome assembly WNGI01 (sample SAMN13153374, study PRJNA577476) | soil metagenome | isolation source: 20 cm soil or saprolite under Garry oak tree replicate 1 | place: USA:California | collected 2016-06-15 | reverse complement strand
TGCAGAAAGCCCTCGAGCTTGCTCACGGCGCCAAGTCGGAGCACGATCTGTTGCGGAGAGCGATGGCAGAGGCGCCGACAGTCGACCCCGACAGCGTTGGCGATGACGGAGGAGGGGAAGACCGGTGAGCGAACGGGTCTTCATCATCGGCCCCGGACACGTTGGGCGCGGACTCTTCCGCGCCTTTCGCGCCTCAGGGGTCGAGGTTGTCGGGTTACATGGCAAGCGTCCGTCTGGAGTTGCCACATCGGCCGGCAACATCCCGCGCGATGCGGCGAAGGCGAATGTCGTGATCGTCTGCGTGCGGGACCCGCAGCTCGACGAGGCGATCGACGAGGTCACGGCTGCCGCGGGCGACGGGCGCATCGCTCGCGGGTCGGTCATTCTGCACACGTCGGCGATCGCGGAGCCCAGCGGATTGCGCGCGTTGTCCGAAGCGGGATTCCCAGGCGGCACTTTCCATCCGCTCGTCCCGTTCGGCGACCCCGAAACGTCCGCCGAGCTGCTGCGAAAGGCATGGATTGGGATCGACGGCGAAAACGCAGCGAAGAATGCCTCGCGTCGCCTGGCGGGTCACCTCGGCGCCCGAACGCTGGAGATCCCACCGGGAAAGAAGCCGTCGTATCACGCGGCGGCGGTGATCTCCTCGAACTTTCCGGTGGTCCTTGCATCAGTTGCCGGGCATCTGCTGCACGACATCGGAATCCCCGACGCCAGCGCATACCAGGCAGTGGAAAGTCTGATGGCGGGCGCGCTGGCGAACATGAAGCAGGCGCTGCCCGACGACGCGCTGACTGGTCCCGTTGTGCGCGGCGATGCAGAAACGGTTGCCAAGCATCTTCGCGCGTTGCAGGGTCACGACGCCGCGCTCGAGGTTTATCGCTCTCTTTCGACGGCAGCGGTTGAAATCGCCCAGCGACGCGGAGTCGATCAAAAAAAACTCGCCGCGGTCGCCGGCCTGCTGAGGCCGGCCAGGTAACCGCGGCGAGCAGACAAATCCTCGTTCGCTAGAACTGGCTCGCCGTCGCCTGATCCAGGATTTTCGCTCCCCTGGGAACGGCAAATTGAAAACTCGCGCTGCCAAGCTGCGGGTTGGCGGTGAAGCTCGTAATCACCACGTGCCGCTTCAGTCCGTTCGCCGTCTCGACGTCGAATTGTCTGATGCTCGAATCGGAGTCGTCGATCCAGACCTTGGCGCTCGTGAATCCAGTGTTGCTGCGCTTGGGCGTCAACGTTACGGCGTGAGCCGGACGTCCTCCTACCATTGCCGCGCCCGAAGAGCTGACGTTGAATCGTGACCGCGGTGAATCGAGAAATTGCTGGGCGGGATCGACGCCAATCGCGTTGCCTCCCGAGTACGGCATCCGGACGACTTGTCCGGGTGCGCTGCTCGGCAGGTAGATCCAGACGTTGGAGCCGTCCGCCGCGACACGGTCGCCGGTCTCGAAATTGATGCTGAGGAAATTGGGTTTCTTTCTCAGAATCACTCCACTCGTCGTCTGACTGCTTCCGGTGAGTGGATTGGTGAGGGTCTGTCGGAACTCGGCGCGCATGCTGGTGAGCCGGCCGTAAGCCGCTACCGCGCGATCGATTACTGCCTCGGCGTTCTGGGCGTGGGCTGCGACTGGTATTGCGCCGACCGAAGCCAGGATGAGCGTACGTAGTTTTCTCATATGCGGACGTACACCGGCAGGGCTTATGCCGTTCCTGCCTTGCTGACCGGAACATTGCGGCCAATTGCCGCCGCCACTGCGCGCAGCTCCCCGACGAGCTGGGTGAACTGGTCCGGATACAGGGACTGAGCGCCGTCGGAAAGGGCGCGATCTGGCTCGGGATGCACTTCGATCATCACGCCGTCGGCGCCGGCAGCGACTGCCGCCCGCGCCATTGGAATGACCTTGTCGCGGAGGCCTGTGCCGTGGCTCGGATCTGCGATGATCGGCAGGTGCGAGAGACGATGCACGATCGGGATCGCGGTTAGGTCGAACATGTTGCGCGCCGCGGGATCGAAGCTGCGCACACCTCGCTCGCACAGGATCACGTTCTCGTTTCCTTCGGAGAGTATGTACTCGGCGCTGAGGAGAAGGTCGTTGATCGTTGCCGCCATGCCGCGCTTGAGCAGCACTGGCTTCTTCATCTTGCCGACTGCCTTGAGCAACGAGTAGTTCTGCATGTTACGGGCGCCGATCTGGATACAGTCAGCGCGCTCGGCCACCAGATGCGCACCTTCCTCGTCCATGGCCTCTGTGACGACCGGTAAACCGCTTTCCTTACCGGCTCGTGCCAGCAGATCGAGACCTTTCTTGCCGAGACCCTGAAACGAGTACGGGGAGCTGCGCGGCTTGAATGCGCCCCCGCGCAGTGCTGTTCCACCCGCGGCCTTCACGATACGGGCGGCGGAGAGAATCTGCTCCTCAGTTTCCACCGAGCACGGACCGCCGATTACGACGACGCTGTCGCCGCCGACTGACACGCCGTGTCCGAGATCGACGACGGTATTCTCGTTCCGCCATTCGCGCGACACCTGCTTGTATGGCTGGGTGACATGGATGATCTGCGCGACACCCGGGAGAGCCTCGAGGCGCGACGCGTCGACGCGTCCGTCGTTTCCCACGAGACCCACGGCAGTGCGCTGCGCCCCCGGCATCGGGCGCGCTTCGTATCCCATCTCGTGAATGATTGCTACCACGCGATCGACGTCTTTCGCCGTCGCGTCGTGTTGCATGACAACTAGCATTTACGCGGTAAGTGGCGCTGACCCGGCGATCTCGGCTGGCTCGTCGTGTCGCTGCGGTGTGTGCGCGGGGTGATCCGGCGTGATGGTCTCATCGACTGTCTTCCCGCGCATGCGGACGCTGACCAGCGACGACACGCCCGGCTCCTGCATCGTCACGCCGTACACGGCGTCGGCGGCCTCGGTGGTGGTGCGGGGGTTGTGCGTGATGACGATGAACTGGGTCTTCGACTTGAATCGATTGAGCATCCGGACGAAGTGACCAATGTTCTGATCATCGAGAGGCGCGTCCACTTCGTCAAGCAGGCAGAAGGGACTGGGCTTCGTCAGGAAGATTCCGAACAGCAGCGACAGCGCAACCAGGGCCTTCTCGCCACTGGAGAGAAGGTGGATGCGTTGCGTGCGTTTCCCACGCGGCGACGCGTGAATCTCAATGTCGCCCTCGAGCGGGCTGTCCGGAGTCTCGAGTCGCAGGTCGCACTCGCCGCCGCCAAAGAGGGTCATGAAGATGTTGCGGAAATTCTCGCGCACCTGAACGAATGTCTGGAGAAACAGCTCTCGCGCAGTCGTATCGATCTCGCGAATTGCTTGCTGCAATGAGTTCTTGGCCGAGTAGAGATCGTCGCGTTGCGTCGTCAGGAAGCCGAGGCGTTTAGTTTCCTCTTCGTGCTCCTCGATGGCGAGAGGATTCACCGGACCCAGGGCGTCGAGCTGCTCGCGCACGAGCGCCGCTTCGGCGCGAAGGGTCTCATCGTCCATCTCCAGAGTTTCCGCGCCAGCCAGCAGCTCATCGACGGGCTTCTTCCATTCTGCCTCGAGGCGCTCTCGAATTGCGGTACGTCTGCCGGACAACTCGGTGTAGCGCAACTCGGCGGCGTGGAGCTCCTCACTCAGCGAGGACGTGTTGCGTCGCATTTCCGTCAGCGTGTGCTCATCTGTCGAGAGCCGCTCATCGATCTCACGCAGTCCGCGCTCGGCATCGGCCAGCTTCTCTTCGGTGTTTTCGAGGGTCCGTTGCCGGACATCGAGGTCGCGTTGCCACTGCGATAGCTGCTCGGTGAGCTGAGAATCGGCGCTGGAAAGAGTCGTCAGCTCGACCTGAAGTGTCTCCAGTCGACCGGCTGCCGAGGCGAACTCCTCGCCCAGATGACGCTGGCGATCAGCCGCCACTTCAAGTTGCGCCTGCGCCTGCGCGCGCCGAATCTGACTCGACGTTCGCTGCTCGCGCGCTTCATCCTGCGTTTGTTCGGCGCTGGCGAGCATCTCCCGACCGGCGGCAACGGACGCTTCACGCTCTGCGATGCGCGCTTCGATATCGTGCGCGCTCACACTGAGCGATTCGATGCGACCGATGGTCGTGGTCTCGCGTTCGGTCAGCCTCTCGATCAATGCGCGGGCTTCCGCGGCCTCCCGAGCCGCGCGTTGATGCTGTCGGCCGGCAGTAGCGGCTCGGTCCGCTGCATCGGCGCTGTCTCGCGTCGCCTGCGACGCTGCTTCCTGTGCAACTATAGCGGCGCGCTCAGCAGATGCGAGTGCTACACGCTCCGCCTCGGCTGCCACGGTAGCGGCATGACGCGCCGTCGCGCCGTTGGCGACTGCTTGCTTGAGGTCGGCGATTTCCGCGCGACGGCGCAACGGCCCGGGACCAGACTCGGGCGCCGGCAGCCAGATTGCGCCACGAGCGTCCACGAATGCGGTGCCGCTCTCCATCGGCGTCACCTGACCAAGTAGCGACCGGACCCATCCGCTGGCTGGCGAGGAGGATGTGACCAGCGCCGCCAGATCACTCGAGATGGTACCGACGTTCGAAGCCTCGCCATTCACTGAATCCACGGGCAGCAACAACAGTGGCCCCGGCGCCGCCGATGCGTGCCAGGCGCGCACCGCTTCGGCGACAGCGCGATCGCGAACGAGAACGGCGTTTACAGTTGGTCCGAGGAACCGCTCGACGAGCGTTGCGGCATTTGCGTCGGTGCTGATGAAATCGCTAAGAGGTCCAAGCACCGCTCCTTCGCCGAAGATCCCGCGCTCCTTGAGAAGTCTTGCCGCGGCTGGAGCGAGTCCGACGCGCTCTTTCTCCAACCCCTCGAGCGCATTCAGTTTCGCGCTCAGCGCCGTGTGCAGCTCCTCGGCGCGAATAAGCTCCTCGCGGGCGGCGACCTCTCGCTCTCGCGCCCGTTGAAGTGTCTCCCGAGCACTCTCAGCCAGCTCATTCGTCTCTGCGACGCGAGTAGCGGCGATCGCCGCGGCGTCGTCCGCGGCAGCAAGCTCCCGACGCGCCGCCTCCGCAGCGTCAAAGAGATGCGCCTGCTCGCGCTCGAGCGCCGTCCTTCGCTCCGCAACTTCCTCTCGTTCGCGCTCGGCGCTCTGACGCTCGAGGTGGGCGCGGTGGAGCTCCTCGCGCAGCTCGCGCAACGTGCGCTCACCTTCTTCGACGTTTGCCCGGGCGGCGCTGAGGTTCGCCCTCACCCGTTCTTCGTGCTGCGCGTGAACGTTGAGCGCTTCCTCGGCGCCTTGAAACGCGGCGCGAAGCTCGGCGAGCTCCATCGTCGCGCGCTCCAGCTCACCGCTGACGCGTCCGGCGACGGCGTCGCCCTCTTTACGCTCTTCCTCGGCGCGCTCCCGTCGCGACATCGCGTTTCGCAGCCTCTCTTCGGCGACCGCGATCTCGCCGCGCAGCTGTTGCGCGTTCTCGCGCTGGTCCGCCACCAGTCTTGCCAGTTCCGTTCGACGCGCCTCAGCGCTGGTGCGCTCTGCCAATGCGGCATCGCGCGCCATCTCGGTAGCGCGCAGGCGCTCTTCCGCGGCAGGGGCTTCGCTGCGCAAAGAAGTCACACGCTCCTCGAGGACGGTGAGCTCCCCGCGCCATGCCGACATCTCGCGCGATGCATGGGCCACCTCGAGCGTGAAGCGGCGAGCCATCAGCTCATCGTGCCGCTCGGCGCGCTTTCGCTGGCGCGCGAGAGACCTTACCTGGCTCTGCACCTCGGCTATCAGATCATCGATTCGTGCCAGGTCAGTCGTCGTTTCTTCAAGCCGACGTTCGGCGCTGCGCTTGCGGTCGCGGTAGAGTCCGACACCGGCTGCTTCCTCGAACAGCTCACGCCTGTCGTCTGGTCGATCGCTCAGCAGCGCATCCACCATCTTCGCTTCGATGACGACGCCCGAATCAGCACCGAGACCAGTCCCTCGGACCATGTCGTGAATGTCTCGCAGTCGGCAGGCCGCACCGTTCAGGAAATAATCGCTCTCCCCGGACCGACTGAGCCGGCGGGTAATCACGACCTCGCGGAAGGGGATGTCGAGCGCGCCATCGTCGTTCTCGAAGTGCAGGGAGACTTCAGCGAGATTGACGGGGCGTCGTGCGGACGACCCCTGGAAAATCACTTCTTCCATCTTGGCGCCACGGAGTGCGCGTGCTCGCTGCTCGCCGAGCACCCAGCGCACGGCGTCGGATACGTTGGATTTGCCGCACCCGTTCGGGCCCACGATTGCTGTCACGCCGGGCTCGAAGACCATGTCGGTCTGATCGGCGAACGACTTGAAGCCGTGAATCTCGAGTTTGCTCAAACGCACTAGGGCGGACTCCCGGTTCGGTAGACGAGTACTGGATTTAGTCCCGCACCACGCAATTGTCTGACAAGCTCGGCCGACTGATCGGCCCGTGCGAAAGCGCCGGCATAAATCCGCGCGCCTCCATCGTTCTGGATCAACGCGTAGCTCGCCAAGCCACGATCCTGGTACTTCTGCACTGCTGCGCGAACCGCATCGACAATGCCACCCTGCGTTGGAACGCTGTCTATAAGCAGTGCGAGTGGCGTCCTGGTGACCGTTGCACCTGAGTCTGTGAGCACTGTCGAGTTGCGCAGAGCAAGCAGCAGTGAGTCAGCCTGGTATCTCCTGGTGTATGCGCCGGCGGTAACCTTGTACCATACCGTCCGCTCCGGATCAATCGGGACGGGCGACACAGCCGCGGCGGGAAGAACGCCGCCATTTTTCCTGACGAACAAATTAGCACCCTCGGCGGTGTTTGCGGTAAACAATTCCACGGAAAATGTCGCGGCAGAGGATGAGTCATTGACATTTGGCGGCGGCGCAACATGGAGAGTTTCTGCCGGCGGTCGCGGTGGCGGTGGTGTCGGAGCCGTAATCGTACCGCCCGCGGAGCGCGCAACAGGCGGGTTACGCGCTGCGAGACGAGGCAGCATCAGGGCTAACCCCAGCGCGGCGATCAAGAGCACGGCGAGCCCGCCGAGCGCCGGATAGAACCAGCGACTGCGCCTCCACTCGCCGGCGCGAAGTTTCCAGTTCGCGGCCCGCTCTTCCATTTTGTGCAGCGGGATTTTGAGCGTTGGCGTCGGTGACGCCACGCGGGCAAGCACTAGCGAAGCAGGCGCCTGCGGCAGCTCGGCTTCCTTGACCAGAACCGCGCCGTCGATCTGATCGATCAGGTCCCCGAGTCGCGGTTCGTTGTTTGGCGCAACGAGGAGAAGCAGGGCACCGACTTCGGCAAATCCGCTCGCGAGCTTCTTCCAGCGTGCGCTGCGGAATATCTGCTCGCCGATATCCGGATCGGTCCCACTCGGCATGACGTAGAGATTCGGCGTATCTCCTACGCTATAGCCGATCTTGTTGAGCGAGACGCCGTAGAGAAAGCTGTCGGTGATGCCGTGCACGTCCTCCGCAGGAATCAGATCGCGCAGCGGGGGGAGATCTCCGATGAGGTCACCGACGACTGCGCGTCGGTGCTTCGCCTCTGCCTTTGCTATCCCCAGAGCGACGTAAGCCGCGGCGAACGGGTCAGAGGAGGTTACAACTACCGCGGAGTAGCTGGCTAACAGGGAAGCGATCTGCCGTCCGGCGTCTTCCCAGGCGACTGGGCGTCCGCCGGAGACACGCGCGTTCAAGGGGAGCCCTCGTATACCCAGTACTCGCGCTTCGAAGCGCGTCCGACTTTGACCGCTTCGTCACGCGTGGGATAGGGTCCCATCACCACTCTGTAGATGGGTGAGCCGGACGTTGTCGTGGTCACGACGTGTGCGGTCACACCGCCAACGTTGATGGTGTTCGCCAGCTGTTGCGCTTTCTCCGCAGTGAGCAGCGCCGCGAATGAAACAGTGAATCCGGACGTCGAAGGTTGTACGACGGGCGGAGTGGGCGTGGTGTCGGGAGTGATCGGTGCGGGCGAGGTGCTCGAAGCCGTCGAGCTGGCGGCAAGAGAATCGGTTGTCTCTCCGGGGAATGTCACTGGCTGGTCGAGACCCTGTGCGCGAGGGCGGAAGCCGTCCCACGCGAAGAAGTACCAGAACTCCTTGGCTCCTCCCACCACCGTCGATTTGACCGCGGTGAGCTTTTCCGGATCTAGCAGCTTGACGTCTTTCTCGCCGAGCAGCGCCAGCTCTCCGTCGGGAGTGATCGTCGGCAGGTCACTCGACCAGCGGGTCGGTGCCGCGCCTACCAGTCTGTTGGTTCCGATCGCCACGATCCAGGCCGAATCGGCTTTCGGAAAGCGAGCGATGAGGTATCGGCCCAGCGGATCCATGCGTAGGTCCGCCGGCGGTTGGGGGAGCGTTACGCCAGCCTCGACTCTTCCGGAGTACCGATCGACCAAGGAGATCGCGCTGTCTCCAGCGGTCGCGACGTAGATCCGGTCACCGCTCGGCGTCGGAGCCAGAGCCCGCACCCTGCTGGCCAGCTCGATCGCCCCAGTGGGAGAAAGATCCTTGGCCTTCACGCCGACGAGACCGCTGTCGACGGTGAAGTAGATCCGATCGCCCATTTGCGTGCTCACCGCGCGGCCGGAGAGCGGCAGCACCGTGCTGTCCTGAATGACATCGTCGGGTGGACGCACCTTCCAGACGAGAGTTTGTGCGCCCCGGTTGGCGGCGACGATTAGCTCGCCGTTCGGTTGGGCGAATACCGATCGAGCCGGAATCGGCGGCTTGAAATGCCAATCGCCGCCGTTAGGGTTGAGACGGACGATCTCTCCCTTGGGATTGACACCGTATATGTCGCTGCCGTTGGCGGATGACAGGGAAGTCAGTTTCGCTTTCGACGCCTTGCCGACATCGGTCTCTCTGAGGTCGATCCGACCGGGGAAGCCCTTTGCATCGACGTACGCGATGGTGCCCGCGTTGGGGTCGAACGCCAGTACTTTCTCGAGCGCGGGCGCCTCGTCGATTGTCCAAACTACGGAATCGATATTCGGATAGCGGTAGACGCGACCTGTTCCCCCTCCGCGTGGAACGCGAAGGAGGAGTTGGTCCGGTCCTAACGGTTGTGCTGCTGGTAGGTTGGTGCTGTCAGGCGCTGCCCTGTCCTTAGTACAGGCTGCACAAAGCAGCGCCAGCAGTAGAAGTCGACGCAACGGTTAGTAACTCGCTCCCAGCGAGAAGGTCCAATTCGGCTTGCGTCCACCGACCATCGGACGCGCGTAATCCCAGCGCAGAATTGCCAGGTTGAAAAGGTTCACTCTCAGCCCCGCGCCCCAGCTCGTGAGCGGATAGCGATCCTTGTTCGGATCGTTGCCAATCGGTGCGTTGCCGAGATGTGGGGTCTGGTTCGAGCTCCAGGCAAGTCCAGCGTCGTAGAAGAGAAGTCCGTCGACCGGCGGCAAGCCAAAGCTGCTTCCGATATCGAAGCGCCTGATGATCGGGAACCGCAATTCCTCGTTGAATACGGCGACCCTGCTGCCCGCCAGCTGCGCATTGTTGCAGGCGACCTGCGAGTTAAGCACCGAAGTGCAATCCACGAAATTGAAGTTCGCTCGATCATAGCCGCGGACGAAGTCCGGACGACCAATGTACTTGGGAAAGAAGAGCTCGTCCCGACCAATCGAAATCGAGCTGAGAAAGCGCGTGGCGATGGTCAGGGTGTTGAAAATGATCGGGTCATACCGACGATAGTCGGCCAGAAAATCGGTGAAGCGAACGTTGCCAACGCTTTGCGACGCCTGAAAGCGCATGCGGCGTCCCATTATCGGACCGGTGTTGCCCCACAAGGTGTTGTCGGAGACGAACGCCGTACTGGGCGTCACGTAGTTCAGAGTCGGCAAGGTCGTGTCATTCTGGAACTGAATGTCTGTGCAATAGCCCGCCAGGTTGCAATCCTGAAAGACCTTGATGAAGCCCTGCGAGATGCTGTTGAACTGAAGCCCCGTCTCGACTCTGGTGAATCGGTTGAACGGATATTGCCCGGACAGGAACACGTTTCGGATGACATAACGGAGGTACTCCGTCTGGAGTCGCTCGACGTTTTGACTGACCGGAATGACACCGCCCGAGATCGGAATGTAGATCGGATCCTGAGAGACACCCGTCGTATATTGCAGGCGGCGGCTGAGGTTGGCGTAGCCCACGAAAGCGCTGGCATCGCTCAGTCGACCATACACATTGCCGGCGATCGCCAGTTGATGGTTGCCGAGCAGATCGCTGAACACGAATGCAGTTCCGCCGGAGAACGTGCCGTAGTTCGGCGTATAACCGACCGATGGATCAGCGATGTAGTCGGGGTGGAAGGAGACGTGATACGGGTGCTCCTTGAACCGACTCGTGTCTGGCAGTCCATACACGGGATCGGACATCAGCACGCCGATGGACGGCGGTAGATCAGCCACCATCTCCTGCGACGGCAACAATGACGACTGACGGCTGCCAGTCGGAGCACGATAAGTCGACGTCGGCTCGCCTGTGCGGGGACGAAGGATCGTCGCCGTATCTGCGGCCGTTGCGACAACCCCGGTATCACGTTTCTCCGCCGAGGCAAAGTCGTTCGGACCACCTGGTCGGAATGCGGTTCTCTTCAACCCGCGCGGATTGTCGAACGTCCAGACGGTGTAGTCACCTTTTTCGTAGTATGTGAACGCCATCCTGTCTGCCTGACGTGCCCAGGTTATCGCCGGGCTGTACTCCGTGATTGCACCGACGCCACCAAGCACGTTGGTGATCTGGTAGTGCTGTTGGGTCGCGAAGTCGTAAATGAAGACGTTCGGGATGCTGGTGCGGTCGGAGATGAACGCGAGCTCGCGCCCATCCGGAGACCATTGCGGATTCAGATTGAGTCCGTCCTGCCCCGGCAGCACTTCATTCTGGCCGGTCTGCAGATCGTACACTGCGATGCGCCACTTGGAGACCTTGAGAACCGCAAGATTGCTTTCGGGACTCCGGTCGGTGGCGTAAGCGATGCGATGCCCATCGGGCGACCAGGATGGCTGAAGATCGGCGTACTCGTCGTTGGTGAGCTGCTTCAGGTTCGTTCCGTCGGCATCGACGATATAAAGATCTGTGATGCCGCCGTGGGTTCCACTGAACGCGATCTGCCTGTCATCAGGCGACCACACGGGACTCCACACAGCGTCTATCGGCAGATCGACGCGTTTTTTCACGGATGCACTGGCGACGTCGAGGAGGTATAGCACGTCCTTCCCCTGCCGCTCTCCTGTAAAGGCGAGCGTGCGCCCGTCGTTCGAAAACGAGCTCTGCGAATAGAGGAGTCGAAGCTCCTCGAAGTTCGGATTGGTCGTGCTGTTTACGAGCCGCTTGATTCTTTTTCCGGTACGAGCGTCCGCCAGCCACAGGTCAATGAACACCTCACCGCGCTTAAAACTCCCGTTGGAGAGGAAAGCGATGCGATTTCCGTCGTTCGAGAGCGCCGGCGCCAGGAAGATCTGACCACCGCTTTTCTTTTCCGTGAGCAGTGGCTGCGAGAAGCTGCGAGGTCTGTCGAGCACGGCTGCCTGCGGCAGGTACTTGGCGTTCATCGCTTCGCGCCAGTCATCACTCAGTTCGTGCAATGTCAGTCCGAGCTGACGCTGGAAGGCGCGTGCGATACCCAGAGTCGTAGCGTTCTGAAGGATCTCGCCGATTGCGGCGTCACCCCACCGCCCGCCGACGTACTCCCAAAGCGATTCACCGTAGCGGTACGGGAAATACTTGTCGGGCCGTTCGGTCATCTGCTCGACCGTGGGCAGATTTCCGTTGATCACCGCGTCACGAACCCACTGCTCGGTGAGGATGTGGTGCGGTCCGCTCGACAGATACTCCGCCATGCCTTCCATGAACCAAAGCGGCGGGTCGATCTGATTGAGGGTCTGGAGGTTCGCGCCGGCCTTGCCGCGCGCGAAGATGTCGAACTGGAACTCGTGCACCATTTCGTGGGTGAGCACGTGCTCGAAGCTGCCGAGGTCGCCGGTGAGCGGCATGATCATCCGGTGCTTGAGCGGTTCCGTGACACCGCCCACTCCTTCACCGAGATCGCCGGTGACGTTGTTCTGGCCGAACTCGGCTCGGGAAGAGAAGATGATGATCGGCTTTTTCTCGCGGAACTGGTGATCCAGGACTTTTGACAGGCGCGCGTACGATCTCTCGGCCATCCTCGCGGCGTCCATCGCGCCGGCCCGTTCCTCGGGATAGTAGTGCACCAGCCAGTGCTCGGTCTCTATTACTCGCCAGTCGAAGTGCCTGTACTGCACCTGGTTCATCCCGAAGTACTGCTGCGCGTCGAGGCGAGCGCCGATGAGCAGTCCAACGAGAACCGTCAGAATCCGAGCCGCTTTCATTTGTCCAGTTACTCCTGTGGTTCCAGCGCCACTGTTTCCGCATCGCTCCAGAGCCGTTCTATCTGATAGAACGACCGGAGTGTCGGATG